>Ga0209490_10005147_pt1 | contig 11971 bp, 11 predicted proteins | sample MAT06_FD_187209 | JGI IMG/M metagenome (GOLD analysis project Ga0209490, IMG submission 187209) | Freshwater microbial communities from Lake Fryxell liftoff mats and glacier meltwater in Antarctica - MAT-06 (SPAdes) (version 2) | ecosystem: Environmental > Aquatic > Freshwater > Ice > Liftoff...
GGACTTTGCCGTAACGGATGTCGCGCGGCGATCTCAGGCGGCGGCGCGCTGGCCCTTCAGCAGGGCGGTGACTTCCGGTGTCGTCAGCGGTTTGGCAAACAGAAAGCCTTGGAACGCATCGCATCCGTGCGTGCGTAGGAATTCCAACTGCGATACTTGCTCGACACCTTCCGCGATAACGCGCAATTTCAGCCGTTTGCCCATCGCAATGATCGCTTCGGTGATTGAGCAACTGTTGGCGTCTTCGGGAATCTGCGAGATAAAACTCCGATCAATTTTGAGTGTCTGCGCCGGCAGACGCTTGAGCTGGCCGAGTGACGAATAGCCGACGCCGAAGTCGTCAATCGAGATGGTCGCGCCGAGCCGTCTCAACTCGGTTAGGATTTCAATCGACTGCTCGAGGTTTCGCATCGCGATTGTCTCAGTGATCTCAAGATCAATGCGCGTTGCGGAAATGCCCGATTCGAGTAGCGCAGACTTCATCGACGGCAGCAGCTTGCGCGAGATGAACTGACGCGGCGACAGGTTCACCGACACCGTCAGATCGTGGTAGCCCTCTTGGTCCCAAGCCTTGATTTGCATGCAGGTAGTGCGGAACACCCACTCGCCGAGCGGTACGATTAGGCCGAGCTCTTCAGCGATGGAGATAAAGTCTTTGGGATAAATTTCACCATGTTGCGGATCGTTCCAGCGCAACAGCGCCTCGAGACCGACAATCTTGCCGCTCATGACATCAACCTGTGGTTGATAGCGCAAGAAAAACTCGTTCCGTTCAATACCGCGACGAAGGCGCGATTCTACTTCGAGACGCTTCGACAACAGAAAATTCAGATCCGAAGTGAAGAAGCGCGCCGTGTTGCGGCCGGAGTCCTTTGCCTGATACATGGCCGAATCGGCGTGCTTGAGCAAATGCTGGATGTCGGTCGCGTCATTTGGATAATGCGAAATACCGATCGAGGCGGTGACGGTCAATTCGTGACCCGACACCTCAATTGGTTGAGAAAGTTCCGCGAGAATCTTGTTGGCGACGATCTGCGCGAATTCGGGTTTCTCGAGATCAGGCAACACGATGACAAACTCATCGCCGCCCTCGCGTGACACGGTGTCACCTTCCCGTACCAACTTCGTCAGGCGCTTCGAAACATCGCGCAGCACGTAGTCACCGGTCTCGTGTCCGAGTGTGTCGTTGACCAGTTTGAAGCGATCGAGATCGATGAAGAGCAGGCCAACGTGCCGCTGCTGGCGGCGCGCGGAAAGGACGGCCTGATTTAGGCGATCTTGCATCAGGCGGCGATTCGGCAGACCTGTCAGCGCATCGTGGTGTGCCATGTAGTGGATGGTACGTTCTGTATTCACCCGTTCCGTCACGTCCTGCACGAGTGAGGCGACACCGATGACTTTGTCGTTTTCGTCAACGAGTGGCGTGTTGTACCACTCGGTCTGGATTTCCTCGCCGCGTTTTGTTTTGTTCCGCATAGATACTCGCGTCGAATGCCGCGTTTGCATCAGTTCCATCCACATGCTGGCGAGTCGCTCATTGTCAGGCGCGCCGTTGACCAGCCGGTAGCCGGATTCACCGAGCATTTCAGATGCCATGTGGCCAAAGATGGTCTCGGCGGCAGGATTCCACGACGCCACGCGAAATTCCATATCCCACTCGATCACTCCCATTGGCGTGCGCTCTAGATGCAACTTCAAACGCTGCAGCGCGACTAACTCAGAGCGTTCGGCTTTGCGCCGGTCGACAGATTCCTGTTCCAGCGCACGCTTGGCCGCTTCAACACGTGCTCGCTCTTCTTCGAGACGCATGGCGATGAGTACGTTGTCAAAGCGTGCGGTGAGTGAGTCGAGCAACGCCTTATGAACCTTGCTGTGGACGATCACGAGCAAGCCGGCGAGCACGGCGATCGCGGCACCGATCAACGAGCCGACACCGGCGCTGAGCCCCATGTTGATGGCACCCATCGGTAGCAACGAAATCAGTGCGATGAGTGCGAAGAGTGAGCGGTGTGGCGCCATGTAGGCAACCGCACCCGTCGTCAGAAGGGCGACCAACATCATGACCGGCAACTGCGTCGGACCGGCTTTGGGTAGTAGCACCGAGCCCATCAAACCCCAAAGTGTGGCCATCAGCAGTGCGGCAATGACGAACCGGATCTCCCAATCGCCGAGTTGTTCCGGGCTTGGGTTGGCGCGGATAAACACCTTATAGAGAGCGTAGCGCCCCAACATCACAGCGATGGCAGTGAGGAACCAGAGGAACAGTTCCGGACGCTGGCCAAGGTCGTTCCAAAGTATCGCCCCGAGCAGGAAGGTGACCATGAATTCTGCAAGGTAGCCGACCAGTGAGAAGCGGTACAACAGCCGCACCTGCTCGGCAAAAATGTGCTTGGCAGCGAAGGCGCGGTCCCGCGACGATACTGGTCCGACCAGCGCCAGACTTGGTGTCGCCAGGTCGGTTAGGTCCGGGCCCACCGGCGCGCTTTCCGCGTTTACCGTCTTCGATTGATCGATGTCCAAAGGCGCTGCTTTCTTGTTTTTGCCAGTGCGTGCGCGTGTCCAGCCAATAATCCGAAAATGGTCGAGATTGCCCGCCAATCAACGCCAGATTTCCGCGCTTCGCTCTCCCCGATATATGTTCGTCATGCAACACATGGAGAAGCTAGCGTATCTAATTGTTCCAAAACATCTAAACGTTAGTGTTTTCCCTTAAGAGCGTCAAGCAGGTCCAGGAAAAAAACGACGAAAAAGCGGCAGAATTTGGGACTAATTACGCAATCACGGTGCGGCCGGTCCCCAAATGTGTGCTGCTTCACCTTTTCTGCAGGCACACACCAGGAAAAATCCAGCGTACCAGTCGATAGAATAGTCATCTCCTTCCGGCCGGCAGTTGCGGATTTGATACGGGGTCTGGATCGACCCTCTGCTCTTATCCTGTCAACTCGCCGTCCGCCCCGTCTTTCTTGCAGCGCCGTTTCGAGTCGCCGATCGTTCCGCAATGACCCAAGCCATCCAACTGCTTCCAGAACTACTGATCAATCAGATCGCCGCCGGCGAGGTCGTCGAGCGCCCAGCGTCGGCATTGAAGGAATTGGTTGAAAACAGTCTCGATGCGGGCGCCACCGAAATCGGTATCGAACTCCTTGAGGGTGGCATTAAGCGCATCCGTGTTGTCGACAACGGCGCGGGGATTCCAAAGTCGCAACTGGCACTTGCTGTTGCACGCCATGCGACGTCCAAAATTCGCAGTCTGGATGATCTGGAGAGTGTTTCCTCAATGGGGTTCCGCGGTGAGGCGCTGGCCAGTCTCGGGGCGATATCGAGACTCACGCTGACCTCGCGCCGAACCGACGACGCCCACGCATTCCGTCTTCAGGTGCTAGGCGGGGAGGTGGGGCCGGTAGAGCCTGCGGCCCTCGCGGTAGGGACGGTCGTCGAGGCCGAGGATCTCTTCTTCAACACACCCGCCAGACGCAAGTTCCTCAAGACCGAGGGCACTGAATTCGGGCATGCCGACGACGCGGCGACACGCATCGCAGTCGCCTTTCCGGACGTGGCCGTTTCGCTGTCCCACAATGGACGGCGCATTTGGTCGCATCCTGCGCAGCGCGCGGAGGCGCGCGTGATGGCAATCCTGGGCGATGAATTCGCCGGTTCATCGGTACTTGTAAACGCACAGCAACCCGCGTTCGGCATCTCGGGCTTCATCGCGCTACCACGCTATTCACGCGCGGGGCGCGATCAGCAGTACGTGTTTGTCAACGGCCGCTTTGTGCGCGACAAACTGCTGCAGCACGCGATTCGCGAGGCCTACGCGGACGTACTGCACCACCAGCGCCAGCCGGCCTACTCGCTGTTTCTAACCATCAGTCCGGAGTTGGTTGATGTCAACGTGCACCCCGCAAAAGCGGAAGTGCGGTTTCGTGATTCACGAGGCGTCCACCAGTTCGTATTCCATGCGCTCAACAAAGCGTTGTCGCAGTCGAGCGCAACTGTTTCGACGCCAATGGCGGATCCAACGCAATTCGCCACGCCGAGATCAGCCGAGGCAGGCTGGCAGCTGACATTGCCTGCCGGTCAGGCGCGGTTTGACGGGTCGTCGCCAGCAGGATTTCGGCCACTCTCTGGTGGATTTGCACGCCCACCAGTGATCGCTGGCGAGCCCGACCGTTTCTACGAAGTCCTTCGCGGTGCGACAGCTGGCGCATCGTTGAATCAATCGGTGTCCGATGCCGGTTTGCCTCCACTCGGATACGCACTCGCGCAATTGCATGGCATCTACGTTCTCGCACAGAACGCAGCCGGTCTGGTGTTGGTCGATATGCACGCCGCGCACGAGCGAATTCTCTACGAAAAATTCAAGAATGAAGTTGACTCCGGGGTAACGGCGTCGCAGCCGCTGCTGTCGCCGATTGCGTTCGCACTCAGCCGGCGGGAGCGTACGTTGCTCGATGAGAACCGCGCATTGTTGGCCGGGCTGGGCTTCGAGTTTGGCGACCTGAGCCCGAATGAGATTGCGATTCGTGCCGTGCCCGCCATGCTTGACCGACGCGAGCCGCGCGACCTGCTGCGAGAGTTGATTGTCGATTTGGCCGAGCACGGTGCCTCTCGCGCAGCCGAGGAGCGACGTGATGACATCCTATCAACGATGGCGTGTCATGCAGCGGTGCGTGCCAACCGTCAGCTCGCCATTCCGGAGATGAATGCGCTGCTGCGCCAGATGGAAGAAACCGAGCGCAGCGGCCAGTGCAATCATGGACGTCCGACCTGGTATCAGTTCGCCATGTCGGATCTTGACCGTTTGTTCATGCGCGGCCGCTAGTCGCGCAGCCAGAATTTGCAAGTGCGATGAACCAACTTCCGGTGCTGGCGTTACTCGGGCCGACCGCGTCGGGCAAGACGGCGCTCGGCTGCACGGTGGTCGATGCGCTCAAGGGGACGTTCGACGTCGAGCTCGTCAGTGTTGACTCAGCGTTGGTCTACCAGCAAATGGATATCGGCACGGCCAAGCCGGATGTGTCGGTCTTAGCCCAATATCCGCATCACCTCATCAACCTGATTGCACCAACCGCTTCGTACTCAGCGGCGGAGTTTCGCCGCGATGCGCTGGCGGCAATTGACGGCATCCATCAGCGCGGCAATGTTCCGCTGCTGGTAGGCGGCACGATGATGTACATGAAAGCGTTGTTCGAGGGGCTCAGTGCGCTACCTCCCGCGGACGCGGCAATCAGGCGGGTGATTGAAGGCGAAGCGTTGGCTTCGGGTTGGCCCGCGATGCATGCGCAGCTGGCGACGGTTGATGCAGCTGCCGCAAAGCGACTTTCGCCAAACGACAGCCAGCGCATTCAGCGTGCCCTTGAGGTTTATCGAATTGCCGGCGTACCGCTGTCGGCGCTGCAAACGCGTGTTATTTCCAAGCAAGAGCCTTGCCTCTCTCCTGCGTTTGGCTATCCGACGCTAAGTGTCGCGCTGCTGCCATCCGTGAGAGCGGAATTGCACTCAAGAATTGAGCGACGATTTGACTCGATGTTGGATGCGGGTCTGATCGATGAGGTTCGCCGACTCCGTGCCAGCCACCAGCTGGCGCCCGATCTGCCGTCGATGCGTACCGTTGGTTACCGTCAGGTATGGCAGTTTCTCGAAGGCGAGATCAGCGGCGGCGCGATGCGCGATCAGGCCATTGCGGCAACGCGTCAGTTGGCCAAGCGACAGATGACATGGCTACGTTCCATGCCGCAGGTAGAGACCTTCGATTGTCTGGACGCATCAATGCCCGCCGCCGTCACAGCCCGCATAAGGGGCTGGCTGCGAACGGCAACCGGGCAGTGACGCTTCAGGACGGCAACGTTGACTTGATTTCCGCCTCCGCCGCACCGTCGTGGAATCGGACGATGACGCGGTCGGCCGGCTTCAGGTCCGCTAGGTGCGCGACAACTTGATGCTGCGGCGAATCACGCGTCACGATGGCATAACCGCGCATCAACACGTTTTGCGGATTCAACAGTGACAGCGCCTGCCGGTAGCGCTGCACTTCCTGCCAACGTTCGGTGCGCAGGCGTGACTCGGCATGTTGCAACGCTAGTTTTGCGGCGTGAAGCACCTCCCGGAAGCGCACCACGCTGGGCGCACCGGCGGTCAATCGGACCCGGTGGCGCATTAACTGCTGCTGATACTTCGACTGCGCAAAGTGAAGACTGCGCGCCAGGCGGGCTTGCAGGTGCGCGAGCGTTTCCCGCTCGCGTGCGATGCGCTGCTCGGGTGAGACGAGTCCGCGCGAGGCCAGGTCGACGCGCTGTTGCAGTCTTGTCACGATGCGCGTTGCGGCGCGCGAAAGTCGCGCAAGTTTGTCCGCCTGTCCGATGCGCATGCTGTTAGTGTCTGGAGACAACATTTCGGCTGCCGCGGTCGGTGTCGGCGCGCGAACGTCCGCGACGAAATCGCAAATCGTGAAGTCGGTTTCATGACCGACGCCCGACACGACAGGAATTGCGGTTTCTCGTTGCAGCCGGTGCAGCGCACGCGCCACTATTTCTTCGTTGAACGACCACAAGTCCTCGGCTGCGCCACCGCCCCGACAAATCAACAACGCGTCAACCTCTCCACGTACCCTCACCGTGTCAATCGAAGCGGCAATTTCGCCCGCAGCATCTGCACCCTGTACGGCAGAGGGGTAGAGGATGATGTTGATCATGGGTGCCCGTCGCTTGAACGTCGCCAGCACATCGCGCAATGCGGCTGCCTTTGTAGAGGTGACGATGCCGACCGCACGCGGAAAAACCGGCAGCGGCCGTTTGCGTTCTTCATCGAACAGGCCCTCCGCCAGAAGCTTGCGCTTTAATCGTTCGAACGCCTCGAATAGTGCGCCGACGCCGGCGCGGCGCATTGCCTCGACGCCGAGCTGGAATTCACCGCGTGCCTCATAAAGCGAAGGCAACGCCCGAACGTCCACCTCGATACCGTTCTCCGGCGTGAAGGTGACTGACTGCGCCCGTTGGCGAAACATTACGCAGCGTACTTGTGCTGCGTCGTCTTTTAGCGAGAAGTACCAGTGGCCACTGGCGGCGCGCACAACGTTCGAAAGTTCTCCGCGCACCCAGCGAAGTTCAAAATTCGCCTCGAGCAAGCCCTTGACTCGCCGGTTAAGCTCAGAAACTGACATCGGCTCGGCAGAGCGGGCCTCGGTGCCCGACTGAGGCGGGTTGCGGGTCGGCACCGCTCCGGGCGTGGCAGTTGGCGGTCCGTTCTGCAAGTGAAAAAGCGGTAGATCATCTGGTTCCATCCACCGAATGCTATCACCGCCTCAGGTGAACGGAGGCCGTCAGGGCGCGGGCTGGCTGTGCCCGTGGCGGTCTGCGTAAGTGATTGAATATTAGGCAGCTTTATTGCGGTCAAAAAATGAGCGAAAAGAGAAAAACCGTTACAGTTTCGTGACTTAGGTGTGCTTGCCACCTTCAATTCACAGACTTATCCACAGTAGCTGTGGATGAAACGCAACGACTCGGGTCAAACTCGGCGTCCCATCAGCCAGAGCAAACAGAATCGCGTGGAATCGCGCGCCGCTGTTGCACTTGGGGCCGAGGAACCGTGACATGAGGCGGGCATCGGAGCAGGCCGCGTATCGGAAGCCGAAAGCAGGACAGATACGTTAAACTTTGCCCACGTTGAGGTGGGCTACGACGCACTCTTGGAGACTTAATTGCTATCGATCATTCAAGCAGCAGGTTGGACGATTTGGTTCATCATTTTGTGTTCGGTGATTTGCTTCGCGATCATCGGTGAACGCTTCTGGACGCTACGGCGGAAGACCGTGTTGCCGCCTAATCTGTTCGCGGACACGGTTGAAGCGTTTCGCGTGCAGGGCGCAACGCCGGAGTTGCTGGAAAAGCTGCGCGCCAACTCGTTCCTGGGCCGTGTGTTTGCCGCTGGCATTGCCAACGTGAAGTCGTCACGCGAGGTGATGAAGGAGTCGATGGAAGAAGCGGGACGCGCTGTCATGGTCGATATGGAACGGTTTCTTACCGGACTGGGCACCATCTCTACGGTGGCGCCACTGCTGGGGCTGTTTGGTACCGTCATCGGCATGATCGACATATTTGGGGCGAGCGGACCTCAGGGACAGAATCCCGCGCAGCTGGCGCTGGGAATTTCGGTTGCGCTCTACAACACCGCGGCGGGGATCGCGGTTGCGGTGCCGGCATTGATCTTCTACCGCCATTTTCGTGGCAAGGTCGATGTCATGGTGATCGACATGGAGCAGCAGGGCATCAAGCTGGTCGAAACGTTGCACGGGGACCGTACGTGAACTTTCGGCGTGGCCGTGCCAGGGAGGAGCCGGAGATCAACTTCATTCCGTTGATCGATCTGTTGCTGGTGATCCTGATTTTTGTGATGGTCACGACGACGTATTCCAAGTACGCAGAACTACAGATCAATTTGCCCGAGGCATCGGCCGAAAAAGCACCTGAGCGTCCGCAAATTCTGAACATCGCGGTCGATGCAAGCGGTAAATATGCGATCAACAACGTGGCAACCAACTTCAATGGTATTCCAGCGTTTGCCAACGCGCTGCGCGACGCTGCCGCCGCCGCGCAGATGAAGGACCCCGTCATTGCCATTGGTGCCGACGCCGGTGCGACACACCAGGCGGTCGTCAACGTCATGGAAGCGGCGCGCACTGTCGGATTCACCAAGATTTCATTCACCACCCAAACCAAGAGCGGCAAGTAGCCAGCCAATGGCTGCGCGCCTGGAAGTTTTTTTCTTGCGCGAGTGGCAGCGCGGGTCCGCCTGGCAGATTCTTCTACAGCCACTTTCGTGGCTGTTTGTCTTTTTGACCGCAATCCGGCGCCTTTGCTATCGCATCGGTCTGATGCGAACGCATCGATTGCGCGTGCCGGTCGTCGTAGTGGGAAATATCTCGGTAGGCGGTACGGGAAAGACGCCGCTGGTCTTGGCGCTTGCACAGCGCCTTGGCCAACTTGGCCGCCACCCCGCAATCGTGACCCGCGGCTACGCCAAGCAGGGAGCGGATCTGACCGCCCGGGAGGTGAAGGCCGCGCACTCGGCGACTGGCGAGCGATCCAACGAAGATGCAGAGAGCGACGAGGCGACGCTCCTGTCAGAGCGTTCCGGTGTGCCAGTCTATGCAGGCCGGGATCGCGTCAATACCGCCGGGCTAATGCTCGACCAGCAGCCCGGCGTAGACGTTATTCTCAGCGACGACGGTTTGCAGCACTACGCGCTGGGGCGTGAGCTTGAAATTGCGGTCGTTGATGTAACGCGCGGCTTCGGCAATGGCGCGCGCCTGCCGGCGGGGCCACTCCGAGAGTCGCGTAAGCGCTTGACGGACGTCGACTGTATCGTGCTCAACTGTCCCGGCGCGGCTGCCGGAACCGAATCGTTGCAACATGACGGGTCAAGCGATTCGGAAAGTGAAGTCGGTGCGAAGCGCCTGCGTACGCAACTCGCGACAGAGGCGATGGGCACCCCGGTTTTCGAGATGCACTATGGGAGTGAAACGTTTTTTCCGATTGCACAGTTCGGGCGATCTGCGCAAGGAAGTGGGGTAAATGCGGGGCTGACGACAACCGAATTTCTCGGCCAGATGCAGGGCCGCCGCGTGGCGGCGGTGGCGGGTATTGGTAATCCCCAACGTTTTTTTTCGCACTTGCGCAGGCTGGGCGTGGAATTGGTTGAAACGCGCGATTTTCCCGACCACCACGCCTTTTCGTCTGGGGATCTCGAAGCCATTGACGCAGAGGTTATCCTGATGACGGAGAAGGACGCAGTAAAATGCCGGCAGTTTGACGATTCGCGCGGCTGGATGATGCGGATCGATGCCCACCTGCCAGATGATTTCCTTGATTTTGTTTTAAAGAAACTTGCCCATGTCGCTAGATCCAAAGCTGCTTGAAATTCTTGTCTGTCCGATCACCAAGGGTCCCTTGACGATGTCGCCCGACAAGTCCGAGCTGATCTCTTTTGCCGCACGACTGGCGTACCCGATTCGGGACGGTATTCCGATCATGCTTGCCGATGAGGCGCGCGAACTTGGTGCGGATGAAGTTCGCAAGTCCTGACGAGGCAAGCCGGCTGGCTGTCCCCATCGTTGTATCCGAACTAAGGAATCGGTAGCGTGACCAAATTCATCTGCGTCATTCCAGCGCGTCTGCGTTCCACGCGGCTGCCCGAAAAGCCACTGGCCGACATCGGCGGAAAGCCGATGATCGTACGCGTGGCCGAGCGCGCGAAGGCTTCCGCTGCGACAGCGGTCTATGTTGCCGCCGATCACGCCGACGTCGAAGCCGTCTGCCGCCTGCACAACGTCGACGTGCTGATGACGCGCGAAGATCACGTGTCTGGTACTGACAGACTTGCGGAAGTTGCGCGGCAGCTAGCGCTTGATGACAATGCTGTAGTGGTCAACCTACAGGGTGATGAACCGCTGATCGACCCGCAATTGATCAATGCTGTTGCGCGTTGTTTGAATGATGCACCGACGGCCGCGATTGCCACTGCGGCGCATCGTATCAACACCGCTGGCGACTTTTTTAACCCGAACATGGTGAAGGTGGTCTGCGACGCGGCTGGTATCGCACAGTACTTCAGCCGCGCTTCGATTCCTTTTCCACGGGATATGGCAGCCGCGCTCGCAGCGGGTGGCAGCGACTTCCCGCTGCCAGCGGGACTTGCGGCCATGCGACACATTGGCATTTACGCTTACCGTGCGGGATTTCTCAAACGCTATGCCGGACTTGCGCCCGCTCCGGCGGAACAGGCTGAAGCGCTTGAACAGCTACGTGCCATGCACCATGGTTTTCGCATCGCGGTGCTCGATTGGCAGGGTGCGGTTGCGCCGGGGGTTGATACGCCGGAGGACCTGCAGCGTGTTCGAGCCATGTGGAGATAATCGCAGACCGGGCGTGCAAACGGGAGAGCCCGCAAACGCGGTTAAAATCAGTCTCTCTCGGAAAATAAAATAAAAAGGTAAGCCATGCGATTGATCTTGTTGGGCGGGCCAGGTGCCGGCAAAGGTACACAGGCGGGCTTCATCAAGCAACATTTCGGCATTCCGCAGATATCCACAGGCGACATGCTGCGCGCCGCCGTGAAGGCCGGCACGCCTCTCGGGATTGCCGCCAAGAAAGTGATGGATTCCGGGGCCTTGGTATCTGATGACATCATCATCGGGCTCGTTAAAGAACGGATCAAGGAGGCCGATTGCGCCAACGGATTCCTGTTCGACGGCTTTCCCCGCACCATCCCGCAAGCGGACGCGATGAAGGCGGCCGGTGTTGGCCTCGACTATGTGGTGGAGATCGCTGTGGACGATGCCGAGATTATCGACCGCATGTCAGGCCGCAGAGTGCACGTGGCGTCCGGTCGCGTGTACCACGTTAAATTCAATCCACCGAAGGTGCCGGGCAAGGACGACATGAGCGGTGAGGACTTGATTCAGCGCGACGACGACAAGGAAGAGACCGTCAAGAAACGCCTCGCCGTTTATCACGATCAGACCAAGCCGCTCATCGGCTACTATGGGGATTGGGCAAAGTCGGGCGCGCCTGGTGCGCCGAAGTACGTTTGCATCCAAGGCGTCGGCAAGATGGAACAGATTCGCGACGAAATTTTCGCCGCACTCAAGTAGTCAGGCGCGCATTCATGTCAAGCGCTCCAGAGCCAAAAAACGCGTTCTACGCACAATCCGGAGGCGTCACGTCGGTTATCAACGTCTCGGCGCAGGCGGTCATCGAGACCGCGCGCAAGTACCCGAAAAAAATCGGCAAGGTTTACGCAGGGCGCAACGGCATCATCGGTGCGCTGACTGAGGACTTGATCGACGTGTCCAAAGAGCCGATCGCCAACATTCGCGCGCTGGGGCACACCCCGGCGGGGGCATTCGGTTCGTGCCGCTACAAACTGAAGTCGCTTGAGGCGAACCGGCGTGAATACGAACGACTCATCGAAGTAT
>Ga0209490_10005148_pt1 | contig 11971 bp, 9 predicted proteins | sample MAT06_FD_187209 | JGI IMG/M metagenome (GOLD analysis project Ga0209490, IMG submission 187209) | Freshwater microbial communities from Lake Fryxell liftoff mats and glacier meltwater in Antarctica - MAT-06 (SPAdes) (version 2) | ecosystem: Environmental > Aquatic > Freshwater > Ice > Liftoff...
ATCAGCGGCTGCAATGGAGCATATGGACATCACTGATTTACAATTGCAGGATGGTAGGTTTTCATTGTTGTGGTGCTCACATGTTCTGGAACATATAGAGAATGATAGTAAGGCAATGACGGAGCTTTTCAGAGTGCTATGTCCGTCTGGTTTAGCTGTGATTATGGTGCCAATCTATGGTGCCAAAACATACGAAGATCTCGAAATAAAATCGCCAGAGGAGAGACTAAAGCACTTCAAGCAAGAGGACCATGTACGATTGTATGGTCTCGATATCAAGAATCGTCTGGCAGATGCAGGGTTCAGAGTGGATGTGATTCAAATATCCGACGTAACCACTGAAGATGTAGGAAAGCATGTTCTGGAATACCCCTCAACAAAGGAGATTTTCCTTTGCACTAAGCCCTATAAGTAGGTAAGCATAAGTAAAGTAAACTGATAATAAAAAAGGGTCGCAGCACAAAGTTCCGTTTTGGTTTTTAGTATTTTGTGCAAATAAAGGTATTAACTTTTCTTTGAATTACCTACTTAAGAACTTATAAATATTTACAATTACTAAACTTATTTTTGATCCTAAGAGTTGGACTTTAAGCAGCGATCGCAGATTCCACATTTTAAACTTTTAGCTTCTTGACTAAACCCAAAGGTAGACATTAAAAAAGCCCACCGACAACTTTTGCTAGAAATATAGTTTTGCATTTGATCTAGGGCAGTACGATCATAGTCAGGTAATTCAGTTTTGGAGTTGAGAATTTGGTACTCAAAGGGATTATGCCAAATTAGTTTGCCAAGGCTGTGCAGAAGTCCAAGGGCGATCGCTGCCTCTGGAAATGATCGGCTTACTTCTTCATACTTACCCCTTGGCGGCAGTTTCGGAATTAGCATTTGCGCTTTATATCTGAGTTTATACTGCTCTTGTAAAAAGAAGTCTTGACGATTGCGATCGCTAGAATCCAAAATTCCTGTAGGCTCACTTACCAACATTAAAGCCTTGGCATATTTGCCATCCCGTCCTGCTCTACCAACTTCTTGGATATATTCCGATAGAGTTAAAGGTGAATGATAATGGATAATCCAACGCACATCAGGTTTATTTATGCCTAGCCCAAATGCAGATGTCGCAATCACAAACGGATAGATCCCACATAACCACTTCCGTTCGATTTCTCTTCGCTCTGAACTTGGTAACCCGCCATGATAGGCACAGGTATTAAAGGATTCTGCCCTCAGCCATTGGGCTAATTCTTCGGTTTCTCGGCGACTGCGGACATAAATTAATCCTGACTTTCCCCGTTCCGCTTGAATGAATTTTAAGGTTTGGCTTTTTCTGCCTGCTATTGTCCAAGCGATCGCTACATTTAAACTTAAATGGGAACGATAAGGACTGGTACGAATTACTTGGGGTTTATGTAATTTCAGGCAAGACGTAACAGCGGATTGGGTTTTAGGATCTGCGGTGGCGGTAAAGGCGGCGATCGCCATCTTGCCATGACTAGCAGGTTTATGCGCCATTAAAGCCGAGCGTACAACTCCTAAGCGGCGATAATCTGGTCGAAATGAATCCCCCCATTGCCCTAAACAGTGAGCTTCATCAATCATCATGCCCACAATTGCCAAGTCTGGATCGCTAAGTCTTTCCCAAACAGGCTTACTGAGTAAGGTTTCGGGAGAAAGATATAAAAGCCTGAGGCTTGGAATACTTCTGAATACTTGTTTGCGGTCTAGGTTAGATAAACTACTATGCAGAGCGGCGGCGGCAAGGTTACGACTTTGCAAATCTTTTACTTGGTCTTCAATTAAAGATAGTAATGGCGAAATTACTAAAGTAAGACCATTTTGGAGCAAGGCGGGTAATTGAAAGCAGATAGATTTGCCACTACCTGTTGCTAGAACGATCATACTGTCTTGGCGTGCTAGTAAATTTGCAATTACTTCCCCTTGAGGTGGACGAAAATCATCGTATCCCCAGACTTGCTTAAAAGTAGAGCGAACTGTTTCCCAGTCCATGAGGTTTAAAGAATAATTTTTTAGGCGGAAGGCATCCAACCAAACAATTTAGCGGTACCACCAATTAAAGCCACAATCAAAGCAACCAAAGCTCCACGATTGATAAATTCTTGATTATCAAGACGTTTATCTATGTCTGCGATTTTTTGATCTAAGGTTTTGAGTTCCCCAGACAGTTCCACCTGTCCAATTTCTAATTTATGGAGCTTTTGATTGACTTCGATAAATTGTTGATTAATTTCAGCAAATTGCCTGTCCATTTTTTCATTAACCTCGGCAAACTTTTGGTTAACTTCAGTAAATTGCTTGTCCATTTTCTCGTTAACTTCAGCAAAGCGCCTGTCCATTTTTTCGTTAACCTCGGCAAATTGCTTATCCATTTTTTGGTTAATTTCGGCAAATTGACGCTCAAATCTTTGTTCAAACCTTTGCAAAACTTCTTCCAAGGTATAAGTAAGAGTGGTAGGAATGTTAGTCATAAATTTATAGTTTTTTTTGTATTTTAAGACTAAGTACTAACTAATTGTTGTATTTTTCAAGAATTAGGATATTGAAGAATCTAAATGTTTGATCAAAGTGCCGAGGGGTAAAGCTCCCTGTAAATGCTGCCAAGGCAGAATCCTATCCGTTGACCAGTTTTCATAGACATAATGTTCTAGGGGCGGCAGTTGTCCTCGCAATTCCTTAAAAGCTCTTTTATACATACCATCACTGGGAATGCCTCGATCTGCGTATTGATATGCCAGTATGAGAACGGATTGAATGCGGCGATCGCCTCTGGAAATTAAAGCCTGAATAATTGAATCCTTATAACTTTCAGGACGAAAATCTATACCTTTAGGGGCAAGATGCTTCTGTAAATACTTAAGTTTTTTATCCCCATTTGGACTAACTCCTAACCATTGCCAAGGGGTATGAGATTTGGGAACAAAGGTACTACAACCAAAGCTAAGTCTGAGTTTAGGTGCCGTTTTTTTGACAGTCATCAGCATCTCAATAGTTTGATCGATATCGGTATCCAGTTCTTGGGGTACACCCACCATGCCATAGAGTTTCAAGGCACTGAGTCCACCTGCTTGGGCATTGGCAGCCGCTTGGAGAATTTCATCGTTATGGAGTTTTTTGTTAATAATTTGTCGTAATCTTTCCGAACCACTTTCGACGGCGATCGTGACTGAGCGGCTATCTCGACTACTGAGAATTTGGCACAGCTTCAAAGATAGAGTATTAGTCCGCACCGAAGCTAAGCTTAAGCGTACCTGATCAAACTGGGGTTGGGCGATATAGTCTAATAAAGTCTCAAATTCGGGATGCTGAGTAATAGATGCCCCGAGTAATCCCAAGCGATTTGTCACTTTTAAGCCTCGCTCGATCGCTGGAATTAAAGTATCGATCGCACTAGGAGTTCTAAAGGGTAAAGTCAAATAACTGGCAAGACAAAACCTACACATCTCTGGACAACTGCGGGCAACCTCCACCATGTAAATATTTGACCATGCCGCTTTTTCTGTAACTACGGTCGAGGCTGAGAGAGTATTGCCTTTGTGGGTTTGCTTAGTAATAGTGGCGGGAATATCTGAGTCTATGGGCTGAATTGAGGCGATCGCCCCATCAACTCCTGCATATTTAATTTCATATAAACTGGGAACATAAATGCCTGCAATTTGACTCAGATTTCGCAATTTTTCCTGACGATTCGCGCTTCGAACCTGCTGAAAGCGATTAATCATATTTCCCACTAGTTCTTCCCCATCGCCCAATAGCAAAAAATCAAACCACTCCGCAAAGGGTTCAGGATTAGCAGTAGGAACAACTCCACCCGCAAAGACAAGGGGATGTTTTTCAGAGCGATCGCTTTGATTAATCGGAATATCTAGACTTTCTAAAGCTCTTAAAATATTGGCATAGTCTAATTCCCACGAAAACGAAAATCCTATAAGTTCGGGCGATCGGGGCAAAGGTTCGTGCATATCTGTAAACCAGCGACTAACTTCCACTGATGGTCTAGTTGCCAAATCTGCCCACACAAACTGATAACCCAAACTGGTAATGCCCACGGTATAGGTATTGGGAAAAGCATAAATCACACCGATCGCATTATGGTCTGGAGTAGAGCGATCGAATAATAATTTTTCAGAATCGAAGTGATCAGAAGCGTTGAGGTTATGGTTGGACAAGGTTCTTAAGATTTCTAAAATTTTTGGCTGTTGTAAATTTAAAGTTAATTTAAAATTAATCAACATCTAGCTTTAAGTGTAACCTTTCGTATTTAAGCAAAACAAACTGAAAAAAGTCAAAAGCCCTATGGCTTCAGTGTTACGTTGGACTTTTACAACTTCTTACACAGCTAATGCTGTTCGTACTCATTGGGCGATTCAAAATTTATTGCATTGGGTTTTAGATGTCTCTTTTCGCGAAGAGGCTTCCCGTATTCGTAAAGATAATCCTCTTGAAAATATGGCGATGTTACGGAACCTTTCTCTTAATCTCTTAGGTCGAAATAAGTCTTCTAAGTCCAGTATAAGGGCGAAACGTAATAAGGCTGCTTGGGATCTTGATTATCTTAAACATCTCCTTTCCCTGTGATTTTTTATGCGGTTACCTTGGGGAGAAGACGACAATCCAACAAGTCATATGCAGCTTAGTGGTGCAGAAAAGTTATTAAGTCTCAAGATGAGATAGTAGTAACACGTGAGAATTCAATACGGTAATCCAAGTTCTCTCGTTTAGATAGAGACGCACAGGCGGGAGGAGGATTTATATTAGGCAAAATCTGCAATTGAGGGAAAAGAAGACCTTGATAAAGTAAACGCTGAAGCTCACGGAGACCAAGTTGCAGAAAACTCAAACCACGATGATGATGCCAATCAAGCCAAGCCCTCTGTCCCAAACGGACAAGCATCATACCGATAATCAGAGCAATCAAAGAAGCAGTATCAAGGAGCATAAATAAGCAGGTAAGAGCTTTAGGATTACGGAGATGGGAATTTGTAACCTGAAAAGCTCCTGACTTATAGTCCTTAAAATGAGGTTCAATTCCACCAAAGCGTCTGCCATAGAGAGCAAAGGTCTGCAACGATGGGGGAATATTAGTAATGACAGCCCATGAGCCTTTAGCTATTGATAGATTTGCTGTGGCTAGGTGGCAATTGATATTACCCAGCACCGTAACATTGGGGATTAAATAAGCTTGTTCTAAAGGCGGGATCAGTTGTTCTACACTTTTAGTCTTACCTCTCGATAAAGTCACTTGTAGATCAGTCTTTGCCCGAATTGCCCATGACCATTGATTGTGCTGTAGCCAACGTATTAATTCTCCATGTTCAAACCCTCGGTCGGACGTGCAAAGTGATATTGCTCTGATCGGGTAATACGGTGAGTACTTGTTCTAGTATTGGACGATAATGCTCGAACCCAACTGTGGAACTACCATGTTCTATAACTACTTGCGCTAGACTTATCGACCTCCCTCCCCAGATTAAGCATACTTCTATCAAACAAAATTTATCCCACAGCATGCTTGTATCTAGAGTTAACTCTAAAGACTTTCCTGCAAATGCTTTCAGAAAGTGCTTCAGCAATGGGTTATAAAATGTTTCAGCGATGATGTGTGGGTTATGCACAAAGTAGTTTAACCTTTCCATCTGACTTCTTGCTTTACAGTTCCGATGGCTTAAGTAGGGCAGCCAATGACTCAAGCATCCACTTCTTGATTGGAGTATGGCTGCTACTGCTTCAGAAAATCCTTGCAGATGTCGTTGATCTTTTGCCTTAATCCATTGACGCAGTTGTGTTTGTAGTTAAAGATAGAGGTGGGGCATTGCATTAGTATTTTTGTTGAGGAACTTGAGTATCTCATGTTTTGTCCCTCCTCCTCTCTCATTATGAGAATCTATGCCTATCAATACTTTTAAGACTTTTCTGCACCACTAAGGCTTACCTATCTAACATTTCTAAAAACCATGATTCAAAGCGATCGCCAAGGGCAGATAGAGAAAATTCCCGTTCGGCTTGACGGCGACAACTAGAGCGATGGAGGTTAGTTGCTAATGGTATGGACTCACATAGGGACTCGATATTATCTGGTTCGATTAAAAACCCTGTTTCTTGGTGGCGAACGATTTCCACAATTCCCCCTCGAGCATAGCTAATAACTGGAACTCCGCAAGCAAGAGCCTCGATCGCCACATTCCCAAAAGCTTCTTCCCATTTTGGGGTCATTAGTAATGCTTGACATTGCCCTAGGAATTCCTGTAGTTTTACGGTCGGCAAAAAACCCAAATAATTTAGCTGGGCTTGAGGATAATCAGCTTTGACTGTCTGCCAATAAGCTTCGTCTTGCATTTTACCCATGACCTGAATCGGAATTTGTAAGGTTTCCGATACCGCTGCCGCATCTTCCAAGCCTTTTTCGGGGGCGATCCTTGCCACCCATGCTAGTTGGGGCTGGGCTATGGGTTGAAATTGGTATAGGTCTAGATCGATACCACTACTAAGAATCTTTAGATCAAGAGCATCGCCAAAGGTATATGCCTGAGCTTTGCTATAAACGCCAATGGTACCTTTATGGGTCTGGGAAATCTTACGCACTAGGTGATCCATATTATCTAAAAGCGAACCCATACTGACAAAATGCGCAATGGGGGTGTGAAAAAATGGGGTGAGATAAAATGGCAACCAATCGTAGGCAAAATTGACAATCAAATCATAGCTATCCTGTACTTGCAGGGCGTATGCCCACATATTTGCCAATACCGACTGATCAGGGAAACTAATGGGATCGGTGCGAGCTTGATTTTGGGCAAAGTTATGCAATTCTCCCGGGATTGTAATTATTGGGATTTCGGTAGATGTGGAACCGAGGGAGGCAACCAAGTGAACTATATGCGATCGCCCCATTAATTCTTTAGCAATATTTTGAACTGTTAACTCTACCCCGCCCCCAATCCCTGAGCCAAATGCGCCAACGGGTGTAGAAATAAATAGTAGTTTCATAGGTTTTATAACTCTGCCCAAAACTCTCGGATTGCCTGTGCCACAAGGGGATGATTTTTGAGGTGTGGATGTTTAATCCTTTTTAAGATTTTAAATTTACCATGATTAAACTTTGTACTAGCAACGGTCACTGTGCCGTCACTTTTACCATCAATATCACCAATAATACTCAGGGTTTTAATTTTGAGGGCGATCGCCTCGGCAATTTTTATTCGACTTAGGGCTAAATCTCCACCTACGGCAAGGTTAAAGGGATCAATAGTTTTGGCTAAGTTAGAACCACCCACGGGCGCACCGACTAAAACTAAACTATGGACATTTTGCCACCACTGGGGATGCCGATGCAGAATTTCTAGCCAAATTAGTCCCCCCATCGAATGTCCAATAATTCTAATTGGGGTGTGGGGATAGAGATTAAAGTTAGCGATCGCCATGGTTTCAACTTTTTTAATTAGCGGTGCCATTTTCAGCCAAGTATTAAACCAGCCTAAGTTTGGAGTAACTATTAAAGTTTGAGGTGTGCCTAGGGATCGAGCTAGCTTTGTGATCCCCAGATGGTTATCTGCCCAGCCATGTTGAGCATAAAGAATAAAATCAGGCATTTTTTTAGACGTTCTGAACACTGAAAAGCTGAGAGCCTACAAATTTTTGCATCCAATTTTCTAAGTAGACTTGATTTTTGAGAATTTGTTCAGGATCATCACTATCTAAAGGAAATGGTGCTAGTCCCAAAATTGTGGCTGTGGTTACGCAAAACATCGATTTTTGGAAACTTTGACATATTTTAACCCTCAAATCGTCAATACCACGGGTGCGATCGCTATAAATTGTCGCTAAATAATCAGGTAAAAAGTGGCGCATATCCTGCATTAATAAAGTTGGAGGAATCCCTGCTCCGCCTACAGGCAAAGGATCGGCATGCAAAGCTCCATAATTAAACCGACTTTGATCGACAGGAATAAGATGAGCTTGGGCATTAAAGGAAACTGTGCCAAAAAATGGCGTACCCCGAAAGAAGATAGATTCAACGTAGGGAATTGCTAAATCAGTTAAAAAGCTTAAACCCGCCGATGCAGGAATAATGTCATATTTTTCACCTTCCACCAGTACAGAATAGGTAAATGGAATATTTGCTGCCTGAACTAAGCCATTTTTAATATGTTCTACTACCTCGGGAATCGATTTAATTTCAGAGCGATCGTACTGATCGGACAGAGTTAAAAAGATCTCAGCCATCACTCGCCAAAACTGCCCCAAAGCACTGTAATAGGCAAGTTGACGGATTTGCTCTAATAAAAATTCTGGGAATAACTGATTAAGTAACTTGATTGGTAGATTATGTTTGAGTTTTTGATCAATTACTTTTTGGCAATTTTGCTTAAACTCCTCCGTATCAATATAAAGATCTAAACCACCGCCACCATGCCACAGCATTGTCCGCATACAGTATTCCGCATACTCAAAATTAAGGCGATCGTGCCACAGATGTCTTCCCAACTTAGCAGTAGAAACTTGCCCATTAAAGTATTTAAAAAATGGAAATATCACTAAAAACTGATGCTCAGAAATATAGATCAAATTCTGATAGTAAGCATCCAGAACCATCCCATAGCTTTTTAGAATTCCCACCACCTCTAACAGATTATTTTTATTGTCAGGGAGTAGAGCCTGCCCAGATTTTAGACGTTGAATATAAGATTCTAGGGGATGGGTTTTAGGCATAGTTTGTAGCTGTTACTATAAATTTCAAACAAAGAATCAATAATTTAATACTGCTATTTACAACTTAGAGATGATGATTAGAGAAACCAGTGAGAACCTCCCTTTGATTTTTCGAGAACCATACTCACTCATTAACTGGATAAAAATGGTTGGCTTGCAAGATATCTTAGTTCAAGTTTAATATTTATTTTACTGGATAGGCTACTGGTTGGATATTGAATACTCTGAATTTAAGAAAATACTAAGTAAGTAGGTATAAGGAAACTAGAGGTAGTTAGGTTTGCAGGGCGAGTTTTTCTGTTATGTTTTAAGAAATCTTCGGATAAAAGTGATTAACTTTACTTTGGCACTTCTAATTAGGTAAGGTAATTGGAGGTTCTTTGCTGAGGAAAAATAAAATAATACCAAGGGTGCAAATTGATGATGTGTTCTCATTTTTTTCATAATTTCTATGTTCAGAACTCATTTATTTTTAGCAAGAATATATAGACATGAATTCATCAATTAGACATATTAGAATAGCCTGTTATGCATTGATCGCCAAGGATTCAGGAAGCATAGCATCAGCCAACTATTTAATAATTAAAGACTTATTAAATAATGGATATGAAATTGATTTTTATGCCCTAAAAGGATTTCAGAATGTAGATGATTTCCTCTCATATCAAAACTTCCACTACATTCCTATATCTCTAAAAGCTATTCAATCGGTATGGGATAACTTAGAAAAATTACCTAAAAACGGTGGCATACTCTACACCCTATGGTCAAAGATTAGTACAGCCATTTACTTCAATTTATTAAAAAAAATAGCCCAAGAAAATCATAATGGCAACCCCTACGATATGGTACTTGTATTAGGATTACCTAATTTCTTTGAGCTTAATGGTGTACACAAAATTAGTTGGTTACAAGGCACTTTAGATACAGAGATTGCGATCATTGACAAATTAAAAGACCAAATAATTTCCCTCTCAGGGCTAACAGAATACATAAAGTTAAAATTGTTTTACATGCTCAGAAGCTTTACTTATACAAAAGTAGCGAACAGCAGTGACCTTTTTATAGGTGGTAGCCAGTGGACTAAGGTAAGTTTAGAACTTTCAGGACTAAAAAATGTCCACGCTTTACCGTATCCCATAGATATAGAGCTCTTTAAGCCTCAAGAATTAATGCCCAAGCGCACTGATGATCAGATTAGGTTTCTCTGGCTGGGACGCATAGTACCTCGAAAAAGACTAGACCTTTTATTGGACGCGATCGCTCTACTAATTTCCGAGAATCAAAATGTGCATTTAACAATTATTGGGAGCTTTGCCTATGCCAACGGATATAGTCAATTGCTTGACAGGTTCAAATATCCAGAACGTATAACCTATGCTCCAGGGATTAATCGTTTGGATGTGCCAAATTTGATGAGTTCCATAGATGTGTTGGTTCAGACCAGTGAGGCTGAAGATTTTGGTTCTTCGGTAGCTGAAGCCTTATGTTGCGGAGTCCCTGTCATAGTTGGTACAACCAATGGAACTAAAGACTATATTGGTTCAAGCTCATGGGTATTTGCAGAATATACAGTTCAATCTTTAAAGAAGACAATGGAGGTTGCGATTGAATCCATAAAAACACATAAAGAAGAAATATCTAGAAACTGTAGACTGGTGGCAGAACAAGAATTTTCTACCCATAAAGTTATCAGTAAGTTTGAAGAGCTATATAGGCAAAATCTTTAATTGTTTAACTCCCACCAATTAGCATAACGTTTTAATTCTTGAGATAGGGCGAGATCGTTGGAAGCTGTTCTAGCTCCTGTTTCTGCTGCCCAACGCTTTAGGTTATTGATTTGGTCTCTGGCGATCGCTGCTAAAGGCACAGTTTCTTTAATCGCTAATAAAATATCTGCAGTTGTAAAATCTCGGCGGCTATTCCCTAGACTATTCAGTTCAGAAAATGAGCAATGCATAGCGTCAATGATTACCTGTTCAATTTCGGCACCACTAAATTCCTGAGATTCTTGCGCCAATAGCCCTAGATTAAATTCACGAAGCCGATTTGGACGCAGTCTCTGTAAATGCACCTTAAATATTTCCTGTCTTTCTGGGTCTGTGGGTAAGTTGAGAAAAAAGATTTCATCAAATCTCCCTTTGCGTAGTAATTCTGCTGGTAAAATTTGGACATTATTAGCCGTGGCGACGATAAATACGGGGGTAGTTTTCTCTTGCATCCACGTAATTAATGAACCAAAAACCCTACGACTAGTGCCAGAATCACCATCACTTCCTTGGGAGATATTACCAAAAGCCTTATCAATTTCATCTATCCACAATACACAGGGAGCGATCGCTTCTACTAATTGGATCATCTGCCTGACCCTGCTTTCGCTTTCGCCCACGATTCCACTAAATATCCGTCCTGTATCTAATCTTAGTAATGGTAATCTCCATTCATGGGCGATCGTCTTAGCAGAAAGGGACTTCCCTGTACCTTGAATCCCGACAAGAAGAATCCCTTTAGGGTTCGGAATACCATAGCGTCTAGCTTCTTCTGTGAATGCATTTTGGCGAATTTTTACCCATGCTTTGAGGTTTTCTAACCCGCCCACACTTTTAAGAGAGTCTTGAGTTGCAAAAAATTCTAAAATTCCTGTTTGCTTAATCGCTCTTTGTTTTTCCCATAATATGGCTTCAATATCAGAATCATCAATTTGTTGTTTTAAGGCTAGGGCTTTAGCCAAGACCCTATGAATTCGCATCCGACTCAAACCTTGACAAGCTTTAACTAACTGCTCCCAACCCAATCCTGCTAGTTTGATAGCTTCAGGGGCAATAGTGCTACGAATTAGATCGGAAATTTCCAAAATATTGGGTAAAGGGAAATCAATAACTGTAATTTCTTCGGTGAGTTCATCAGGAATTTCTAAGGTATGACTGGTAATTATTAGGGTTCTACGGGTGCGTGTTAATTCCCTTGCCAAGTTTTTTAGTTGTCTGATTATGGGAATATGACTAGGATGATAGGGAGTTTTTAGAAATGGATATAATCCTTTCATTACAAATAGAGTGCCATCTTTTTCCAAAGGATTACTGATGCGGAGAAGTGCAGACATAATTGAGCCTTTGTCTGCATTGTTATCATTCCAACCTCTGACAATATCCCAGAGAAAGATTTGCCGTTGGGATTGAGCTGCAATCGTAGTTAGAGCTGATTCAATAGGTTCTTCTTCGATCGCCACAATGTAAAGTAGTGGATA
>Ga0209490_10005149_pt1 | contig 11970 bp, 5 predicted proteins | sample MAT06_FD_187209 | JGI IMG/M metagenome (GOLD analysis project Ga0209490, IMG submission 187209) | Freshwater microbial communities from Lake Fryxell liftoff mats and glacier meltwater in Antarctica - MAT-06 (SPAdes) (version 2) | ecosystem: Environmental > Aquatic > Freshwater > Ice > Liftoff...
GTTGTACTCGACGCCCGCGTCGCCGGCGTTGAGGGTGACGGAGGAAAGGATGTCGCTGCCGAGGTTGCCGCGGACCTGCCCGCCGACGGTGCCGACGGCTTCGAGGCCGTCGTACCAGGTGCCGAGGGGCTGCTCTTCGCGGACGGTGTACGAACCGGGGAGGAGGTTGAGGAACTGGTAGAAGCCGTTGGCATCCGTGTAAGTGTCTTTCGTGGGAACGCGGCCGCCGTTGACAATGCCGTCCAGGACGACGCGGGTGCCGGGGATGCCGCGTTCGCCCGTGTCGTACTGCCGCAGGCCGTTGATGTTCGGGTAGTCGATGAAGACGTAGCCGGAAATCGAGGCCGGGGGCTGCTGTGGTGGGGAGACGAAGCCGAAGTCTTGCGTGCGGTCGCTGTTCTCGTTCGTGGCGGTATCGACGAGTCCGCTCGGCGGGTTCGGGGCGTCGTCGGTCGGGGCGGTGCCGAGTTGGAGGTTGACGAGCGGCCCGAGGACGAAGCTGCCGGTGGGCGTGCCGTGGTCGCGGTTGTTGCCGTCGAACGCGCCGGGGCTGGAGGTGAGGCCTGCGAGCGGGGTCTGGTCGATCGGGATTCGAACTTGGTAGGTGCCCGGAGCCAAATTGTTGAAGATGTAGCCGCCGGTGGAGTTCGTGGTCGCGGTGCCGACGACGTTGCCGGCGCCGTCGAGGAGTTGAACGACGACGTTGGCGATCGCGGGTTCGCCCGGCTGCCAAACGCTGTCGGCGTTGGTATCCAGCCAGACGTAGTCGCCGAGGGAGAGGCGGGGCGTTTGGACGGGGGCGGGGTTGAAGCCGAAGTCGAAGGTGTGGTCGTTCTGCCCGAGCGGGCCGGTGGTGATGCCGGCGATGGAGTAGCCGTTGAGGGCGGTGCCGTTGTTGTCGATCGAGCCCTTGCCGGCGTTCGTCGTCGTGACGACCAAGTTGGCGAGGGGCGACTGCGCGAGCGGAATGCGGATTTGGTACTGCGTATTCGGCCGCAGGTTCAAGCCGTAGGTTTTGCCGGGGACGGGGACGGCGGGTGCTTTCGTGGAGGAGAAGTAGTAGTTCCCGTTCGCGTCGGTCGTGGCCGTGCCGATGACGTTGCCGCTGCCGTCGACGAGTTCGAGGACGACGTTGGCGATGCCGGGCTCGTTCGGGTCTTGCAGGCCGTTCTTGTTGCTGTCGAGCCAGACGCGGTTGCCGATTTCCACGGGGATGGCGGAGATCGCGACGAGGTCGCCGAGTCCGTTGGCCTTGGCGAAGAGGTTCGGCGGCGTGCCGTTCGACGGGATCGCAACTTGGTAGAGTTCGTAAGCCTTGGTCTGCTGGCCGTTGGCGTTGCTGTAGAAGCGGACGCCCGCGGCGTTGTAGCGCTGCAGAATCTGGGCGGGGTCGAACGCCGTGCTGACGAGGTCCGGGAACCCGGCGAGTTGCAGGACGGCTCCGACGGAGAGTTCTTGGTGGTCCTCGAGGACGGTGCCCGAGGCGATGTTGTTGTAGATGCCGGGCTGGAGGTAATCGTCGGCGTAGAACTCGCCGCCGCCGGGCCCTTGGCCGTTGCCCACGCCGACGGCGGATGTCGGGGTTCCGCCCGGTCGGCTGCCGTTCGATTCGAGCACGTAGCCGCTGCTAGGCGTGCCGAAGCCGCGGAGCGTATCGCCGGCGGTGACGCCCTGGAAGAAGAAGGTGTCTTGGGCCGTGTTGGCGGGCGTCAGGGTGCCGAACTGGTCGCCGGCACGATCGCGAATGCCCAGGGTGATGTTCCCCGCAGCGTCGAAAGTGAGGCCGGTGAGCCAGGGTTGGGGGTACGTCCCGACGCGGGTTTTCGTTTGGTCCGCGAGGCTCTTGAACGTCGGCGACCACGGCAACCAGTTGGCCGAGATCGGTGTCGCGGGATACTGCGCGGGGTCGGCACCGGGGTGGACGTAGCCGCGTTCGTAATTCAGGTTGAACTCGAAGATTGCCTGCGTGAGGGTCGAGGTGGTGCCGTCCGCGAGGACGAACTTGCCGGTGCCGCCGACGGGGTTGGCCCCGGGGCTGAAGCGGAAGACGTAGGCCTTGAGGGCGTTCACATCGCCGGTCACGGTGCCGTTGAGCGTGGTGGACTCGGCCGTGTTGACGGCCCCGACGTAAACGGAGCCGTCGCGGAAGGTCACGGCGAAGGGCCGCAGGTCGCCGAGGCGGTCGGTCGCCGTCCCGGTGAGGGACGACGGAGCGGGGAGCAGGTACGAGTTGATCGTCTTGGTCGCGGTGTCGATGACGTAGAGCTTGCGGTCGCCGAGGGCGACGGTGTAGAGGAACCGGCCAGTGGGATCGGCATCCAGGCCGCCGAGGCCGAGCTTGCCGACCGAGTCCCAACCGACATCGTGGCCCGCGGCGTCTTTGTAGAGGCCGTCGTACAGGTACGGAAGTTGGGTCGTGTCGAAGCCGAACGGGGCAGGGTGATTAGCCGTGTCGGCGAGCCATCGGGCCGAGGCGCGGAAGTTCGTCCCGGTCGAGCCCGGCGCGAGGGCTTCGAGATCGACGAAGGTCGAAGCGGTGGTGACGGGAACTTTCGAGGTCGCGTTGAGTCCGGCCGTGTTCGAGACGTAGATCGCCCCCGGACCGGCGGGGCCGAATCCGGCGTGACGCTTGTAGAACGCCGCGGAATAGAGGCTGTTCGAACCGCCGTCGTAAGCGAGGCCCCAGGTGGTGCCGACTTGGGCCGTAGGAATGGCGATATCGTGCGTGGTCGGGGCCGTAAAGCCGGGGCCGGTCCCGCCGTTCGCGACGTTGCTGGCTCCGGCGGAGTACGGGAATCCGACGATGGCCGAGAGGCCGCCGTTCGCGGCGTTGCTCGCACCGAAGACGTAGGTGCTGGTGACGAGCAAGGGGCTGTTGGAATTGATCTGCTCGGCCTTGACCACGGCGAGGTTCACGCCCGAGGTCGTGCCACCGTTGGGGTCGGCGACGAACTGGACCGCGGAGCCGACGGCGTTGCCGGTCGGCCCGAAGAACACGCCCGCGGGCAGGTTCTCGAACTCGACGCGGTAAGTTCCGGAACCGCCCACGGCCAAGGAGTAAGTACCGCCCGCACCAGTAGTTCCGGTGCCTTGGAGCACGTTGTTCGCATCGTAGGCCCGAACGGTGACCGCGCCCCCGTTCCAACCGATGTCCGTCGCTACGCCGTATTGGCCGGAGCCGTTATTGGGCAAGGTGGCGGGTGCGGCGTCGAAAACGCCGTTCGCGTTGTAATCCTGGAAAACCGTTCCCGCGATAGTTCCTGCGGGGACAAGGCGGTCTTCGAGACAGGCCAAGTCGAGCTTCGACGGGGCTTTCGCTTTCGCACCCTTCGAGCCACGCGCTTCGGTGCGATCGGTATTCGTTGGGAGCTTGTGGGGCTTGTTCGCCATGATGAAAGCCTCGTCCGCGGTGAAAATTCCGGCAGTTCGGTTTGTACCGTTTAGTCTGAGCGTCTCAAATTTCCTGTCAACACGGAACGCCGGGGCTCTCCCGGTAATATCGTTCGAACTGTCGGGAACTAAGACACTCCGATTCTCCATTTTGCGCGACACCTGAGAGCTCACGGTTCGCGCTGATTAGATTTTGTATGAACGGCGCCTCCAAAGCGAACAGTGGTTTGGGTAAGTCCGGTCGGGCCGCTCGCGGGCGCGGTCCTGTCAATCTGGGGAAGTTCACCTTTCCGGGTCGGGAGAAATGTGCAGGTAGTCTGGAGAAAATCGGCTCGGAGGGCCGATAACTCCTGCACGGGGTTGACCAGTCGCCGCGGTCGGGCGGGGCGTTCGGACGAGCGCACCGACAGAGGCCCGGTTCCGGGAGGATATTTATGATTCGCTTCTGTTTGACGGGTCTCGTGACCGGGCTGATGCTCGCCGGAACGGCTTCGGCCCAACAGGCGGCATCGTTGGGGCGGCCCGCCGGGGGGCTCACGCCAGTCCGCTACCAGGAGCCCGGTGGACGGCCGCCCGCGGCTCAGGTGAGCGGAGCCGCCGCCATGCCGGGCACCGTCATCCCGCGGGCCGCGAAAGTCATGGCGGACGCCCCTCCGCCCGTCGCAACCATGGTGATGCCGGCTCAGCCTTCCGCCGCCGGCGCGACGACTTACACCGACGGCAACTGCGCCGAGTGCGTGACCGACTGCGCCGCCTGCGATTGCCTCTGCGGCCCTCCGGGCCGTATGTGGATCTCGGCCGAGTGGATCTACTGGAAGGGCACGGGCCAGAACCTGCCCCCGACGGCGACCACGGCCCCCGCGGGTACGCCTCGGGCGACGGCCGGAGCCCTCGGTGCCCCCGGCACGACGATCCTCTTCGGCGGAAACGACGTCAACGGCGACTGGCGTAACGGCCTCCGCGTGAACGCCGGCTTCTGGCTCGATCCCTGCCAGCGGATCGGATTCCAGGCCAGCTACTTCATGCTCTCCCCGAGCCGTCAAGGCGCGGCCGCAGGTTCGGATGGTAGCGTTCCCGTCACGCGCCCCTTCACCAATGCCGGGACCGGCCTGCAGGACACGCAACTCGTGTCGTTCCCCGGCGTGCTCGCGGGTACGACCGTGACCGATGCGAGGTCCGAAGTGCAAGGGTTCAGCCCGAACTTCCTCTACAACCTCTGCTGCACCCCTTGCACCCGCTTCGACCTTACCCTCGGCTACCAGTATTTCAACCTGACCGATACCGTGGTCATCACCGAAAACCTCACCGCCCTCGCCGGGTCGAACATCCCCGTGGGGACGCAGTTCCTCATCAACGATACGATCCGCACCGAGAACCACTTCCACGGCCCCACCATCGGGTTCCAGTGGGAGAAGCGGTGGAGCCACTGGTTCCTCAACGCCCACGGCGGTGCCGCCCTCGGCGTCATGAACTCGACGACCACGATCTCGGGCAACACGCGGATCGTGTCCAACGGGGCCACGCAAACGTTCCCCGGCGGTTTGCTCACTCAGAACACCAACATCGGTACTTTCAAGTCCAGCAAGTTCGCCGTGATCCCGCAGGGCGGCTTCCGGCTCGGCTGCCAGGTCACCCCGCGGATGCGAGCCTTCGTCGGCTACGACTTCATGTACGTCTCGAACGTGCAGCGAGCCGCCGACCAGATCGACCTCCGCGTGAACACCACGCAACTCGCCCCGACGCGGAGCCTCGTTGGTGCGCCCGCCCCGAGCTACACCCCCCGCACGACCGATTACTGGCTGCACGGGGTGAGCGCCGGCGTCGAGTTCCGGTTCTAAAACCCATCGGTTCGCCGCGACGCGAAGTCGGCGGAGCGGAGCGCGAGGGAAGTCCCAGCGCTCCCCTCCGCCGACTCCGCGTTACGACTTCGCGAAACTCCTTTTAGACTTCGCCTCCACCTCGGTACTATAAATCGAACGGTATCCACGGAAGTCCGCGCGAGAAGCCACCCATGTCCGCATCTCCCGAAATCATCGTGATCGGCGGCGGCCCCTCCGGCAGCACGGCCGCAACGCTTTTGGCCCAAAAGGGCCATTCGGTCCGCCTTTTGGAACGCGAGAAGTTCCCGCGGTTCCACATCGGCGAATCGTTCATGCCGGATACGTACTGGATCCTCCGTCGGCTCGGCATGTTGGACAAAATGAAGACGAGTCAGTTCGTTCAGAAGTATTCGGTCCAATTCGTAAACGATAAGGGCACCGAGAGCCAGCCGTTTTACTTCTTCGAGAACAATTCCCACGAGTGCTCGCAAACCTGGCAGGTGCTCCGCAGCGAGTTCGACGAACTCCTTTTGAACAACGCCCGCGAACACGGCGTGGATGTTCGCGAGGAAGCCCGCGTGCTGGACGTGACCTTCGACGGCGACCGCCAGACCGGCATCCGCGTCAAATACGCCGACGGGACCGAAGAAACGCTGCATCCGAAAGTGATCGTGGACGCCAGCGGCCAAAGCGCGATCATCAGCAATCGCTTGAAAGTGCGGCAGCCGGACGCGAAGCTCCAGAAGGCGACCGTGTGGTCCTACTTCAAGGGAGCCAAGCGCGATCCCGGTCGGCTCGACGTGGGGGCGACGCTCGTCTTGCAACTCAAGGAGAAGAAGGGCTGGTGGTGGTATATTCCCCAGCACAACGACATCATCAGCGTCGGCGTCGTCGCGGAACTCGATTACATCTTCTCGAACAAGAAGGCCACGCTCGAAGAGATCTTCTGGCGCGAAGCCGATAACTGCCCCGCTTTGAAAGCCCGAATTCTCGACGCGCAGCGAGTTGAGGAATTCCGCACGACTAAAGACTACAGCTACCGTTCGACGCGGTGCTCCGGCCCCGGTTGGGTGCTCGTCGGGGATGCGTTCGGGTTCCTCGATCCGATCTACTCCTCGGGCTTGCAACTCGCCTTCCGCTCCGGCTCCATGGCCGCGGATGCAGTCTCCGAGGGGCTCGCCAAGAACGACCTCTCCACCGAGCAACTCGGTGCCTGGGGCGTCGATTACATGAAGGGCATGGACCGCATCCGGCAACTGGTTTACGCCTTCTACGAAGGTTTCAACTTCGGCCTGTTCGTCCGCCGCTATCCGCACATGAAGCGGCACATCACGGACCTGCTCATCGGCGACTTCTTCAAAGAATCGATCGACGAGGTCTGGGAACCGCTGGCAGACGTGCAGCGCGAGATCCGCGAAATGAGTGCGCAGGAAGCCGTGGCGGTCTGATGCATCTTCGCAACTTCTTGACCGCCCGCTGGTGCAACCTCATTCTCGCCAATTACCGCGTGCCGGAGGAGATGCTCGCGCCACTCCTTCCGCCGGGGTGCGAACTCGACCGTTTCGATGGCTCCCCGGTCGCGAGTCTGGTGGCGTTTCAATTCCTTGAAACGCGCGTCCTCGGCATCCCTTGGCCGGGGTTCCGCAACTTCCCCGAGTGGAACCTGCGGTTCTACGTCCGCGACGGCGAGAAGCGGGGGGTTTGTTTCGTCCGCGAATTCGTTCCGCAGTGGTTCGTCGCGACGGTGGCGAGGTTAATTTACAACGAGCCCTACCGTTCGGCACGGATGGCGATGGCGGTCGAGGACCGCGTTGAAAGCGTTACCGCGGAGTACACCGTCGATTGGAATGGCCGAAAGAACCGCCTGTTCGTCGAAGGCGAAAAGCCCGCGTTTCGACCGGGGCCGGATTCGATGGAGCACTTCTTCAAAGAGCACAGTTGGGGCTACGGCACCACTCGCCGCGGCAACCTCCTGACGTACCGCGTGAACCACCCCGAGTGGGACGTGTATCCCGTGCGATCGAGCATCATCGATGTCGATTGGGCTGCAATGTACGGCCCCGAGTGGGGCATCATGACGAACGCGACCCCGTCTTCCGTGGTCTTCGCCGTCGGTTCCGAAGTGAGCGTTTTTCCGAAAAGCTGAACGAACCGCGGAGGCACGGAACTTTCCGTGCCTCCGCGATTCGATTCTCCTACTTGACGAACTTCATCAACCCCATCCCCGTCGGTTTCGGCTCCGTGCTAGTCGGACTTCCCCACGAATCGGACCGAACCCCAGGGACGATCCGCACCGCGTCCATCGCCCAAACGTGGCCATTCGCGGGGTTGAGCCCCGCGAGTTCCGCCAGGGGAATCGCCATTTCCGCGGTCCATCCGGTCGAAGTCGAATCGAACGCGACGAACCACTTCGGGTTCCAGGTAGAATCGCCCCAGCAATCTTCCGCCACGCAGCCGCGGTGATCGACCCGCAGGCGGTAGTACGTTTGATAATCGCGGTCCATGTCGAGCAGGATCTCCACGCGATCGTGGCCTTGCATCTCCGCATCGCGGTCGCGCTTCTCGGCCTTCGGGACCGCTTTACCTTCGGAGTGGGAGCACTTCACGCCGACGTAGAGGAACTTGTCGTCGAACGCGAAGCGAGTTTCCGTGCCGTAGTCGCCGAAGAGTTTGCCGTTCGCCTGGGGTAGCTTCGAGCACTTCGCCCAGCACGCTTCGTCGAGCTTGCCGTCGAGTTTGGGGCGTTCCGAAGTGAACCGGCACTCCGCCATCGGGGTGCCGACGGTCGTCGCGTTCGGGCTCGTGAGCAGCCGCATTTCGTCGGCCATGCGGCCTTGAAGGTCGTTGTTGCCGTTGAAATCTTTAAGGACGAGAAGTTCGAGTTGCCGGTTCGCGTCGGCGTACAACCCCAGGTTTCGCCGGGCGGCCACAAGGCACAAGTTGGTCGCGGGGTCGCGGGCATAAGCCCCGCCGAAGGTGGCGAGTTTCGTTTCGAGGTTCGTGCCGATTTGGTTCCACTGCTTGAGCGTATCCGCCGAGGCGAACTTCACTTTCTGCTCGACGTTTCCGAGTTCCGCGTGGGAGACCTGTTGGACGCCCGCGGGCTTCACCGCCGCGAATGCGGTCTTTTGAATGACCGGCCCGTGCCCGAGTTCGATGCGCCGGCGGACTTCCGAGCTCGCGTGGTAGCGAATCAACCAGCGGATCGCATCCACGGCTTCCGGGTGCGTGCCCATGTGCTCCGCTGTGAACGCGAACACTTCGCGGGCCGCGGACCACTGGCCGCGCTCGGCGAGCGTATAGCCGAGTGCCACCGCCGAGCGTGCCGCGCTCTCCGCGGGTAACTTCGCGAGCCCCGCGACGATCTCCGGCAGCGCCTTCTCCGCTTCGCCCGTGGCCGCGATCAGATCGAGTTGCCCACGCAGTTTCGTCGCTTCTTCGCGAGCGGTGACGACGGACGCGGGCTGAACAACTTCGCTCTTCTTGCGCCGGGCCGTGCCCCCCTCGGCGAGAGTGATACCTTCCATGAGCGACTTGTGGTTCTCCGCCCCCGTGAGCTTGGACGCGATCAGTTTGAAAAACTGCTTTTCGGGAACCTTCGCACCGAGCAGCATCGCCGCGGGTTCTGCGAAGCCCTTCGGGGAATCGAGCAAATCGGGGCTAAACGCAGCGAGATCGAGCGCGATCGCCCCTTCGGCGATGTCCGAGACGGCGTAGGTTTTTTTCACCTCGTGCGGAGCCAGGCCGAACATGGTGGCGTGCATCGGAAATGCGTTCGGATCGGCAGCTTCCACCACGGCTTCCTTGATGTGGAGCGCGGTCCGCTGGGCTTCCGCCGTGCTAGTGGCAGCTCCCAAATCCGTCACGATGACTTCTGGCCGCCAGGTCCGAATTGCCAGGACCAATCGGTCGAGCGTTTGGTCGTGCAGACCGTCGTGGTAAAGCGAAAGTTTGTCGCTGGTTTCCGAACAGCCCCCCCCCGCGGCTCGGACTGCGGCGGCGAGTCGCGGCTCGGAGGTCGGCTGCGTGCAGTGAACGACCGCGAGGTAGCCGTCCTTGGCACCGATACTCGCGATGGTTCCCAACGGGATGTCGTGCGGAGACGAATGGACGAATAGCACCGCCGCTTTCTGGCCGCCCGCCTTTTGGAGCGTCCAGGTTCGGCCGCCATCGTTCGTTCGGCGAATCGTGCCGAGATCGCCCACGACCCAACCGGTGACTCCATCGAACATCTGAATCGATCGAAGCGGCGTGGGGCCGTTGATGTAGCGGTGTTCCCAGGTTCCTGTTGAATTCTGCAGAAAGTTCAGCGCAGAACCGGGCGAACCGACGGACCAGACGCTCGGCCCACTGGTAGCTAACGCAAAGCTATCGATGCTCGTAATCGTGATTTGGGGCATGGCCTGGAACTTCGACGCCGTGGGATCCCCCTGCGGCAGTACGACGGGGAGTTCGCGGAATTGCCCGCCCGCGAAGATTCCGTCGTGTCCCAACCGAACGAAGGCGCGAGCCCGGTACGGCAGTTGGTTCGGTGATTCGGTTTGAACCACTTTGCCGACTTTCACGACGCCGAACGTCGGATCGCCCCAGAGAGTGCCGCTATCGAGGCTTTTGAAATCGATTGCGGTCCAGGCGTTGACCTTCGGGCCCGGAATCGCTGCCCACGTTCGCCCGCCGTCGCTCGTCGTAAAGGCTCCGCTCGGGAACGCTCCGGTTCCATCCCCGGCGATAATCCCTTTGCTCTCGTCGAGAAATTGAACCGCATTCAACCCCGGCAACGACGTGCTGTTGAGCTCCCGCCACGTTCCGCCGCCGTCTTCGGTAAAGAGCACGATCCCGCTCGACTCGGCCCCGTTCGGCAATTCGGTCCGGCCGACGATCCAGCCGGTGTACGGCGTGAGGAACTGGATGCCCCGCAGGCTCGCCCGCGTGCCGCTCGGCTGCCGTTCCCAGGTCTTTCCGCCGTTGATCGTGTGCCAGATGACTCCCACGTCGCCTACGGCCCAGCCTTCGTTTTTGTCCACGAACTGAACCGCCCGCAGCGTCGCGTCGTCGTAGTTCGGGTTGGAACCCGCGACCGCGAAGGACGCGAGCAAGGCCGTGGCCAGAAAAGTGAGACCGGAACGCATGGGGGCTCCTCCGTGAACCTGGGGGCTTTGGGAGATTCGGGACGTGCCAAAGCCTTGACGGGGTCATAAAACATTGCGAGCAGGAAAGCTAGTCGAACCACCCGCGCCGCGGCGGACGGCGGGGGTCGGGCTTGACAAGGGGCACGGAAATGCCGTAGTTCGTCCCAATTCGAGTCACAGCCGTACCGGAACGGATTCCGGGCGTTGACGAAGGAGTAGGCATGACGGGTGAACGAAGCACCCCGGTTCCGCTTTGCGATATCCTCTCACAGTACCGGTCGCTCCAGGACGAGATCGATAGTGCGGTGCTGCAAGTCCTTAAGTCCGGCCAGGCGATCGGCGGCCCCGAAGTGGTCGAGTTCGAACGCGAGGCCGCGGAGTTCTGCGGCGTCGATCACGCCATCGGCTGCGCGGACGGCACCAACGCGATCCTGCTCGCCCTCGCCGCCCTGGACGTCGGACCGGGGGACGAGGTGATCCTCCCGCCGTTCACGTTCTTCGCCACTGTCGGTTCGATCATCCGCACCGGGGCGACCCCCGTTTTCGCGGACATCGACCCGCACACGTTCAACATCGATCCGCAAGCGATCGAGGCGAAGGTCACGGGCAAGACCAAGGCGATCATGCCGGTCCACCTGTTCGGCCAGTGCGCGGACATGGAACCGATCTGGGACATCGCGGAGCGGTACGGGCTCTACGTCGTCGAAGACGCGGCCCAATCGTTCGGGGCCGAATACCAGGGCCGCCGCTGCGGGAACCTCGGCGTCATCAGTTGCTTCAGCTTCTACCCGAGCAAGAACCTCGGCACGATGGGCGACGCGGGGATGGTCACGACCAACAACGCCGCCCTCGCGAAGAAGCTTTCGGCCCTGCGGGTTCACGGTTCCGAGCAAAAGTACTTCCACAAGTACATCGGCTGGAACGCCCGCCTCGACGCGGTGCAAGCAGCGATCCTGCGGGTGAAACTGCCGCACGTCGAAGGCTGGATCGATGCCCGTCGCCAGGCCGCGGCCCGCTACGACGACCTCATCGAAGACGCGGGCCTGCACGGGTTCTTCCACCGCCCCGCGGTGCGGCCCTACGGCCGGCACTCGTTCAACCAGTACGTCGTTCGCGTACCCGCCAACCACCGCGATTCGCTGGTGAAGTTCCTCAAGGGCGAGAACGTCGGCTGCGAGGTTTACTACCCGCTCTGCCTGCACCAGCAAGAGTGCATCGCGGACCTCGGTTACGCCTACGGCGACGGCGACTTCCCGATCAGCGAAGAAGCCGCCCGCACGGTCGCCGCGCTGCCCATGTTCCCGGAAATCACCGAAGCGCAGCAGCACCGCGTGGTCGATGCCTGTTCGATGTACGTCCGCCAAAAGTTGCGGTCCATCGCGGCGTAATTCAGCATGCGCGAAGCCGCTCGCGGCTTCGCGCTCGGTAGCACCTCGTCTTGCGCAAGTTTCCCATTCTCCAGCGTTGATTGTTTAACGGCCGACCAAGACTGGGCATTGCCCACTGCCCCACTTGGCTCAAAACGTGCTGTTTCATCTCAGAGGCACTACCTCCCCCCGAGGTTTCATCATGAATCGGTTGCTATCTTTCGCATTCATGTTTGGGTATTTGAGTGCCTCGTTGGCCTCGGC
>Ga0209490_10005151_pt1 | contig 11968 bp, 5 predicted proteins | sample MAT06_FD_187209 | JGI IMG/M metagenome (GOLD analysis project Ga0209490, IMG submission 187209) | Freshwater microbial communities from Lake Fryxell liftoff mats and glacier meltwater in Antarctica - MAT-06 (SPAdes) (version 2) | ecosystem: Environmental > Aquatic > Freshwater > Ice > Liftoff...
GACAGGGTCAAAAACGCCTAATGTCTGCCAATAAATAGGGACTATTTCAGTCGATCTGAATCCTCTCTGAGCATTTGTCTGTTCGTCTCAGAAAAAACGTACAAAGTCGAGGTCGAAAGCATCTCGGATAATTGTTGCTGGCGCGCCGTACCACTCCAGCGCAGAATATGGTCTTGGCCAAATAACGACTGCACCCTGTCCACTAACTTGACATAGGCTGGTCGGATATTTGTCTGCGGCGTATCCTCTGCAGTGCGGAACGTAACGGCTGTGTCATCGCACTGCGTCTCCCTGTCTTGGTCGGTTGCCGGCTGGGCTAATTTATCAATTAACAACCGCCGCGCTTTGCGCTTGGGGCGAGGAACAGTCCAGGTTGTCCAAGTACTGTCGGTCTGTGTCATTCGTGTCATCACCATCATATCAAGCGTTTCTCCTGCGTAGGCTACTAACATAGTGAAAACTGTTCAACCATCCCACTGAGTGGCTTGCCGGCTGCTTGCTGGCATTGCCCGTGGATGTCAAGGCGCTGCTGCGTTGGCGAAGGCACCGATGAATTTGCGTCGGAGAGCCTCGGTTTTGTCATTCAGAACGTCCCAGGTTACGCCAGCCCGTAAGTTCATGCCCACGGCCTGGCCACTGTGGGAGACAGGGGTGGCAAGTTCGTCACGGCGCGGATGGCTGATTTGGGTCAGCTTGTGAATATTGTTATTTTTTGTCTTCGACCCTTATGGGGTTGGAGCTACCCGCACACAAATCTGCCCAACCAAAACAATATCTGCCGCGGTAACCTTGTCGCCCACCCCTTTGCGCAGACCACAAGCAGTGGATGACAACGCTTGGGGACGCAACCAGGCTACACCCTCGGTAATCAGGCCATCGACCGGCGCCATCTCGCCGCTGTGAAGGAACACTTGGTCACCGGGCTCGAGGGTCGCGGTTGGTACAGCACAGGCTGTGCCATCTTTCCACAAGTACGCCGTTGTGGGCACCAACCATGCTGGGTGCTGAATGTCTTCGCCTTGTTGGCGGAAAGGCAACAAGGCGCGGCCACCGTAGTAGAGCCAGAAGCCAAGGGAGCCGACCCAGTAGTAACCGCCGGCCAGGCAGACCGCCAATACCACGGTTTCGGCTAACGCACGGCTGGGGCGCCCTTCATCCCTAAGCTGACCATAAGCCTGCTGCGCGGCTGGGACACCCATATAGACTAGCAAGGGCAGACCGGCTACCTGCAAAGGTGGAAAGAAGATCCGCCCCACCGTGGTCACCCCCAGGGCTAGGGTTGAGGTGTGTAACCCATATCGGATCGTTGCGCGGATGTCCGCAGTTTGCTCGGGTGTCATAAATGGCCGATCAACGATGGGTTCTGGTGGTGGTGCGGGCGGATTATGCGGGGTAACCGGCGGGCTAGATTGCCACACCCTGCCCTGCACGCGTTGCCAGGATGCTTGCCACCAAGCTGGCCTGGCTCCTGGCTCTCGGCGTGCCTGCTTTTTGTCGCCCCAACGCCTGTAAGCCCAAACACCAACCACTGAGGCACTACCAGTTATGGTCAATAGACCCACCATATACACTCCTTTTATTTAGTACAGTAGGTGCATAAGCCAGTAAGTGAGTAGTAGGGTGATACAGTAAGAAAGGCGCGTCAATCCCTGATTCACTGTACTACTTACTTACTCGCAACTACAGGTCTACTTGTACCTATATGTACTGGTACCTATCCGGTCGATGACACCGTCGTCACTGTCCGTTATGATTTCTCGTCATAAGTCTAGCAAAGACGCGTGGCGCAAACGTGGAATCAATGTGGGTGTAAGCGGCTGTAGGTGGTGACAAGTTGAAGTGAGCAGATTCGAGTTGGTCTTCGCATGGAAAAGGCGTGCCGAAAAGCGCGTCGAGTTAGGGGACGCGGTTTTCGGTACGCCAAGGATTAGGGGATAAGCTTAGATCCTAAGCCGATAATGTGTGTTCAGCCAGATAGGCCACGAGCAGAGGTGGCAATTTGACCTGGTTGTCGGTCTGCTGGAGTAGAAATGCTCGCTGCAAGCTTTGCAACGCATGAAAATAGACCTGTTTGGCGGGGCGTGGCGTCAATTGATCGTAGAGGGTTGGGCGACAAAGCGGTTGACCTGCTTGCGCCAATCGTTGCAGCACCTGTTGTTCGAGGGGCGCGAGGAGAGCTAATTGCTGGGTTAATCCAGCGCCGATGTCGCCTAAAAAGAACAGTCCTTCTTGCAAAAATGTCTCGCCATTGCCACTAAAAAGCTCGTAGATCAGGTTGGCGGCTTGGTGGAGCAAAAGCGGGTTGCCGGCATAGTGGTGGTGAAGCTGTTGGGCGATGGTTAGATGGCCGGTAATCCGCTGTGCCGCGAGCAATGCGGCTCCATCGGCTGGGGTGAGCGCCTCTAGCTCCAAACAGTGGAAGGCGCCATTACGTTCATCCACCTGGCTCAACGCCGCCAGCCGGACCCGGCTGGTCAGCAACAAACAACTGCGATGGCGGCGTTGAAACAGCAAACGGAAGAGTGTGTCATAAGCGGCACAGCCCGGCCGGTACACATCGGTGTTTCCCAACTCTTGCCCAGTTGAACTGGCCAAGATCGCTTCCACGCCATCCAATATCAGTAGACAAGGGCGCGCCTGCAGGATGGCAAAGAGGCGTGTGACGAGTTCGTCAAAAGCTAAGGGCAGCGCATCCGTTGTTTTGTCTTCCAGTTGTTGGAGCCAGCCTTGCAGGATTTCGATACAGGAAGGCGCGCCATGGAGCGAACGCCAGATCACTTGGGTAAAGCGATGAGTTGGGCTTTGTTCATCGGCGAGCAGGTCTTGCACAAAGGCGGCGGCTAGTGCGGTTTTGCCCTGCCCACAGTTGCCCAACACGGCAACCAGCCGGCTATTTTCTTGTCCGATCCAACTGTGCAGGGTGGCGAGTTCGGCTTGCCGGCCATAGAAGTGTGCGGCGTCCGGCATGGCGCCTAGATCGCAGCGTCGCGCCGTCACGGCGGGGGGGGGAGATGCCAGATGCGCCGCGCTATTTTGCCGATGCAGAGGCATTCCTTCTGGAAAGGCAGTGATGGCAACGGGCAAGGGATGGCGGTGACCCGGCGCTGATTGCGCGGCAAACCATTGTCCGGATTTGATCTGTTCGTAGAGGGTGGTGGTCTGTGACATGGGTGGAACATCCAATTCTTCGGCGAGTGCTTGACAGCAGCTGGTGTATTGTTGGAGTGCAGCGCTACGTTGACCGCTGTGGGCCAAGAGCAGCATACGTTGGCGGTGCGCTTCTTCGCGCCACGGTTCCAGCGTGAGCAAATAGTGATTGATCGCCAAGCCCTCGGCATACTCGCCCTGCGTGAGATGCTGTTGGGTGCGCAAGCGCAGCCCTTGCACGAGCAGATCATGCAGGTGGCGCCGTTGGGCTAGCAGCCAACGCTCAAAGATGGGCACGCCCTCGGTCGAAAAGCCACTCAAGAACTCGCCCGTATACAAATTGAGCAGCTCTTGGAGAATTTCCGGTTCGACGGCCGCCGGCGCCGGGGTGGCCACGGTGTGCATATAGGTGCTAAAGGCGTTCACGTCTACCCAATGGGGCAGATCCTGATTGAAGGCAACGGTCTCACCCTGAGCTACAACATAGTCACCCACCGTTTTGCGTAAATGGCTTAGTAAGTAGCGCAAATTGGTTCTGGCCTGTTGTTCTGCTACATCCTCCCATAACAAATCGGTCAGTAGCGCGCGGGGCTGCGTTTGGCGCGTAACGGCCAAATAGATGAGCAAAGCCGCGGCTCGGCCCGTGACCAGCAGGGCGAGCGACTGAGTATCCAGGTGAAATGTGGGCGTACCGAATAATCTTACCGTTAACATCAATCATGATCTCGTGGGCGATAGCAAGTTTGGCGCGTCTCTACAAGGATCGGCTCGATTGACAGATGATGACAACGCTACGCCCTGCTAAGCAAGGCGCAACATAACCCTCTCATCTCCAGAATAAAGGTGGCCGGCGCAAGTAAGACGCTTCGCGAAAAACACGCTTCGCGAAAAAGGTTATCGCGCGGCACGTTGGCCCAGGAACTGCATCCTCAGGCATACCCCGTGCCCATGATTTGTCTCATTTACCGCGTGGCGATTTATGTCCTCTATTGGCGTTCTCTAGATTTGTATATAGGATAACATAGCTGCGCATCCGAATCGTCCTAACAAGCGTCAAATAAACGTCAAAGCTACGTCAAAGCTACGTCAAATATTGAGCAAAGGGTAAGAGTTATGCTATAATATGTTTATTCTGCTTAAGGTAATGTTATGTAAAGCATTCCTACCAATGGGCAAACAACTCGACCATATAAACCAAAAGTATGCTGTATAGGAGCATACTTTTGGCTGCGTTCGCATTCTAATTCGCTTACATAGGCTGCTACGCGCCTTTTTATGTTTTTTTCGTAAGGTTCGTGTAATACACGATATAAAATTTACCTGTTATAATCCCGAAAATTGACTAAGTGATGTTACGCACTGGGAACGCCGGCCGGCCGCCAGGGATGGCGGCGTTCCCAGTGCGTAACATGAGTGACTAATATAAATTGACTAATATAAATTGTTCATTCGCCAGATGTGTCCCAACCCGTTGTTCTTGCGTCAGGAATTCTGTGCAAGGACAACGCACCAGTTTGCACATTCTTTACAGATGAGTCGATACATTTCTAATTAGCCACTTCATCCACTGCTTACGGTAAATCTATGTCACCGATGCTAGAACTTCGTCTATTTGGGCATCCAGAACTCCGCGTGCAAGGGCAACTGGTCGTATTACCCTTGCCGCACAAGGCGCTGGCGCTGCTCTATTACCTGGCCCTGGCCGAGCAGCCGGTGGGGCGAGAAACCCTGGCCACACTGTTGTGGCCCGAGGCGTCCACACCGACCGCCAAACACTCGCTGCGCAACCTGCTTTCGGTGCTGCGCAAAGCGTTGGGTGATGGGCTGGCGATCACACACCGCACCGTTGCCTTGCCGGCTGCGCACCTTCAATCGATTGATGTGGTGGCCTTTCAGCAAGGGGTGGCGGCCGTGCAGCATGCCCAGGCGCGGGCGGCGGCGCCCGATTTGGCTGGGTGGCAAGCCACGCTTGACCTCTATCGCGGGGATTTTCTTGCGGGTTTTTACATTCATCAGTCGGAACCGTTTGAGGAGTGGACGACGTTGCGCCGTGAATATCTGCGCAAGCAACTGATCACCAATCTGCTGGCGTTGAGCGAGGCGTATGCGGCCACTGCCGCCACCGAACCGGCATTGGCTTGTCTGGACCGGCTGTTAGAAATTGAACCTCATAACGAAGCGGCGTATGCCCGGCAAGTTCAGTTGCTCCTTACCGTGGGCCGACGCACCGAGGCCTTGCAGCGTTATGAACGGTACCGGAAAATGTTGGCCGACGAGTTCAACATGACCCCCTCACCAGCCTTGACGGCGCTGCTGACTGAACTACGCACCCAGGTGAGTGGGCAGGTAATTGTGGCGCACCGGGGACCGGAGATGGCAAAAAAGCCGACCGGCGTCACCATCAAGCCACTGCCTGTCCCCACTCTGCCATCCACTCTGCCATCCACGCTGTATCAACTAGCGCCCTATACCATACCTACCAATCTTACGCAACCGCTGAGCGCCTTTGTCGGTCGTCGCCAGGAAGTGGTCTACCTTGGCCAACGCCTTAGCGATGTTGACTGTCGGCTCTTGACCATTGTTGGACCAGGTGGGATGGGCAAGACCTCGCTCGCGCTGGCGGCGGGGCAGCGTTTATTGCGCACCCAACCGGCAGATTTTCCCGACGGTATCTATTTTGTGTCGCTTTTGGACATCGCTGTAGCAGATAATGTCCAACCTGGGCAAACGCTGGTGGATGACCCGCCCTCCGGTGAAGCGATCCTGCGCACCATTGCGGAACAGATCGGATATAAACTGGAGACAGATGTATCCCCTGCTGTTCAACTCCAAGCCTATTTGCGCACGCGACGACTCCTGCTCATTCTGGATAACTTCGAACATCTTTTGGCGGGAACCGCGTCTATCGTTACACTGTTGACCCAAGCGCCACAGCTCAAAGTACTTATTACTTCGCGCGCGCGCCTCAATGTACGTGGGGAAACGGTGCTGACCCTCGAAAATCTATCGCTGCCGGCGGCAGCTTATCGCGCCGCTGTCGAAGCTGCCCAGGTTAACCCAACCCGCGCCATCCAGGATGAGGCTTGGCGAGCGAGCGAAGCCGTCGCCATGTTTGTGCAGCGCGCCCAGCAGTTCGATCCCACCTTTGTCATCAGCGCTGAAACCATTGGTCCGGTTGGGCAGATCTGTCAACTGGTCGGGGGATTACCACTGGGGATCGAACTGGCCACTAGTATGTTGCTGTTGCTGAACTGCAGCACGCTCGCCACTAAGATCGCTAAGAGCCTGGACGTTTTGGTGGCAGACACACGTGATTTACCGCGCGAGCAGCGCACGCTTGGGGCAGTCTTCGAACGTTCTTGGCGCCTACTTCCACTGGAAGGGCAACTGCTGCTGGCCAAGCTCTCGATCTTTCCCGGCTCCTTCGGTCGTGAGGCGGCCGAGGACATTGCCGGCGCAACCAGCGCACTGTTGCGGCCTCTCCTCGACCAATCCTTACTGAACAAAGTGGGAGACGAACGTTATGCCATGCATCGTACGGTACATGCTTTTGCTCAACAAAAGCTTCAGCAGTTGCCTGAGCAACGCGCCGCGCTATACGTGCAGTATGCCCACTTTTATCTGGAATTCTTGGCGCGCTTGGAACAGGAGCAGACCGCGGCCGCGTATGCGACGGCCATGGAACAGATCCAGGCCGATCTAGATAATGTGCGCACCGCGTGGCGCTGGAGCGTTGACCAGGGCAACTTGGCCTTGCTGGAGATAAGCGTGGGCAGCCTGCAAGACTTTTACCAGACGGCAGGTATGTACCCGGAAGCGATTCAGCTCTTGGAGGGAGCGCTAACTACGGTCCGTCACGCCATCGCGCGCGCCCCCGGGGTCATGCAACCGCAGCGTTTGCTGGCGCGCTTATTGTGTTACACTGCCCAGTTTTATCGCCTTTATCCCCAGTCGGGTGAGGTGAAAAAAGGTGAGACATGGGCGAATGAAGCCCTTGCCCTGGGATGTAGCCTGGCTGACCCGGCATTGCAAGGGTCGGCTTACCATGAGTTGGCGCGCATCGCGCAAGCACGTCATGACTACGCCGCCATGCGCCCACTGTCCGAGCAAGCATGTACATACGCGCGCCAGGCAAATTTGCCCCAACTCACCGCAGAAAGTCTCAATGATTTGGGCATTGCGCTTACCATGACTACGCATCCGCTGGCTGGTATTCCGCATTTCCATGAAGCGCTGGATTGTCTGCGTCATCGGCCCAATCGCGCGCTGGAAGTGCGCATCGTCAGCAATCTGGGGTTATTCTATCTAGCGGGTCATGACTATCAAGCGGCGTACCGCTATTTGCAACAGCGCACCTTACAACCCGTGTTCGAGGATTGGGTCCACGTTGGTGACCTGTTGGTGGCGTTAGGGGCCTACAGCGCAGCGCAACAGGAATATAGGCAAGGGCTTGCGCCAGCGCAAGCCCGGCACATACCCTATTGGGAAAGCTGGTTGCATGCCAGTTATGGACGTTTGCACTGTTTGTGCGGCGATTCTGCTGCTGCACAAACTGCTTGTCAGCTAGCCTTGCAGATGGCGCAAAGTGCCGGGAATCATTTCGTAATCCAGCGGGCGCAGATCAATTTGGGCCATGCCCTTGCCAACCTGGGGGATTTTACCGCTGCTGGTGACTGTTACCAACAAGCCATCACGCTCCAAAAAGGGGCAAACTGGTTCTCGTGCCCGACGGATGCATATGCCGGTCTGGCGGCCCTCTGTTTAGCCCAAAACGAAGCAACGGCTGCCGTACCCCACGCTGAAGCTGCGCTGGCGCTCTTTGCGCAGTATGGCCTGGCCGCGGCGTATGAGCCTTTTGCCGTCTACTGGACATGCGTGCGTGTGCTCAAGGCAGTGGGGGACCCCCGTGCGCGAACAGTTTTGGGCACCGCCTACCAGATGTTACAGAAAATTGCGAATCAACTGGAAGATGATCGATTGCGGCGCTCTTTTCTTGAGAACGTCGTCGTAAACCGTAACCTAGTGGCCGCGGCGCAAACTGCAGAAATCGTAATTGACCTAGTACACTTGGGCGTAAGTAAGACAGTGAATCAGTAGGACAGTAGAACAGTGTTTGTACTGTCTCACTGTCCTACTGATTCACCGGAGAATAGTATGGTTATTTCCGCCCAAGTGTACTAGTCGCCCCCATACCGGTAAGCCAGTTCCGCCAGCCGCGGGTGCCCATTGGGCGCAGCCCGCACCGTGTCGAGCCGCACATAGGATTGTGACAACCGCTTACCCCAAAAGTAAGCGACCTTAGGCCGTTAACGCCTCTTTTCCTTTCTCTTGTTTTCGATGATCCAGCAGTGGTTTCATCGCAATGCCCAAGCCACCAAACAAAGAGAGCGAATAGAAAATTTCTGTAGCGGCAAACGTAAAGCCGGCGAACAGAATACCCGTCACCGCCACCAGGCTAACCCCCGTGGTGAAGCGGATATTGTGTTTGCTGTTACGCTTAAATTCCTCGGCAAGCTGGAAGATCTGGAGCAACTGGTTGAGATTGCCTTCCATGAGGATGATCTGTGCCGTGTCGGTTGCGACGGTGGTCGCCCCACGCAACGAGATGGATGTTTGTGCTTGACGCATGGCAATCGCATCGTTGATGCCGTCGCCGATAAAGCAAACTTGGCGTGCTTCCGCTTGCAACTGAGCAACCAGATCGGCCTTGGCTTCGGGTAGGGTGTTTGCAAAATAACCCGTCATCCCCAAATCTTGGGCCAGTTTACGGGTCGGGGCTTCCTGATCACCAGAGATAATGTAGAGGTCCAGGCCACGCGCCCGCAAGCCCTGAATGATCTGTTGCGCTTCTGGTCGCACTGTGGGCTGCAATTCAATACAGCCCACCAGTTCGTCATCCACCGCCACCATTACCAGCGAGTGGCCTTGCGCCTGACACGCTTCTGTCAGCGTATGGATCTGTGCCGGTAAAGGAATCCCTTCCATGGTCATAAAACGTCCACTACCGACGCGAATGAGGGGATGACAAGACAAAGGGTTATGCCCAGTGGGCTCCTCATCCGGGGAAGACTCTAAACCATTCGACACCAGCCGCACCTTGAGCCCGTACCCTACTTCATAATGTGCTTGATCAATGGCGGGTAGCTGCATATCAAGCTCGGCTGCCGCATCCAGAATGGCGCGGGCAATCGGATGCGTTTGGCGTGCTTCGGCCGCGGCAGCAAAGAACAATACTTGTTCTGCGGACATACCATTTAGGGTATGAATTTGCGCAATAGTGGGCCTCTCCAACGTGAGGGTGCCAGTCTTGTCAAAGACAATCGTGTCCACATTGCTTAATTGTTCCAATGCGCTGGCATCTTTAACCAGAATGCCACTGCTGGCCGCCAGATTGAGAAAATTCAACATCGCCAGCGAACCAGATAGATAGCTTGTATACATGGAATTGGCGCCAATGACACTAATCGCACCCGCTGGACCAATAAAGGGCAAGCTCATGAGACTCAGCGCCAACGTCGGCATGACTAAATGGTCGGCCGTGGCTACCCCTTTGGCGGCCGTGGGCTTACTATCCTGCGCTGTCCGATTGAGGATCGCGACAATCTGCCCCGCTGTCGTCTCGGCGCTTGTCTTTTCAACAGCGACATCAACCTGGCCGGAGATGACCAACGTGGAGGCGAGCACTCCATCTCTCGCTTTCTTTTCGACAGGCTGCGCTTCGCCGGTTAACATATGTTGATCCACCGTGGCCACACCCGTAATAATCGTGCCGTCCACAGGCACAATCTGCCCCGCATGTAAAACTAAAGTGTCGCCGATCTGTAGCTGTTCAAAGGGAATTTCGATCTCGTTGCCATTGCTGCGCACCCAGACCTTAGCGGGCTGAAGTTGAAACAGGTTGACCAAGTTGTTGCGCGACTGATTTTCGCTAATTGCTTTGACCTTTAGCATCAGGCCAAACAGGACCGACCCCACTGCACCAGCCGCGGCGTAGCCACCCAACCACAGATAGAGGCTGTAGACACAGAGGAGATGAATGGCGCCCAGGCGCTTTGTTTCCTTCCACTGGCAATAGGCATAGGGATACTTGGCGCTCGACGCCAAGATGCCGACGGCAATCGCCAGTGGCATCAGCGGTGCAAAGACCCACTGACCCATGAGCGCGAGCCCTAAGGCAAGCAGACCGGTACCAAAACGGCGGTTGGCCGCCCGTTCATCCCGGGTCAAGGCAAACGATTCTTCCCGCAGCATATCCTGTAATTGGGTGTGACGTGTTTTTCCCAATAGCGGGTCGATATAGACTTGCACAAACCGCTGGTAATGTTCATCGACTACCCCAAGCTGAGTGATGATCTCTTGTTTAATGTCTTGTGATCTACTCTGTTTTTGGTTGTTATCGTATGCAAGCTGTTTGTCGACCAACGTATCAATTAAAGTAGTCGGCTTGCGTTTCTTACCGAAGGCAACGCCCGCACCCAGAATTCCGCCGGCGCCGGCCATAGAAAGTAGTGAAAACATTGATACTCCTTAAAAATTACAAAGCTGACTACAACCAGCGTCGGAATTGCCACCCGCACACGGCGGTTTCGCCATAGACCTATAAAACTGCGTACAACCAAAGCTAAGCAGGAAACTTCACAATTTAGTACAACCACAATGAATCGCCTACTTTGCCGTGTGGAAGCGAGGAGTGCGCCGCGCGTTCAACTACTCGCGTGACCACTCCTCGATGTTCCACATCTGGGAATCCCAGCCGCCGTTCATGCGCACACCTTGCAGGCTGTTCGTCCTGGCCGAGACGCTGCCCCGATGGACTAGCGGGATATGGTAATATTCCTGCACAATGATGTCGTTCAATTGCTTGACGATCTCATCCCGTTCGGGCCCGACCGGCGTGGTGGTCAGCACGGCAAAGAGGGCATCAAATTCCTCGCTACAACCGCGCCAGTGGTTGGCGCCGGACCAATTGTTTTCCTTGCTGGCAATGAATTCACACTGCATTTGGGCAAGATAGGATTGCGGATCTACTTCGCCACCGTTGTTGTACATCTCCAGATCGGCGTAGAACTTCTGCATGGTGTCCGGGCTGCTGGGATCACCGCCAAAGTAGACTCCGGCGTCTACATTTTTCAACTCGGTCTCGATGCCGATCTCCAGCCACCACTGCTGAACGAGCGCCTGGATCTTCTGGCGCACACCATTGGTAGAGGTTTGATAAAGCACCTTCAGCGGCACCCCTTGATACTCGCGAATGCCGTCATTGTCGGTATCGACTACGCCGTTCTGCTCTAATAAGGCAATGGCGCCGGCGATATCCTGGACCAGACAACCGTCATTGGCGGTAGAAACATAGTTCGGCGGGTTGGGAATGAGGTTGCAGGTAGGCGCGGCAGCCGACCCGAAAAGTTGCTCTGCGATCACTTTGCGGTCGATCGCCATGGACATCGCCTGGGGAATTGGTTTGAAGGTCAGGAACGGGTGTGGGTTGTTGCCATTGTCCCACTCGGAGCGCATCTCATCCAGCGCGGGATCGGGATTGGCCTGATTGACCACGATCCGTTCGACATTGGTGGCCAGGTTGGCCATGATCACACCGTTACCGGTGGCTTCCATCTCGGCCAGAATCTGTGGCTCGACCAGCAAGTTCCATGCATAGTCGACTTCGCCGGTTTCAAACAAGGCACGTGCCGCCGCCGTAGCGTCACCGCCCCCCTTAAAGACTACACGGTCGAAGAAAGCCGCCTCACCGCGCCAGTGTGGGTTGCGCACAAAGGTCGCGACATCGTTGACCTTGAACTCCTCGATCATATAAGGGCCCGTG
>Ga0209490_10005155_pt1 | contig 11964 bp, 7 predicted proteins | sample MAT06_FD_187209 | JGI IMG/M metagenome (GOLD analysis project Ga0209490, IMG submission 187209) | Freshwater microbial communities from Lake Fryxell liftoff mats and glacier meltwater in Antarctica - MAT-06 (SPAdes) (version 2) | ecosystem: Environmental > Aquatic > Freshwater > Ice > Liftoff...
GTCAAAACTCACGGTCCCGCCCCGCTCGCTCAAGCTCAGCATCGCAACATAGTAGCTCCCCTGCTGGAATGCAGGATTCGATCCCGTATCGAGCGTAACCGTCTTGGCCTCGTTCTGGATCAGATACCGCGCATCGGCATCCGGCACGCCGTTGGCAAACCGCACCGGCTGGTTCCGCTTCACCAGCAGCAGCAGATTCGAATTGCTGGCCACCCGTAGATTCAACCCACGCCACGCCGCCTGCGTATCAATCCGGAACTGCCGCGTCAGCAGTATCCCGGTATTCGAGCTCACCGGTAAAAACAGATTCCGCGTATCATTAGGCCCTACAACATCCTGGCTCGGCGCATACACCGCATCGTTTCGCAATGTCGCCCGCAAGCTAAATTTCGCCGTCGCCGCCAGGCTGTAATTCTGCACCGCAACAAAGTAAGTGCCCGGCCGAAGGTTCGGTACCGTCGCCGTTGTCAGTGTCATTCGCTCGGTATTCGCCGCCGAAGCGGAAATCCCCTCGGCCAATGGCAAGCCCTCTCCCCCTGCCTGCACCGGATTGCCGAAGTTCACATACAAATCCACATCCTGATCTCCGCTCAGCTCAAGGTCCAGCGCCGTAGCTCCAACCGGCACCACCACTCGAAACTGACGGGTATTGAGAAAATTGCTGGGTACCGATCCCGTCACTGGAACGCCATTCGAAATCACAGGAAACGAAGCGCCCGCCCCCGCCGGATCATTCGTAAGCGTGATCCGGATCGCATACTCCACCTGCGTAGCCGTCGTGTTGGCCACGTTGAAGTAATATTCGCCCGCCTGCAACTCAGGCGTACTCGACAGGCTCACCGTCCCATCCAGACTCCGCCCATCGTTAATAAAGTAATCGTGCACGATGCTGCTCCCATCGATATCCACTGGTGCGCGAAACCGAACAAATGGTCTCACCGGCCCCGAGGCCTCCACCTGCACCCGCATTCCCGACACACCACGAGGCACCGTAATGCGAAAGTCATCCGGCGCTAGAAAATAACTAACTCCCGCTGGCTTGCCGTCCACCATACTCACCCGGGTTTCCCCGCTCACAAGTGGAATGCTCTGCTCGGAATACTGCGCCGTGCTGCTCGTCAATCCGCGATTGGCAAAAATCTGGCTCACCCGATCACGCACCGAATTCCCGTATAACGAATTCGCCGCCCCAATCAGCGCCTGCGACGCCGAATAAAACCCCATCTGCGCCGACATCCGCGCCAAGCCATTCATTGCCACCAGGTCGGCCCGTTGCTGGCCCAGTGCCCTCCGCATGTCCCACATAGCGCCGCTAAACATCAACGAATCGCCATGCGGCTCTCCTTGAATAAAGTCAGGATAGAAGGTCTCATTATCCATCGTCCTCAAGTACGTTTGTCTCGTCAGAAAATTGGGTGAAGGGCTTAGGTATGGAAAGTATTCCCCGATCGCCGGCGTATTCAGGAAGCTGCCCGCAAAGTAATCGGAGAACGCCTCGTTCACGGCCCCAAACTCTTTCGAGCTATTCAGCATCCCCACAATCCCATGTACCGTCGCATGCCCATACTCATGGAAAAGAATGCTCGAATCCAGCGTCGTATCCGCCCCCAGAAGGTTCGACTGCATCACAATCCCTCCCCGGTTGCTAAAGAGCAGCGGGCTGAAAAACGCATTCACATCATAGGGGCTTTCCAGATCGACATACTGCACCACAACATCGAATTGCCGGTTCAGACCTGAATATCCCAGACTCCGAATATAGTCGGCCGCGCGCGTGATCCCGTAGTAAGCCTGCACTTCGGAAAACCGCGGATCGTCCGGCGAATAGAAGTAATTCCCACCCGTATCTGGCCGTGCCAATTGCGATTCCGGGAGCCCAATACTGGTTTCCGGAATCAAACCGAGCAACACCGGCAAATAGCTGTAGACTCGGGCCGCTCTTCCAGTCAGTGAATTGGCACTCGACAAACTCGCCAATTCCGCCTGCTGCAATCGCGACGACACCGGGCTGCGCGGAAATACATTGCCACGCGCCTGCCGGTTAGTCAGCTCAAAAGTCTCCACCACCTGCCCGCTCGAGGCGTCCACCAGCACCCGCCTCACCTGCCCCATATGCCGCTCCAGGATCACCCGCCATACTCCGGCTAGCGATCCATCCGCCTGAGGCTTCCACCAGCGGTCCGCATAGGCCACTCGCCCTTCAGGCCAACCGAGTTGAGCCTTGGCCGTTGCCACTGCCTCGGCTTCGTTGACGCTCCCAAACCGCAGCCCGTCCAGCTTGCCCGGAAACTTAGTCCGTGCCCGCGCCGTCTCGATTCGTTCCCCATCCGTACGAATCGCTTCCTCGCCCCACACCGGGATCCCCTGCACATGCAGTTGCTCCCGCGCATACTCCGCCTGGCCTAGCTTCATCCGCGAGGTCTCAAGCCATGTTTGCCCAAACATGCTTGAAACGGCGAGGAGAAACAGCAACTGAATACGGTGGCGCATGTACTAAATCATACAGAAACAACTTATCCGCTGCCACTACAAAGATTAAGAAACAATTGTGGATACGGTGCGCTTCCCGCTCCATTCGTTTGAGCTGGCTGTTCTCGTCTGCCAGCGCATTCGGGCTCTTCACCTCGCTGATTTCGAGCCCTCCGTACTTCACCCTCCAGTGGTATCGGGTGGCTTCCAAACTCCAAGTTTTTCGACCTCCCCGTCGGCTGCAACTCAGATTCCCACATGTCGGTAGATTTGTAGGATAATCTTACTGAGGTCTTACCGATGGACGTAACGCGACTTTCGACGAAGGGCCAGATTATATTGCCGAAGCGGGTTCGCGATGAGCGAAATTGGGGCGCGGGTATGGAGTTTACCGTAGAGGATGCCGGGAACGGCATTCTGTTGCGGCCGGCATCAGGGATTCCCATCACCGAACTGAGCGAAGTGGCGGGCTGTCTCAAGAGATCCGGCAAGGCGAAGCCCAAGACCATCGAGGAAATGAAGGCGGCGGTCGGGAAGATGGTTCGGGATAGGCATGACCGCGGTCGATACTAATGTCATTGTGCGGCTGCTGGTTGAGGACGACGCCCGGCAAGCCGCAGCGGCGCGAGCTGTTTTTGAGGGCGGGCCCGTCTGGATTGCAAAGACCGTGCTGCTGGAGACGGAATGGGTGTTACGAAGCCTTTATCAGCTTGAAGTCGCCGAGATCCAAGTGGCTCTGCGCAGGTTGGCGGGGCTTAGTGGCGTTCGACTAGAGGATGAAGCCGCAGTCGTTCGGGCCTTCGACCTGTGCGGCAAAGGTTTGGATTTTGCGGATGCTTTGCACTTGAGCAGCAGGGCAGCGGACGCACGATTTGTTACGTTTGACCGGGCGTTGGTGCGGCGGGCGAAGAAGGTCAAAGTGAGGGCGGTGGATGGGCTGCATTGAGTGGAAGGCGAATCGTATCCACCACCGCCCCTTCATCCAAGCTGCATGATCTGCCTGAGGCCATCTTCAAGTGCCGCCATCTCTTCCGCGGTGACCGTGACAAGGCGACTGTGCAGGCGTTCCTTTGATTTGGTCACTTACCGCCACAACAGGTTGACCGTCACAAGAGATCGGAATCAGAATAGGCCGGATGGTTCCCGTCAGTTAGCTGTCTCAGGCGGCAAATGGCGTCAACTGATTCCAACCCAGAATTGTTTTCAATGGTTTTGCCCCGGGCGGCTTCAGATTCGCTACCGGACGCGACCGCAATGGGGCATCAAATGTGCCGATGCAATGTTCGTTAGAGTTCAACCAACTGCAGGCCTTTGAAACGGCGGAAGTCCCGGTCGAAGGTGGCAAACGCGGCTCCGTTTTCTATCGCCAAGGCCGCCAGATGGGCGTCGGTCCATGTTCGCCCCCGGATGCCGCTGTCAAATGCTAATTCCTGGAGGGCTTTCCAGAAGCGGCGGCCGGGCTCCGGGATGACGACTGAGGGGTGCTCTATCCAGCCTGAAACAATCTTTGCCCCGTCCTCGATGCTGATCGGTTGACTCATCAGTCCCGGCGCGGTCGTGATCCGAAGAAAGGCCATGAGACAAATCCAGGGAATCCCGATCAATTCGCCCGACGCGATCGCGTTTTCGACCCATTTCTGGCACTTGGCGTGTTGAGGTGCGTCTTCGTTATGGAGGAAGACAAGGACGTTCGCATCTAGAATCGTCATTGGAGCTACCGGAGCCTGCTTTGGTCGTCGATGGCGTCCAAGTCTGCGATCTTCACGGGGAATGCCAGTGAGCAGCTCCCCATTTTAAAAGTCCTGGATACAAAGGGCTTCTTTTGGTTTGGTTTGGGCTTGGCCAGTCCATCGCGGATCAGGTCGTTAAGCTTCTGGCGAAACGATACGTTTTCGCGTTGCGCCGACTCCCGGACTCGCTCCAGGACATCGTCATCAAGAACCACGGTTGTTCGGATGCTCATGACACATTAGTCTAGCATCATTGATGCTAGAGCCACGCACGGACGGTGCGACATTGGGGTCCTACCGATTGGCGGCGGCGAGCCAGTTTTGGATCGCCGTGAGAGACCGGTTGGCGTCCGATTCCACCAGCAGCGGAATCAGGAAGCGCTTGCCGTCGGCGCTGACGGCGTAGCGTTCGAAGATGTCTTGAATGCGCGTCTCAAATAGCCGCCGGGTGGTGGCCAATTGGAAGGCGGGTCCGGCGGTCACCTCCGCTGCCAGCAGAGTCCCGCCCTCGCTCAGCCAGAAGAGCTCCTTGCCATCCCGCCGCCACCTGGGTGCGGAGCCCCTGTCCTTGGAGACCTGCCACTTGGCCCCCGTTGCCGGGTACGGCTGGACATAGACTTCGTACCTTCCGGACTCATCGGACTGATAGGCGATCCATTTCCCATCCGGGGAGAACGCTCCATCTTGCTCATTGAACTCCGTGCGCAGGAACACGACCGGCTTCCGCTCGCCTTCCATCGGCAGCACCCACAGATCCTGTTTTGTCTTCGGATCCAGTTCGACATAGAGCAGCAAACGGCCATCGGAGGACCAACTGGAAGCGGCCTTGTTACTCGCCGTTTTAAGCAGCGGTTCCTCCTGGCCCGCTCCACTGGTGCGCTTTGTGTATAGATCGAATGACCCCTCTCTATTGGACGAGAACACGATCCGGCTCCCATCTGGTGACCAGACGGGGAAGATTTCGGCAGCCGGGTGAAACGTGAAGCGCGTCGCTAGGCCTCGCACCAGATCCCGCACCCAGATATCAAAGTTCGCGCCGCTTAAACCGCCGAGCACCACCTGCTTCTCGCCAGCCGAAAGGGCTGGGTGCACACGGCCCGCGACAGGCTCCCCGACGTTTTCGAGTAGCGCCCCCGCGCGGTCCATCCACGTCAACTGGCTGGTTTCCTCTCCGCTCGTGGCGTAGGTCAGCAGCCCGGTGCCGGCTACCGAATATCGGGCTACCTTCTCTGCCACCGGGAAGGTTTCGCCCGTCAGGGCAGCTCGTTCCGCATCAAGCCTCTGCGCCAGCAGCGTCCCTTGCCGCAGGAACACCAGGTAAGCTTCCCCCGCCGGACCTATCGCATATCCGGGTCTGGTCAGATCCCTCACCAGGCGCGTCCGCTTCGCCGTTTCCAGCCCCCCCAGGTAGATACCGGCTGTGTTCGCGTCGCTTCCATTGATGAGATACAGGTAGCGGCGGCCTCCGGGTAGGAAGACAGGCCAATAGTGATCCCTTTCGCCTCGGGTCCGGTCTAGCGTCGTAACGGCTACCGGACTTCCTCCCGGCGCCGGCACGCGGTACAGCCCGGAAGTGAGTTCCCCGAACAGAATGAGGCCTTCGGCATTCCAAGCTCCTCCGGTAGGAATCGGGACGTCACAAAGGGCCTGCACCGGTCCGCCGGCGGCCTGAATCTTCTTCAGCTTCCCGCTGGCAAAGAAACCAATCCAGCGGCTATCGGGCGACCAGAACAACAGATTGGCCCACTCCGTGCCGGCCAGCCGTTGCGCCGTTGCGGCATGCAGGGGCCGCACCCAGAGATGCGGTTTGCCTTCAGAGAGCGCGGTGAAGGCCAGTAGCTTGCCGTCCGGGGAGAGTGCTATGTCGCCAAACGTGGTCTTCTCGGGGGGATTGATCGAGGTGATCCGTACCGGCAAATCTGGCGGCGATTGGCGGAAGTAGATAACCACTAGCGCAATTGCAAGACAGGCGGCGATTCCCCATGGCCAGTAGTTTGGTTTCGCGGCTACCATGGGCTTCGTGCCGTAGTGGTCGATCATGTACCGCGCTTCGGCGATGTCTCTAAGGCGGTTTTTGAGATTGCGGTCGAGGCAGCGGCGGATGAGTTCGCGCAAGGGGCCTTCGGGGATTTTGGCAAGGTCGATGTCGGCGGTGAGGACGCGCGCGAGGGTGTGGGAAACGGTTTCGCCTTGGAAGAGTCTTTTGCCCGTGTGTAGTTCGTAGAGGACTACTCCGAAGGACCAGATGTCAGCGCGGCGATCGACGGGTTTTCCGGCCGCCTGCTCGGGGGACATGTAGGCGGCGGTGCCAAGGATCACGCCCGCTTCGGTGGACCGCATAGATAGGGTTGGGGAGTCGGCACCGGAGCTTGTCGTACGATCAATGGATTTGGCGAGGCCGAAGTCGAGCACCTTGACTACGCCTTCGGGAGTGAGTTTGATGTTGGCGGGTTTGAGGTCGCGGTGGATGATGCCTTTGTCGTGGGCGGCCTCCAGGGCTTCGGCGATCTGCCGGGCGATGGGCAAGGCGTCTTTCACAGAAAGCGGCCCACGCAGCGTATCGCCTTCGACTAACTCCATCACAATGGCGTTGCCTTCGAGGCCATAAATGGCAGCGATATTAGGGTGGTTCAGCGCGGCCAAGGCTTGGGCTTCACGTTGGAAGCGGGCGAGATAGTCGGCGTCATTGGCAAGCGCGGGCGGAAGGACTTTGATGGCGACCTCGCGGTTAAGCTTGGCGTCGCGGGCGCGGTAGACCTCACCCATACCACCTGCTCCGAGAAGCGCGAGGATTTCGTAGGGGCCGAGTTTGTCGCCGCGTGTGAGAGGCATCGGATTAGGGCCATCTTATCGCTTCGCGGCACCGAGCCAGTTTTGGACAACAGTGAGGGGGCGGTTGGCGTCCGATTCCACGGGTAGCGGAATCAGAAAGCGTTTGCCGTCGGCGCTGACGGCGTAGCGTTCGAAGATGTCTTGAATGCGCGTCTCAAACAGCCGCCGCGGCGCGGCCGACTGGAAGACAGGTCCGGCGGTGACTTCCGCCGCCAGCAGGGTTCCGCTGTCGGTCAGCCAGAAGAGTTCTTTTCCATCCCGCCGCCAACTGGGTCTGCTTCCACCGTCCTTGGAGACCTGCCACTTGGCCCCTGTTGCCGGATAGGCTTGCACATAGACTTCCGAGCTTCCGGACTCATCGGAGGTATAGGCGATCCATCTCCCATCCGGGGAAAACGTTCCTTCGCTCTCACCGAACTCCGTACGCAGGAACACAACCGGTTTCCGCTCGCCTCTCATAGGCAGAACCCAGATATCGAATTTCGTCTTCGGATCCTGTTCGGAATAAAGCAGCAACCCGCCATCTGAGGACCAGCTCGAAGCGATCTTGATACTCACCGTTTTCAGCAGCAGTTCATCCTGGCCCGCCCCACTGGTGCTCTTCGTGTACAGATCACCCGCCCCCTTTCGATTGGAGGAGAAAACCATCCGGTTCCCATCCCGAGACCATACGGGAAAGGCTTCCAAAGCCGGGTGAAACGTGAAGCGCGTAGCGAGGCCGCGCGCCAGATCCCGCACCCAGATATCGTTTCGACTGGAGAACGCCACATGCTTTTCGTCAGGCGAAAGATCTAGTCGCACGAGGCCATTGACCGGCTCTCCGACGGATTCGAGTGTCACCCCCGCGCGATCCAGCCACGTCAACTGGCTGGTATCCATACCGCCCGAACTGTAGGCCAACAGCCCGGTGCCGGCTGCCGAATATCGGCCTTGTCGGAGGATGAAATTCACACCTAGCCTGTCTGCAACCGGGAAGGCCTCTCCCGATACAGCCCCTCGTTCCATATCGAGCCGCTGCGCCAGCAGCGTCCCTTTCCGTACAAACAATAGGTAACCCTCCCCCGCAGGGCCCAGCGCATAGTTGGGGCTGTTCGCATCCCCTACCAGACGCGTTCGCTCGGCCGTTTCCATCGAACCCAGGTAGATCCCCGCTGTGCTCGGGCCGCTCCCACTGATGAGATACAGGTAGCGGCGGCCTCCGGGTAGGAACACCGGCCAGTTGCCACTTCCTTCCCCTCGCTCCCGGTCTAACGACGTCACGGCGACCGGACTTCCTCCCTGCGCCGTAACACGATACAGCCCGGAATTGTACTCCCCGAACAGAATGACTCCTTCGGCGTTCCAAGTTGAACCGCGAGGGTTCAATGCGTCACAAATGTTGTTCACCGGTCCGCCAGTCGCTTGAATCTTCTTGAGTTTCCCCCCAGCGAAGAAACCGATCCAGCGGCTGTCGGGCGACCAGAACGGCTGCTCAGCCTGCTCAGTGCCGGCCAGCGGCTGCACGGTTGCAACGTTCAGCGATCGCACCCATAGCTGCCGCTTACCCTCTGAGATGGCAGTGAAGGCCAGCATTTTGCCGTCTGGCGAGAGGGCAGTTTCCTGGAAGGTAGCCTTCTCCGGTGGATTGATCGAAGTGATCCGTACGGGTAGTTCGGGCGCAGGTTGGCGGAAGTTGGCGAACGATATTGCCAGCAAGGCCAGGCAGGCAGCGGAGGCAATTCCCCAAGGCCAGTAGTTTGCTCTCGTCTTTACCGGAGGGACGGCTGGCTGCGTGCCGTAGTTGTCGATGATGTAACGAGCTTCGGCGATGTGGGGGAGACGGTTCTTGAGGTTGCGGTCGAGGCAACGGCGGATGAGTTCGCGTACCGGGCCTGCCGGGATCTTGAATAGGTCGATGTCGGCCCTTAGGACGTTGGCAAGCGTGTGGCTGACGGTTTCGCCTTGGAAAAGTCTTGTGCCGGTTAGGAGCTCGTAAAGCACCACGCCGAAGCTCCAGATATCGGCGCGCCGGTCGACTGGTTTACCGGCGGCTTGTTCGGGGGACATATAAGCGGCGGTGCCAAGGATCACGCCCGCTTCGGTGGAACGCATGGAAAGAGTCGGCGAGTCTGCGCCAGAGCCTGTCGTACGCTCAACGGATTTGGCAAGGCCGAAGTCGAGGACTTTGACCACGCCTTCAGGCGTGAGCTTGATGTTGCCGGGTTTGAGGTCGCGGTGGATGATGCCTTTATCGTGGGCGGCCTCTAAGGCTTCAGCGATTTGCCGGGCAATGGGGAGCGCCTCCTTCACCGAAAGCGGCCCACGCAGAGTTTCGCCTTCTACTAACTCCATGACGATGGCGTTGCCTTCGAGGCCGTAGATCGCGGCGATGTTGGGATGATTCAGTGCGGCAAGCGCCTGCGCTTCGCGCTGGAAACGAGCAAGGTAATCAGCGTCATTCGCCAGCCCGGGCGGCAGGACTTTGATTGCGACGTCGCGGTTAAGCTTGGAGTCGCGGGCGCGATAGACCTCGCCCATCCCACCAGCACCAAGGGGCGAGAGGATTTCGTAGGGGCCGAGTTTGTCGCCGCGAGTGAGAGACATCGGATTAGAGCCATCTTATCGCTTGGCGGCGGCGAGCCAGTTCTGGACAACGGTGAGGGGGCGGTTTGCGTCTGATTCCACCGGCAGCGGGATTAGAAAGCGCTTGCCATCGCCGCTGACTGCGTAGCGTTCGAACGGGTCTTGAATGCGCGTCTCGATGAGCCACCGACAAGGCCTTGATCTCAAAACCTTTACTTAGGAATGCAAACCTACGTTCCGATTACCAGGCTCAACCAGCGCCGAATTCCCACTCACAACTTTTTTCACCATATATCTCCCCTAAAATCAACATCATCCAAAAACCATGGTTCGGATCCAACTTCTCAAATGTTAGCTTCTACATCGGGAGGCGCTCTTGCGCCTCCTTTTCAATTTCAAAAAGGAAAAAGATGAACATGTCCACACAAGCTCAGATCGATGCCAACATGCAGAACGCTAAGAAGTCTACCGGCCCCAAGACCACCGAAGGCCGCGCCAACTCCGCCGCCAACAGCACCCGTCACGGCCTCACGGCCAACCCCACCACCATCCTCGAAAACAATCCGCACGAACGAAGCCAATACGACGCCCTCAAAGCAAAACTCCTTAAGCAATGCCTCCCCGAAGGTGAACTCGAGCTCCAGGCCTTCGAGCGCTACGTCTTCGCTCTCTATCAGGCCGACCGCGCCCGCCAAATGGAAATCGACACTCAAGACCGTTGGATAAACGAACCCAATAGCGACAAACTCTTCAATCAAATGGAACGCATTCTCAAACTCGGTGCCGCCCAGGAACGCCGCGCCGACAGAGCCCTCAAAGAACTCAAAAAACTCCAAACAGACCGAATCCTCGCTATGGACATCCACACCGAAGTCTACTTATTCGACAAAATCCTCGACTTCCCGGCCACCTTCTCCATGTTTGATGTCCGCAAAGCCGACCTCAGCAAAACCAGTGCAGGATTACTGGCAATCCGCCTGATGGCGCTCATGCCAGAGGCCCGTGAAATCATGGACAAACACCGCGCTGCAAAGCTAGCTGCATAACAACCACCATCAAGCCCGGCCCCAACCGGCCACAGATCTTTCACAATTGAATATCGTCCGCCGGAGCGGAAAGGCCAGAGCATGCTGACACCACAATTGCGTCTCGCTACTGCAACTCAATCTCCTCCACCATCTCAATTTCACGAACCCCACCCGCAGCCGCCACCATCGTATCCGCTGCAGCCAAAGCTCCGAAATCAAGGCCACTAATCTTCGCCAGATCCGCAATCGAAATCTGGAACACCCTCGCCTCGGCCTCACTCAACTTCTCAAGCAAATCTGACTCCTGAATCCGGTCAATACCCAGCACCTGATCCTGCTGGCTCAATAGATAAGCCGAAGTCGCCAGCTTCCCGCCCTTAACCACCGCCATCACCTTCCAGAAGAACTTCGGAATTGGTAGCCCGCCAAATTTCGGGTCGACAGACTTCTTCCCCGCCGGCTTCGGCAACTTACCCTTGGGTGCCAGCGGCCCATCAAAGATCGGCCCATTCAAAACAGACACCTTACGCTTGCCAACAATCGCTTGGCTCAGCACAAAGTCTTCAAGCCCCAGCCACAACTTCGCCCCCTGATTGAACTTGAAAAATTGCGGCGAGCAATTCGTAAAGTGGAACGAATCATCCCCATGCTTCTTTGCCTCTTCCACCGTCTTGCCCCACGTCGCATCCAGTCGCCTCACCAGATGCCCTCGGTCAAACGGGTTCTTCGTCCGGTCCGCTTCAAACAGACGCTGCTTGCCGTAATACTCATCCCCCACCTGCGCGCCGGCATCAATCCGCGGATCGCGCAGCCACGAATCACCCTCGCGCTTGCCCACGTCCTGTCGCCCATCGCCGTCAATATTCACCGCCGCAAAGAAGGCCAGCTTACGCTGCTTGTTCATCACTACGCTGTAGTTGAAGTACTTCAACTCAGACTCCGTAGGCTTGCCAACCAACGTCGCCACTTGCGCCTTCAGTCCCGCCGGAATCTTGGGCAGCGGCACAACTAACTTCCCGCTCCCAAGAAAATTAGGACGGTATCCAGGCCGCGAACCAAGTGTCGATTGATCGATTTTCACCGCCTCCACCAACACCCCAGGCGAATCTTCCACTACAGGAGCCGGGTCTTCACTTGCCACAACCGGCATCGCCCTCTGCACCATTTCAATCGGGATCCGCACCGGTACAACCAGGCTCGTGCCGTTGCTGTCCTGTTCTACCCACAAGTTCGCGCCAGCCGGCCTCGAACTACCCGCAATCACCGAGGCCGCCTCCGTCGCCATAAACGGACCCACATCGAGCGCCGCCTTCACCACCGCGTTCGTCCCAAACTTCGCCTTC
>Ga0209490_10005157_pt1 | contig 11958 bp, 16 predicted proteins | sample MAT06_FD_187209 | JGI IMG/M metagenome (GOLD analysis project Ga0209490, IMG submission 187209) | Freshwater microbial communities from Lake Fryxell liftoff mats and glacier meltwater in Antarctica - MAT-06 (SPAdes) (version 2) | ecosystem: Environmental > Aquatic > Freshwater > Ice > Liftoff...
TGTTTTTTTTGTCCTTGATGCTATCGCGAGAGGACCCGCCGCGCGCCGTTGGCCTTGGTTGTCGGCGAAGATTCAAACGCCCAGAGGTTTGAGGAAAGCGTTTGAGACGAGTGTCGGTAGGGCGGGATCGCAGGGACCTCCGACCTCTCTTGGCTTTCGACGGACGCCTGCGGCGAGGCATCCCTACCACAAAGAAACGTTTCAGTCGTTCAGGTTCCTCACGTCGCACTCCACCCCGCCTCGTTTAAAGACAACCGGGCGTCTCTACGACACGATACCGGATCGAAGTTGGTTCAGCGGGCTGCCCACTCAACGCTCTCTCAACTTGCATGATATGCGCTTTGGCGAAATCCCGGGCACTGCACATCACGAGCGACGCCGGAACCGGGCAGAACATCTCAAGCCCTTCATTCTGGTGGATCGCAAAATGCAAATCGTCCCCGATCCTTGCCCCCGACCCATGAGCTGCCATGATTGCGCCCCGAGCAGACAGGTCAGGAAAAACCACCACGCCCTCCGGATGAAATGGGGTGAGAGCCCACAATTTCTTGAATCCTTCATAGCCAAATCTTTCGAGATTAAATTCTCCGTGCTCGAATTTGTGGATAATATATTCTTCCCTCGTGCTGAGTCCGTGCTTCACACACAATTCCAGGAACGGCTGGTCCATGGTTTTCGCATCGATATTTGAAATGACAGCAACCGTACGGCAGCCCTTTTTTTTGAGTGCGCCCAAAGCAAGATCCAAGAAAATGACCACGTCAGTCGTCACAGTGGGGTCGGCGACACTGCCCATCCAACTGGCGGGTATGTGCAGTTTTCTTATCCAATCGAGGCGGCCCTTATGAGCATGGAGGGCGATCAGGCTGTTGATCTCCCCGCCCCTCACCGCATCCAGGATTTCCGGTAACGGCTTTGACACATCCTCATCTTTACGTGGGTCATTCCAAACCACGGTCTTCAGATCGCGGCGCTGGGCCTCCATTTGCAACTCGATCAGCAGTTGATTGTTAAAGGCGTTGTAACCCGCCGTCGGCAAGTCCATCGCCGAGTAAATCCCAATCGGAGAAATCGTTTTTTTCCGCTCGGTGACGTAAGTGCCAATTTTTCGCTGCCGGGAAATGAGCCCTTCCTTGACGAGGAGACTCATTGCCCGGTGGACCGTCTTAACATCGGTTTGGCTCTGCTCCGCGATGGCAGCAGTGGAGGGAATTTTGGTTCCAGGCGGCAACTCTCCCGACAGAATCTTGCCGCGCATCTGATCGCAGACCTGCCTCCAGATAACATTTGGCCGACGAATATCAAGCAATGGCTCGGTTTCTTCCATTAAGGAAATAAATGCCAATTTCCGCTTGTGTTTGTCAAGCGCCGATTCGTCAGTCAAAACCCCCACCGGTAGCGATTGTCCACGATCCGGACCGCTCCAAATTGCGCTCCGAGTTCGCGCGCGTATCGTTCAGCCAAAGGAATAATGGTTTCCTTCGATCGCTCCCCAAACCACGCTTTTAAAACCTTCTTTCTGTTTTTTTGCTGGGCTGGTGGAACGAGAAAGCGTCGAAAGAATTCGACTTGTCCACTCGCGGTCTCGGTGACCTCAATCAGATATTCCCTGCCGAGGTAGGGGGCGGATTCGCCATTGACGACCTCCTTTCCCGGCGGGTGGGCCGGAGCCTGATACTTCTGCGGGTGGTGCACTTTTTCAAACAACCACTGGCGTTTGGAATCAACCACCCGATGGATTTCCTCCTCTGCGGTGGATTCAGGTGCGTGATCGATGATCGAACGGTCTCGCTCCACAGTCGTGAGCTTCTTGCGCGTGGGTGAGCGGAGGATCTGGTAGCTCAGGTCCATCAAGTTGCGTAAAGAATGGAATCGTGATTTTTCTCAGCGATTTCCATCAACCGGCTGATGATGTGTTTTCGTTACGATTCCCGAGAGCTTTGAGAATGTCGGTTGCAGGAGAACTCTTTGGAGATCTGAGATCAGCTTGTTGCGAGCAGGGATGCTCTCCCAGAATCCCGTAAACTTCAGCTCCCGCTCGATCTCTCCGTAAATATCCAAGGTGAGAGCGAGCCTGAATGTTTCCATCGGCTGTGGAAAAGTTTCCATGCGATCTGGAACGCAATGAACGTCTTGCCTGTGCCGGTCGCAAGCGTGAGCAGAACGCGCGGACGACACTCCGCAATGACCGCCATCACCCGCTCAATCGCGATGTCCTGATAATACCGTGGCAAAAGATAACCGCCCCGGTCCTCGAACGGAACCGCCGCAGACCGGTCCCGCCATTTGTTTGCCCCGGCGAACGTCATGGCTCACAGCTCCTCCGGCGTGGGATAGCTGGCGATTTCGCCCTCTTTCCCGGTTCCCATATCAATCTGGTAGATCCCTTGGCCGTTGGTGGCGAATGCCCAGCGGAGGTCGAGTTTCGCCGCGTAATCCTTCGCCTGCGCAACGCCTTCCGTCAGCGGTTTATCCCATGCCTTCGCCTCGTCAACGCCCAACTTCCGGTTGCAATATTCGAGAATGTAATCCGCCGTGAGCGCCTTGCCGCGCCTCCCGTGCCCTTCGATGCGCCCGAGCGTGATCGGATACTCCCGACGGATGCGGCTGCCCTCAACCACACCCCAGCCCGCCGCCTTCAGGGCTGGATCAATGTGTTCGGCTCTGGTCTCGGCTTCTTTCATGATTGGCGCAGGGTTTAGAATCCGGTCTTTTTGCCGCCGATTTTTTCCACCACTCCGGCATCGATTAAGGGACGGAGCATGTCCCAAGGTGGGACGCTGCGATAGTTCACGGCGAAGATCGGGAAAATGCCTCGCCTTGACGCCGAGATAATCCGAAGCCGCACTGGTATTAATGAGACGCTGATCGTAGGCATCGAGCACTAATCGCGTATAGCCGCGGCCATCTTTCGCGAGCGTCGTGATCGGAACGGGCGGGCCGCCACCTTTGGATGGTGCCGAGATATACCAAAGCTTTTCTCCCCATGCCTGACGCTTACTTCGATAGATAGAGTTGGAAACAATTCCCAAAGTGGCCAGCCTGCGCAAGATCACTTCGGGACTCACTTTCAATCGTTGCGCAAAAGCCTTCAACGACGAGTCCTCTCCGCGGGAAGCGCTTTGGTAACTTTTTGCCATGTTCAGAAATGCAGCTGCCGGTAATAATGTCGCAGCCGCGAAAACATTGGCTGCGACTTCCAATGGCTGCTCCTCTGGAGAGCGTTCCCCCACCATGCGGCTCGTTTTATGCCCACCAGCATGAAAGAGCAGGTGCGCAAATTCGTGGACCAAGGAAAAAAATTCGACCCTGTGGTGCATCTTTGCCGTTTAGGAGAATCGCCGGGAGTGGTTCATCGGGAATGCAGGTGCCGCGCATCTCCGCCAGAGCCACATCCGAGGTTTGAAAGACGAGCACTCCCCGCGCCTCCATGGCCGCGCGCCAGGCGTTCAGAGCCTCATGCGGACTTTGCCACTCCAACTGGGCATCCCAGGAAATACCCAGAAGCTCGCGAACCTGCTGCCCGGCCACTTCCGGGTCCGTATGAGGATCCAGACTGGCCGAGAGCGAAGCGGGCACCTCCCCTGACAGGCGGTAAACCTCCATCGCAGCTTCCCGCCGAAAAAGCGTCCAACGGAGAGCCTGCAAAAACTCTGGCGTCTCCTTTCCAAGAAGCACTCCAGCCAATCTGCGGAACTCGCGCTGTGCGTCGAACTTTTTTGGCGGTTCGGCTAGAAAGAAAACGGCAATGGGCCGCTTGTAAATCTCTCCAAGCCTGCGCAGTTCAGAGATGCTGGGCAGATCGTGGCCGGATTCCCATTCCTCCAACGTGGCGCTGTCGATTCTTGCTAAATCCGCCTCCGAATCGAGAGACAACCCGGCCGAGCTTCTGGCCCAGACAAGAAGCTCCGGCTTAACCAGCGCTGGAATGCTGCGGGACATGAGAAATGGATAGGCTTTTGCAAAAAATTAACGAGCGGAAAATAATACACCTCACAAAACCCGGGTAAAGGCTTGGTGCAGGAGCGACTTTTTCAAGGCCGCCAGCGCCGCAAGCTTTTGCTGGTAGAGGCTGGCGAGGCGTTGGGTTTCGGTAGCGCTGATAACATCCCCAGTCGTTCCATGATCGGCCGCAGCACTCGAATCCGCTCATTGTTCAAGCCATTGATTCGGTCGCGGATGAATAGCATTGGCTCAGCGATCTTCGGCAGGTATTGCCAGACGATGCCACCGAAGTCCTCCGGCTTCTCGGGCACTGGTGCGAGTTCGGGCTTCCATTCATAGATCGACCATGCGTGCCAGCGCAAGTAGCGGGTCATCGGGCCTTTTTTGTCGGTCAGTCCGGCGAAGGGTCGGGCAGTATGACAATGTTCGCCAGATGGCGGTAGGAAGCGATGTCGTCCGCGCCTTCCCACACATGGGCAAAGGTGCGCTTAGACGGATGGTGGGTGATGGGGATTCCGTGCGCCCACAGCAGAGCCCAGCGCGGAGTGGTGTTGTCGTCATACATCCCCACGGCCTCTCCGTCCCGGATCACCTCGCCGCTCCGCTTGTGGTTCTTCCGCGCGCGCACCGTCGGAAAGACAGCCCGGCCGATGGCTTTCACCGTTTCCGGATCTGCCAGCCAACTCGTTTCAGAAACTATGCGCACCAAGGCAGGCCCATAGCTTTCAATGTTGGTCTCCGGCAGCGTCATCATCGGAAATCAGAGCTCCCCTGTGAAGGCCTGGTGCAGCAGCGACTTTTTCAACGCCGCCAGCGCCGCGAGCTTTTGCTGGTAGAGGCTGGCGAGGCGTTGGGTTTCTTCCAATAGTGAGTCGAGCGTGGATACAATTTGTTTTTGCTTTTCCATCTTGGGCGGAATGGCCACGCTCAATGCGCTCCACTTCGACTTGTTGATGATTGGGAGCGTTGCCTGCGCGGAACTGTGCATAACACTGCGCTGAAAACTCTCTGTCAGCATCCGGTAGTAAATGAACTTGTGAGAGATACCAGCGGACGGCGTGAGCGCATTGATTTGCTGGTTCGTCGTCACGTCGAGATCGCAATAGTCGCACTCCCCGATGGTCGCACCGATGCACACCATCAGCACCGAACTTGCTGCGACTTTTCGGGCGCCATCCAATCCTTTCTTGCTAAGTCCGTCATTCTCGCAGTCGAGAGAACCATCCGGGTCGAAATCGCCAGGCTTCACAAACGGAATGAAATCGCCGTAGCTTGCTGGGTCGCTGGCCTTGGGCGTCGAGCCGGTCTGCATTATCCCGATTTGCTCAAGAGGCTTCTCCACCCACCCTTTCCCCCGCTGGGTGAAGACGGATTGGAGGTGGCTTTGAAACAGCGCACGGGCGTTTTGGAGGTTCTTTTCGGCGTTGGCTTTGGCGGTGACGAGGCCGGTAAACGCTTCGTCCAGCACGCCGACGATCCGCTGCTGTTCAGCCAGCGGGGCAAATGCGATAGGCAACGCAGCGATTTCCGATTTGTTGATTGAGCCAAAGACAGCTCCTTCTTTCCCTGCAATCTCCGGTTGTAAGTGTAGCAGTTGGTAGAACAGGAAATCGCGGTCTAATTCTTTCCTGCTTCGTATCGCGGCCAATCCGCGCCCGATGCAGACTTCTCGGCTGGCAAAGTTCACCGGCCCGACCGGCGCACGCACCGACATGAGCGCAGCCTTGCTGCCTCCGAGGATGTTTTGTTTCCCGGAGCGGGCCGACTGGATCATCTGGTCAATGGTGCGGTCGCCTCTGGCGAAATACTTATGCGCGAACCGGAAGGTGAGGTCATATACGACCTCGGCTTTCTGGTAGGCGAGTAGCGTCCGGTAATCGCCGCGCCGAGGGATGATCGGGCGGGGCGGTGGGTTCGCACCGGCGGGATGAGAAGCATGGGAGTTATGTGGCCCATCGCTCCCATGCTTCCTATTCTTCCCTTCGTCTTTCAAAGCAGAGCCTTGATGTGGGCCAGCACGTTCGCGCTCTTCACATCCAGCGCCGCAATCTCCGCCATGATGGCCTGCGGGCTGCGATGCGCGACTTCCTCGCCGCCGTCCGGGTTTTTCACGAGAGATCGTAGGTTTTCTTATCGATGCCTTTGACATCCACGCTCCAGCTTTTCGGCGAGTCCGCGCAGGTCTTCTGCAACTCGATGAACTCGGCGAGGTCGGCATCATTCAGCGGGTTGGTCTTCCCCATGTTGCGACCGAGGTCGAGCTGGTAGAACCACACTTTGCGGGTGGGCGCGCCTTTCTCGAAGAAGAGCACGACGGTCTTCACGCCCGCGCCTAGGAAGGTGCCGCCGGGTCAGTCGAGCACGGTGTGGAGGTGGCAGCTTTCCAGCAGGAGTTTCCTCAGGCTCACGGAGGCGTTGTCGGTATTGCTCAGAAAGGTGTTCTTGATGACGATGCCGCCGCGTCCGCCGGCTTTGAGGATTTTGATGAAGTGCTGGAGGAAGAGGAAGGCGGTCTCGCCGGTGCGGATGGGGAAGTTTTGCTGCACCTCGGGGCGCTCCTTGCCGCCGAAGGGAGGATTGGCCACCACGATGTGGTAGCGGTCCTTTTCCTGAATGTCGGCGAGGTTTTCGGTGAGGGTGTTGGTGTGGATGATGTTCGGCGCTTCGATCCCGTGGAGGATCATGTTCATGACGCCGATGACGTAGGCGAGGGACTTCTTTTCCTTGCCGTAAAAGGTGCTCGTCTGGAGGGCGCAGTCTTGTGCCGTGGTGCGTTTGGGATTCGCCTTCTGGAGGTAATTCAGGAAGAGGAGCTAAGAGGACTGCTCGGTGTAGTCTAGTTCGCTCGTGCAGCCCGCGTCTTTCCAGAGGACGTCGTCGATGTTTTTGAAAGTTTGTTCGAACATAGGCAATTCAGGGATCGCAAACCGCGATCGAAAAACTGTCCCCAGGTGGAGTCGAACCACCATCTGAGCTTTAGGAGAGCCCTGCTCTATCCACTTGAGCTATGAGGACGTGACCTCTATTTCCTACCCCGTCCGTCCCTTCGTCGCAAGTCTGGTCTTTTGCTCTGTGGACGCAATGGACAACTCGGGGCTTGATTGCTAGCGTCGATCCACGATGAGCAATCTCTCCTCCACTATCGAAATGGCTGCCAAGAGCGGAAAACTCTTGGAATCCTCCGCAGAAAACATCGATGAGCTGCTGAGCAAAAGCTCGTCGCCCGTTTATGCCGCGTCGGTGCAAGAGCTCGTTGATACCGAAAATTGGAGCGAACTCGATAACCGATTTTTCCGAACGATTGCTTTCGGTACGGGCGGATTGCGCGGCAAGACCATCGGTGCGGTCGTCACCAAAGTTGAACAAGGGGTTCCTCAGGCGTTGGGTCGTCCGGAGTTTCCTTGCGTGGGCACGAATGCGATCAATACCTACAACATCAGCAGGGCAACCCAGGGCCTGGTCACATACGTCAAAGAGCATTTCGCAAAAAACTCCCGCCCCGGCAAACCGTCCGTTTGCATTTGCCATGATACGCGATTCTTCTCCCGCGAATTCGCCGAGCTCGCGGCTAAAGTCATCACCGACATGGGTTGCGATGCCTATCTTTTTGAAGGCCCGCGCTCGACGCCCGAACTCTCGTTCGCCGTGCGTCACGTCGGTGCTCAGGCAGGAATCAACCTCACCGCCAGCCATAACCCGCCGGCTTACAACGGTTACAAAGTATATTTCGAAGACGGATGCCAGGTTGTCGAACCTCACGCAACGGCCATCATCGACCGCGTGAACGCCGTCGCCAGCGAGGACTTCACGCCCGTTGCCGAATCCGAACGCGGACGCGTCATTCCCATGGGAGTGGAAGTTGATGAGGCCTACATGGAACGCCTTGCGACGCTCCCGCTCGACCCGGAACTCATTCGCCGCGAGAACTCGCTCGAAATCGTTTACACCCCGCTCCACGGTGTGGGCGCCGTCATTATCAAACCGATGCTGCGCCGACTCGGATTCCAATGCGACGGCGTCGCGGCGCAAGAAGTGCCGGATGGGAGATTCCCGACCGTTAAATCCCCCAACCCCGAAAATGCCGAAGCTCTTACGATGGCGATTGCTCAAGCCAACGAGACCGGCGCGGATCTTGTTATCGCGACCGATCCCGACGACGACCGCATGGGTATCGCTGCACGCGATGATGCCGGGAACATGCATCTTCTCACCGGAAACCAAATCGGTTCGATCCTCGCCTGGTATCGCGCAACACGGCATTTCGAGTTTGGCATTCTCAACGACTCCAATCGCTCGCGCGGGGTGATCATCAAAACCTTTGTCACGACCGATCTTCAAAAAGCTATCGCCGACAAGTTTGGTCTCCGCTGCGTCGAGACGCTCACAGGTTTCAAATATATCGGTGAAAAACTCGGTAAATACGAAGCCGCCATCCCTGCCGCTCTGCGCCAAAACTACGCGTCGCTACCCGAGGACGAAACACGTCGTCTTCGCTTGGAGCATTCTTCACTCTATGTCTTCGGCGGCGAGGAAAGCTATGGCTACAGCGCATCGGATTTTGTTCGCGACAAAGACGGCAACAGCGCCGCCGTCCTTATTGCGGAGGCGGCAGCTTATGCCAAGTCTCGCCAGATCACTCTCGTTGGCCTTCTCGACGAAATTTTTGCGGAGTTCGGTGTTTATCTCGAACGCGGGGAATCGCTCACAATGGACGGAGCCGAAGGGGCAGCGCAAATCAAGAGCTTGGTCGATTCCTACGCAGCGCATCCTCCTACCGAAATTGACGGCACGCCCGTCGTCTCCGTCATCAACTTCGCAACCGATATCATCCACGATATCGAGGGTGACCGCATCCCCGCCGAGGCCATGCTCATGATTTCTCTCGCCGATGGACGCCGAGTCGCGGTCCGCCCATCAGGCACTGAACCAAAAATCAAATACTACATGTTTGCCGTGCAGAAACCCGCAACGGGCGCATCATTCGCTTTGGGCGAACTGCCGGCGATTAAGGAATTCGTGGCCGGAAAACTCGCGAGCCTCTGGACGTGGCTCTCGTCAGACGCCAAGCAGCGGATGGCTTAGGCCTTTGCCAGCCAGCCGTAGTCGATCGTTTGCAATCGCTCACGCTTGGCACCGAGACGCGGCACACACGAGATGAGCGCCCTAGTGTAAGGATGCTGAGGATCTTTAAGAATGCTGGCCGTGTCCCCATACTCGACGATCTCGCCGCGAAACATCACCGCGACGCGGTCGCAAAGTCCGCGGATGATTCCAAAATTGTGCGTGATGAGAATCAGCGACATCCCGAACTCCGTCCGCAGGCGTCGTAACTCCGCGAGAATCTGTGCCTGAATTGTGACATCGAGTGCCGTCGTCGGTTCGTCGGCCACAAGCAACTTCGGACGGCAGCTCAGCGCCATGGCAATCATTGCCCGTTGCTGCATCCCGCCGCTGAGTTGATGTGGGTAATCAAGCATCCGCTTGGCGGGATCGATGATGCCTACCGTTCCAAGCCAAGTCACAATTTCTTCGTCCACGTTTTTGACATCCGGACGATGAAGTCGGATGCCCTCTGCGATCTGGCTACGAATCGTGAAAACCGGATTGAGCGAGGTAGCGGGCTCCTGAAAAACATACGCGATTCCCCCACCCCGCACGGCCCGTATCTCCTTTGCCGACATCTTGAGGACGTCTTTGCCTTCAAACATAATCCGCCCGGAGGCAAACTCCGCCGGCGGCGTCGGCAACAGGCGGGTCAGGGAAAGCGCGGTCACACTTTTTCCGCTGCCGCTCTCGCCGACGATGGCCAGCGAATCACCTTCGCGCATCGAAAGAGACACATGTTTGACCGCATCCACGGTGCCGTTTTCCGTGCGGAAGCGAATTGAAAGATCGTGGAGTTCGAGAAGATTAGGTTTCATTTCGGTCGTGTTTCGGACGCGCGACGGAGAGCGTCACCGGCGAGATAAAAGGCCAGCGAAGCGGCAAATATGGCGAAGCCCGGGAAGACAATCAGCCACCATGCATCGAGGATATACGTTTTTCCATCCGCAATAATGTTGCCCCATGTCGCCTGTGGCGGTGGCACGCCGAAGCTCAAAAAGCTGAGCCCCGACTCCACCAAAATAGCATCCGGAATACTAATAACGGCCGTGACGAAAATCGGCGCAAACGCGTTTGGCATGATGTGTCGAAAAATAATCTTCGGCGAGCTCTGTCCCATTGCGCGGGCGGCGCGAACGTATTCACTCTCGCGGAGCGTGAGAAACTCCGCCCGCACCAGCCTCGCCGTGCCGGTCCAACTCACGAGGCCGATCACGACGATGATAATCCAGATGTTAGGCCCGAGCAGCGCAATCGCCGTAAGGATCAAAAAGAAGGAAGGAAAGCAAAGAAGCGCATCAACAATCCGCATGAGCACGTTGTCCACCCACCCGCCGAGGTACCCGGAGATCGCACCGATCACGATGCCGATGCTGAGCGACACTGCCATCGCCACAAAACCAACCGTCAGCGAGATCGTCGATCCCGCCACCATGCGCGAGAGCACGTCGCGCCCCAGATTGTCCGTGCCAAGCCAGTTCGTGGAATTTGGAGGCAAAAGTTTCCGCTCCAAATTCGTGGCATTCGGCTGCATCGGCATCGGCAGGTTCGTCAACGTCAGAATGCCTGCACCAATGGCCACCGCAAAAAAACCGACAATCACAACGAGCGAGAGTAAAGCCACGCGATCCTTGAAAAAATTCCGCGCCACGCGCCGAAGCGGACTATCGGGTGCCGGACTGACAACAGCAGAGGTGGTGGCTAACGTGGCGGTCACGCGAAGAAGCTGCGAAATTTTTGGCCCGGACGCAAGAGTGGCCTCATCACTTGGAGCGAAGGGAGTTCACGCTGGTGAGGATGCCGGCGATCATCGAGTAGGCCACGACGCCGACGAAGAGCGCGACGATGAGAATCACAGCGGGTTGAATCAAAGTGGTCAGGTGGCCAATCCGCGAAGTGAGCTCGCGATCATACCGTCTCGCCGCCCTTTCCAACGCCCCGGCGATGTCGCCCGTTTGCTCGCCCACGCCCAGGATATCCATCAGCACCGGAGGAAAAAAACCGACTCGGCGCAGCGCCGACGCCAAGCTCGTCCCCTCGCCCACCATGTCCGACACCTTCACCAACAGCCCTCGCAGATAAACGTTAGCCGTTGCCGCCATCATCAGATTAATCCCGTGCAGCAACGTGACCCCGTTGGAGACGAGCGTCGAAAGCGTTTGGAGCATCTCGGCAAAAAACTTCGCTCGCAACACCGGCCCGACGATCGGCACGTCGAGCATGACGCGATGCCACCACTCGCGACCGGCCGGCGTCTGCACCGCCGCCCGCACGAGCACCGCGACCAGGCCGACAAACGCGATGATTGCCCACCACCACTTGCCGCAAAACTGGCTCACCCAAATCAATATCTCTGTGACCAACGGAAGTTTCTGCCCCGACTTTCCCAAGAGCACCGACAACTGCGGCACAAGAAACGTGAGAAAAACAAACATCAACACGATGGCTGAGGCGAATACGATCGTCGGATAAAGCAAAGACGAAACAACACGGCTCCGCAGATCTTGTATCAGCTCAAGGTAAGCGCACTGCCGTTTGAGAATCTGCGGCAACGCCCCGCCCGCCTCCGCCGCGGCAACCAAATTGCAATACAAAGCGTCAAACGTGCGTCCGCATTCCCGCAACGCCTGCGAGAAACTCACCCCGTCGCGCACCCGTTGCCGCAACTTCGCCGCGATCACCGGGACAGCCGATTTTTCCTGCCGTTGCTCGATCACACGCAGCGCATTTTCGAGTTGGAGTCCAGCCTCGAGCAACTCGGCGAGTTCTTCTGTGAAATAGAGCAATTGCGCAGACGACAACTTCGTAATGCCCAAATCCGAAATTGCCCGCGCATTCTTCGGCACCGCGCCAGGCTCGCCAACTGAGATCGGCTGCAACCCTTTGCGCGAAGCTGACGGTAGGCCTCCG
>Ga0209490_10005159_pt1 | contig 11957 bp, 8 predicted proteins | sample MAT06_FD_187209 | JGI IMG/M metagenome (GOLD analysis project Ga0209490, IMG submission 187209) | Freshwater microbial communities from Lake Fryxell liftoff mats and glacier meltwater in Antarctica - MAT-06 (SPAdes) (version 2) | ecosystem: Environmental > Aquatic > Freshwater > Ice > Liftoff...
TACTCGATGCATTTATGTTCATGGCGCAAGACGGACATTCTTTCTTTTTCATTTCTTCAAATGCAAATTTTATTTTGGCGTGTCCCCTGCCGAGGCGTCATGGGGCCGGGCTTTCCGCTCCAATCCACGCGAAGCGCGGGATTTCCACTTCAATCCCTCACGCAATTACGTCATTCCCAAGTCGTCTGGTCTCGGCCAAAGCAATCTCTGAAATATTTTGAACATCAACTAACTATATCACTTGGAATCCAAACGCATACGGATCGTCTTCAGGATCAATTGAAATAGTGTTATGTCCGTAGATTTTTGCCCAACCCTCTACACTTGGTATAATCGCGGGTTTCCCATTCAGCTCTGTAACTTCTTCAATCCTGCCAATGAATTTTGATCCGATAATACTCTCGTGAATAAAGTCTTGTCCTTGTTTTAATTTTCCCTTTGCATACCATTGTGCTAACCGTGCAGAAGTGCCAGTGCCACAGGGTGAGCGATCAATTGCCTTGTCACCATAGAACACTGCATTGCGTGCAGTAGAAGTTGGGTCAATCACTTTGCCAGACCATAAAATATGTGAACAACTATTGATTGTTGGATTCTCTGGATGAACAAACGTATACTTGCGGTTGATATCTTTTCTCAACTCTCGGCTCCAACTTATCAATTGATCAGCCGTGTAGTGTTCAAGCCCTTTGAAGTTTTCTTGCGCATCTACAATTGCATAAAAATTTCCACCATAGGAAACATCTAATGTCAACTCACCCCGCTCAGGGCATATTGCTTTAATGTTCTCTGCCGCCAGATACGCTTTTACGTTTCTTATCTTGACTGACTTTACCTTTTTACCTTCTTGCTTATACTCTATTCGCACCAAGCCTGCTGGTACTTCTAAATTTAAAATCCCTGGAGTTTTCGGAATCACTAAACCTTCCTCAATAGCAATCGTAACGGTGCCGATCGTTCCGTGGCCACACATAGGCAGACAACCACTGGTTTCTATAAACAACACGCCAACATCGTTGGTAGGATCTGATGGCGGATACAAAATACTGCCACTCATCATATCATGACCGCGCGGCTCAAACATCAATCCCTTTCTGATCCAGTCATACTCGCGTAAAAAGTGCTGACGCTTCTCGCTCATGTTTTTACCTTCCAAAGGCGGGCCGCCCTCAGCTACTACCCGAACAGGGTTGCCACACGTGTGAGCATCTATACATTTGAAAGTATTCATAGTATGGTTGTTCGTTGTTAGCTGTTAGTCAATTGTGCTTACGAACAACGATTGACTAACAACGAACAACTATTTTTTCCATTCATTATTATACAGTCTCCAAATCCCCAACGGGTTTCCGTCTTTCAATTCTTCGGGAAGAAGTGAAGCCGGAAAACTCTGAAAGGTCACGGGACGAACAAATCTTTTAATTGCATCGGTGCCTACCGAAGTAAATCGTGAATCAGTAGTGGAAGGAAATGGTCCGCCATGTTGCATAGATGGACAAACCTCTACACCTGTTGGCACTCCATTAACAATCAACCGACCTGCTTTTTCGATAAGCATATTTAGTAAGCTGGCGTAAGAAGCGATTTCAGCTTCGCTGCCAAAAATACTGGAAGTGAGTTGACCCTGAAGGTGATTTACTACCGAATGCAGTTCAGTCAAATCTTTACATTTTACGATCAACGAAAACGGCCCAAATACTTCTTCTGATAAACTCGGATTCTTTAAAAACTCGAAAGCAGTAACAGATGCAACCGTTGGGATGCCTTGGTTATTTTCTGCTGTTGCTGATGACTTGCCCTCAACAGTGATTCCTTTTTGTGCTAGGGCCTGTATTAACTTCTTTGCATAATTATCGCTGATACCTTGGTGAAGCATGGTACCCGCAGATGAGGTGGCTATTCGTTTGGAAAGTGAGTCAATAAACAATTTCAATGCTTGATCTTCGATCGCAATAATCAAACCGGGGTTAGTGCAAAATTGCCCGACCCCTAATGTGACAGAGGCCGCTAACATCTCGGCTGTCTTTTCTACTTGTGTCGCCAGCGTATTTGGTAAAAGTATCACTGGATTGATGCTGCTCATCTCAGCAAAAACCGGAATAGGTTCGGGGCGCTGTTGCGCGATGTCGTGTAAAGCTTTGCCACCTACGAGTGAGCCCGTAAAGCCAACGCCTTTTGTGAAAGGATGTTTTACCAACGCCTGCCCTACCTCAAAACCACTGGCGTGCAAATGTTGAAACACACCTTTTGGCATTCCCGTTTTTTTGATGGCGCGTTTTATTGCGCCTGCTACTAGCTCGGAAGTTTGAGCATGTGCGGGGTGCGCCTTTACAATCACGGGACAACCTGCGGCCAATGCTGAGATGGTATCTCCACCAGCCGTTGAGTAAGCCAATGGGAAATTGGCCGCACCAAAAACAACAATCGGCCCAATGGGCACTGACATCTTTCTACTATCTGGTTTGGGTGCAGGTGTACGATTGGGCAATGCAGTATCGATGCGTGCATCCACCCAAGATCCTTCTTCGACTAAATCGGCAAACATTCGGCAATGGCCAGTTGTTCTTCCGCGCTCACCGACAATCCTAGCTTCTGGCAAATTAGTCTCCCCCATTGCTACTTGCACCAACTCTTGACCGAGTGCTTCTATCTCGTCTGCAATAGCCCGAAGAAATTTTCCTTTCTGTTTTCCACTTAAATTTTTATACGACAGAAAAGCAATCTGCGCTTCGTTGAGGGCGGTGTTAACTTGGTCGAGAGTAGAGTCGCTAAAGTTCAAAGTTCAGGGTTTAAAGTTTTAAAGTACGAAGTACAAAGTTGAAAGTTAGGAGTTAGGAGTTTAGAGTTAGGAGATGAGCAAATAGATACGCACACATTCGGCCAGGGATTGCAGCGGCACCCCGCAGTGGCGTGTGCATGTGCGATGGCACGAGGAGTATAGCGGAAAGCCCGTTCGGCCGCCAAGAAAATATTTTTCATTTTAAGAAATTAATTTTGGTCGGTTCTTGATTCCATCGCGAATTATTTTCAACACGCGTTCACGCTCTTCGCCAATCAACGGCAAGCGTGGTGCACGAACCAACTCAGAGCCGAGGCCAACTTCCTGCTCAGCCAACTTGATATACTGCACCAACTTCGGATGAATGTCCAACTCGAGCAACGGAAGAAACCATCTGTATATCCACAATGCTTCATTGATGTGATTTGATTTTGTAAGCTTATAGACCGCCACCGTTTCAGCGGGGAATGCACATACCAACCCTGCCACCCAACCGTGTGCACCCAAAACCAGTTCTTCCATGGCCAGCGTATCTACGCCACACAAAATTTTGAAGCGATCGCCAAAGCGGTTGACCATGCGCGTAACGTTGGAGACATCGCGCGTGGATTCTTTTACCGCTTGAATGTTTGGGCAAGATGTGAACTCGTCAAACATATCGAGCGTGACTTCAATTTTGTAATCGACCGGATTATTGTAAATCATGATGGGCAGATCAGTTGAGTTTGCCACCTCTTTGAAATAAGCAACCGTCTCGCGATGATCAGATTTGTAGCGCATGGGCGGCAACATCATCAATCCTTTGGCACCACATTTTTTTGCTTCGGCTGCGAGCTTCACGGCTTCGCGCGTGCTGCCTTCGGCAATGTTCATTATCACGGGCACTTTGCCGGCCACTTTTTCTACTGTGAATTTTACCAGCGAAAACTTCTCCTCGTTGGAGAGCACACTTGACTCGCCTAGTGTTCCACCTAAAATCACGCCTTCCACTCCTGCGGCCAGTTGTGCATTCAGGTTTTTTTCAAATAGTGGAAAGTCTAATTCGTCTGCAACAGTAAACTTAGTAGTGAGTGCGGGGAAAACCCCTTTCCATTGAATGCTCATAAGTTGATTTCGAGTTGTTCGGCAATCAAATATAGAGCGTTGGCAGGTTTAAAAAAACTAGGCTCTCTTCAACTCAAAAATTGTAATCTCGGGCGGCATGCCTACTCGTCCAGGGTAACCCAAATAGCCAAAGCCGCGGTTGACATATAGATATTGATTATCTTGTTGATATAAACCGCCCCACTGTTTGTAAACGTGCTGCACGGGTGTCCACGTAAAGTTGCCAATGTTTACGCCAAACTGCGCACCGTGGGTGTGACCGGAAAAAGTAACGTCAATGTCTTTGTAGCCTGGTCTTACTTGTGCGTCCCAATGAGTGGGATCATGCGAGAGTAAAAGTTTGACGGGAGCCTCCTCAGTTCCTTGGTGGGCAGCGTGTAACAGCCCATGTTTCGAAAAACGTGTTCCCCAATTCTCTATGCCAATTATCGCGAGCTTTTCTCCTCCCTGTTGTAGGAATCGATTTTCGTTCATCAACAAATCAAAACCCAAAAGTTTATGGGCCTCGATTAGATTCTTGAAATTTTGTTCTTTCGCTTCTTTGGTAGCCCAACTTTTGTAGTCACCATAGTCGTGGTTGCCAGTGATGGAGAATACGCCCAGTGGCGCCCGCACTTTATTAAAGACATCGATATATTCCTTCACTTCGGATGCCTCATTGTTTACCAAATCACCGGTAAAAAAAATGACATCCGGTTTTTCGCCCAGTAACATTTCAACTCCACCTTTCACGGCCGTTTTGTTCCAAAAACTGCCCGTATGAATATCCGAAAGCTGACCTATCCGTATTCCGTCAAATGCCTTGGGAAGGTTGGGAAGTTTGATCGCCACTTTTCTAATCCGGTAATCGTGCGCACCCGAAATAATGCCGTAGGCAAAAGCAGTAAGTGGAACGGCCGAGGCTACCAACGCAGCCTTCGATAAAAATTCAGAACGTGAAATCACTTCACCAGCACTAGATGGAGTGGTGCTCTTTTGAAAAAGTGCGATCACCCATCTTACTCCCCTTTGCAAATCATCAACCAATAAAAAAAGAATGCCGATGACTTTCGGAAAATAAGAAGAAATAATTCCCGTGATGATCCAATTTCTAACGTTGGAGCTAAATTGATAGGGATCTCCAAATACCCACCACACGAGCGCACTAACGCTCAATACTGTAGGAATCCAAAAGCCATATCGTACCGCGTTTTTCCAAAGCGGTGACCAATTCTTGCTAACGACCAATACCGCTTGGAAGAAGTAGTAGTCGATGATCAAAAAGAAAAGAATAAAGAAAAATACCGTCATCACTCGATTAAACATATTTCGTCACTGCTTAAAACCTGGACTTACACAAATCAACTAAGTTACTGTCAGGCTAAGCCTGTCGAAACCTATTTGGAAACTCCAATAATCCGTTTTCGACAAGCTCAAACTGACACCATTTTACGTTTTTCGTAACTCCAGTTAAGACAATAAAAGCCGTCCACTTTTAGATAAACGGCTTCTATTGCTTTTTATTCTAATGAGCCACTATCGCTCCCTCTGAAATCTCATCAACAGGCTTCACTTTCGTTTTGAAAACCCGTTGCTTCAGCTTGGCCACCAACAAATACATTACTGGCACTAGGAACAATGTTAAAAAAGTTCCAAACACCAATCCGAAAATCATTGTCCATGATAGCGGCCCCCAAAAAGCTACGTTATCGCCACCGAAGAAAATATGCGGATTGAAGTCCGTAAACAATGTTACGAAGTCAATATTGAAACCAATTGCCAACGGCACTAATCCTAAAGTGGCAGCCATCGCGGTAAGCAATACAGGCGTCATACGCGTTCTGGCTGCTTCAATGATTGCTTCCTTCAACTCTACTCCTTGCGAAAGAAGCAAGTCAGTAAACTCAACCAACAAAATTCCATTTCGAACCACAATTCCCGCCAAGGCCATTACACCAATCCCAGACATTACAATAGAAATTTCCATTCTAAAAATAGAAAAGCCGAGCAATACGCCTATGATACTGAACAGAATCACCGTCATGATAACAAGGGTTTTGCTAATGGAGTTAAATTGAATAACCAATATCAAAACGATTAATCCTATGGCAGCCATCGCGGCCACTCCCAAAAAATCCGTTGTTTCTTTTTGTTGCTCCTGCTCACCTGTCATTTTAATTTCAACACCATCTGGGCGCTGTAAAGATTTCAGGCTCTCTTGAATTTGCGCCACCACTTCATTGGCGTTAAAGTCTGCTAGTACATTCGAAGAAAGAGTGATAACTCGCTTTTGATCAATTCGTTTAATACCTGCAAAACTATTCGTGTAGCCAATAGTAGCAATAGCAGACATCGGAATCTGGCGAACTTGCCCTCCTGAGCTCATGTCTCGATAAGTAATAGGCATATTCATTAACGTATTGATGTCGTTGCGCTGATCTCTCCTCACTCGCATTTGAATTGGGTAGTCATCGTTGTCATCTCGAAACTTAGAAACCTCTGACCCGTTGATCGCATCACGCAATGTTTTTCCAATTGTTGCCGTTGCAATTCCCTCTCGGTTCGCTTTCTCGCGATCGATGGTAATGGAAATCTCAGGCTTGTCGTTCTGGAAATCAGATTTCAAATCTTCTACACCTGGGATTTGCTGGGCATCCAAAAAACGCTTCGTCTTGTCTGCGGCCGCTACCAATACATCAAAATCCTCTGCAGCGATTTCGATATTGATCGGTTTTCCGGTAGGCGGTCCACCTTGTTCTTGGTTAACAGAAATAGTAGCACCTGGAATGTTTTTAATAGCCTCGCGAATTTTTGTCAGATACACTTTTGTTGATTGACTATTGCGCTCTGCAAAATTGACAAATGCCACCGTAACCTTTCCTAAATGCGGCTGCGCATTGTTACCGGATGTCTGATCTTCTGACGCGCCAATTGCTACGTTCGAGATGATGGATTCTACCAAAGGATTTTTCTTCCCTACTACCTCCATCACTTTGTTCTCTACAATCTGGGTAATGGAATCCGTCACGTGCTGATCGGTTCCGATTGGTAATGTGATGTATGTGTACACAAAATTAGGATCGCCCTGTGGAAAGAAAACCACCGGAGGCTTTCTAACTCCAGTAAACCAAATGGAGAAGAAGAATAAGAAGATAACCGCGCCAATTACATAAAGTGGCCGATACTTATACAAGCACCAAGAAATCATGTTTTTGTAGCGATGCTGCACCCGCGGCCACCAATCGGTTTGGAATCTAGAAATCAATTCCTCCAAGAAAAATTTATAAAGCGAATAAATTCCAAAAAGGAACAGTGTAAAATTTCCCAACCCAAAAGAGCCGGTCAAATACCAAACGGCTGCCAATGCTGCAAAAACGACTGCGGTGATTTTATACCCTTTCGTAAATTTTTGGCGACTATGATCGTGGTCATGTACCGTCATAAAATCTGCTGCGAAAACTGGATTAATAATATACGCCACCACCAAAGAAGCTAGTAACGCGACAATCAACGTGATCGGTAGATACACCATAAACTCACCAATCGTACCCGGCCAAAAAGCCAACGGAACGAAAGGAGCCAACACCACCATTGTGCCAGAGAACACGGGTAAGAAAACTTCTCCTGCGGCTATTTTAGCTGCCTTGCGAATGGGCACTTTACCGTTATCAAATACGCGGTGTGTATTCTCAATTACCACAATGGCATCATCCACTACGATACCCAATGCAAGTAAAAATGAAAACAACGTCATCAAGTTGAGTGTATACCCAAGGGTGGGAAAAAATAAGAAGGCGATAAAACTAGAAAGTGGAACAGACAGCCCTACGAAAATCGCATTGGTCGCACCCATGAAAAACATCAAAATGACCGTTACCAAAATAAACCCGATGATGATCGTATTGATCAGGTCATGCAGGGTGGTTCTTGTGTTATCAGATTGATCGCCTGTGATAGTGATCTTAGCGCCTTTGGGTAAAATAGAAGCTTTGAATTCGTCAATTATTTCGTTAATCTGATCAGAAGCAGCAATCAGATTTTCGCCACCTCGTTTTACAATATTTAAGGTGATTACATTCTTCTTATCTAGTCTAGCAAAACTTTCTTGCTCTTTGTGTGAATCAATTACCTCCGCTATATCCTTCAAATAAATTTTTCCACCTTTAATAGATCCAATAATCGTATTAGCAATTTGCTGTGCGTTGAGATACTCACCATTTACACTAAGCGATCGTTTCATTCCGCCAACAGAAATTTCGCCACCCGAAATAATTCTGTTTTCAAAATTGATCGCATTGCTGATGTCATCCAGGCTAACTCCTGCTAGCGCTGCCTTGTAAAGATCTACGTTAATCTGAATCTCGCGATCCAAGGCGCCAACGATGTCGACACGTCTAATCTCTTTCAACGCTTCGATCCGATCTTGCATTTGCTCAGCATATTTTTTCAATGTTTGCAGATCATAATCACCAGATAAATTGATGAACATGATTGGCTGTGCCGATAAATCGATATCAATAACTTGCGGATCGTCCAATAAACTTGATGGGACTGGAGGCAAATCAGCTTTTGCCTTATCTACGGCTTCTTGCACTTCACGCTTCGCTTCTTTCACCTCAACATCAGTTTCAAACTCGATGATCACGCTGGAGAAACTTTGAATCGAGTTGCTGGTGACCTTCTTAACACCCGCAATGGACTTTACTTGCTTTTCAATTTGCTTTGACACCAAGTTTTCTACGTCCGTTGGCGATGCACCGGGGAAAACCGAAGTAACAAATATCTGCGGCAACACTACCTCTGGAAAATTCTCCTTCGGCAAGCTATTGTACGTCATGATACCTGCCAAACAGATAAACACCACCATTACATAAATGGCAACCTTATTATCAATGGCCCAACTGGTAGGCTTAAATTCTTTTTCTGTGTCTTGCATTTTTTTAGACGTTAGTAGTGAGTAGTAAGAAGCAAGACATAAGACCTGATATAATCCTTCGTCTTATGTCCGGAATCTTATGTCTATATCTTAATAAATTCACCATCATTCAACCCTTGGTAGCCAAACGTAATAACTTTGTCGCCTGCTGCTAATCCGGAAATGACTTGTGCAAGGTTATCATAGATACCATCCAATTTCACTACGCGCTTTCTGGCGACCATTTGTTTGCCATTGCTTTCGGCCACGTAGACTATTTTTTCTCCGTTAACTTCTTGCACCACATTTACAGGAACACAAAGCGCTGCCGGAACGGAATCAAAAATAACACGCAACACGGCAGTCATGTTGGGGCGCAAATCAGCAGACGAAGGAAGTTTAACCTCTACAGTAAATGACCGAGACAATGGGTCAATGTTTCTCGCTACAAAACTCACGGGCGCAGTGATCTTTTTATTGATATCCGAAAAAGAGACCAGCGAACTATTTCCCTTTTTAATAGCAGATATATACGCCTCCGATACTTTTGCTGAAATCTTTAAATCACTATTGTTGATTACCCGAAACGCGGGTGTTCCTGTTGCCGTGTTTTGTCCCACTCGTGCATCAATATGATCTACCACACCTGAAATGAGTGACTTGATTTTCATCATGTCCAACTGCTCTTGCAACGAAGCCAATTTCCTTTCCAAGCCCTCTTTATTATTCTTTGCTTGCAAGTATTGTATTTCAGTACCAATCTTTTGATCCCACAAATTCTTCTGACGATCGTAAAGGATTCTAGCCAACTCTAAACCAGATTTCAATTCATCGATACCTTTTATAACTAATGAGTTGTCAATTTGAGCAAGTGTTTGTCCCTTGGTAACTACATCGCCTTCGCGGACGTAGACATTTGTAATGACACCAGGCGATTTTGCACTGATGATGATATTATCAATCGATTCAACCGAACCCTGTGTTTGCACATACTTGTCAAATCTGCGCGGGGTCAAAGCAGTTATAATAACCTCTTTTGATTTTTGATCGGTACTATCAGGGTTGGTCGATGCAACTTCTTTTTCCAGAGAGGCAATTTCCTTGCCCAAAGAAACCTGCTGATCTTTTAATTTTTTTAGCTGTGCCGATTTATCCGCGGGCGCCCCGCAACCTATCAGCAGAATAACGGTGATGAAAGGGATAAATAATGATTGGTAATTAGTTGGTTTCATAAAGGTGGATTTTTCTTATTAAGATTATTTTGTTGTTGAGGGAAGTAATTTACCGTATGCCTTATCCAAATCAACTTTTGCTATCATGGCATCAAATAAAGCTGAGTAATAATTAGTCTGCGCTTGGCGTAAACTATTTTCAGCATCAACCACTTCTAAGTTTGAGCCAACACCTTGTTCGTATTTTATTTTTGTAATGCGCGACACATTGGATGCCAAATCCATATTCTCCATTTGTGCAGTAAGTGACGTGATCGCGTTCTCGAAACTAATTGATGCTTGCTTGGTCTCTAAATCGATTCCTTGCTTTAAACTTCTGAATCCATTGTCGATTTTCTTCAGCGTTAACTTTTCTTGTTGAATTTTGTAGTGACGCTGGAAGCCCGTGAAAATGGGGACGTTCATACTGACCCCGAGCTGAGAATAATTGTACCATCGATCGGGGCCTATTAGTCCATTATCTGAAATGCCACTATTAGTTGTAAACAAGCCACCAATATCACCCGACTGTGTATTGTATCCAAAGTTGCCAAAGGCAGAAATCGTAGGGAGGGCTCCTGCATACTGATTTTTAATATTCAACTCTTGCAATCTTTTGTTGGCCTCCAAAACTTTATAGTCGCTGCGCATCTTATAATCCCATCCGTCAGTGTAAGAAGCTTGATTCACATCAATTTTTACATCTTGGATATTGCCTGTAACAGTAATTGGCTGATCCATGGGATAATTCATCTGAAACTTCAAAAGCTCTAAACCAAGTTCGTTTATATTCAAAAATTTATTTTGCTCTGATTTTAAGTTATTGTAGGCTACTTTTATCCTATCCACATCAATCGCTTCTGCAAATCCATTTTTATTAAGCGCAGTCGTACTTTTCAAGAGGGAATCAAGTCTAGAGATATTATTTGTAAATAATTGAATTCTTTCTTTATTAATCAATATCGAGTAATAGGCCTTTGTAACTTGTTGCACGATTTGCTCTTTTGTTTGAGTGGCCGTCTTGTAACTCAAATCTTTGTAAGCTTGGGAGGCTTGTAGCCCTACCAAATAAGAGCCACTAAATACAAGTTGATTAATAGTAACAGAGGCAACACCCGAATTTTTTAGTTGAAAAAAATTTTCCACTGACACTACATCCCCAACCCTGATATTGGGCACCGCGCTTAGATCGGGCAAAAAACCGTTGGATCCTGTAAACGTACTGAAAAATCGTTGCAATCGTGGGTTGTGAACTAACGAAGCATTGCCCGAAACTTGTGGCAACCCCAACCCCACTGTCTCTTTTACTTTAGCAGAAGCAATTTGCTGGTCGATGATTGCGTTTTGAGCGGCAATGGAATTTACCAACGCATACTCAATACATTGCTCAAGCGTAAATGTTGCGGGGGTTTGTTCTTGTGCGCTCGCCCACCGTGCGGGCAGCAAGGCAGCGAGAAAAAGTGAAAGTTTATAAAATTGATTCATTCTTATATTGGGTTATGGGTGTTGTATTGTTCTCTTTGTATTTTTGGTAAAGCCTTCTTCCTTTATCGGTACAGAGGCCGTAAACGAAGTGATCAAAAAATTGAGATTGCACTTCCACTAAATTGAATTTCTCTTTCGGGAAAATTTGGTCATCAAATGCAGACTCTATTAAGACCAATTTGCTGATGGCAATAATTTCAGGATTCAACTCGGGTCGGAAGTAACCCTCTTCAATTCCTTGTTTTAGATTTCGAACGATGCTACGCATTACAAAATCATTTTTATGATTGAGCCATAGCGACCAGGCGCGAGGGTGAAATTTCTGTAGATCGTAAAGGAGGGAGGGATTCATCTCCTCCATGTCACATTTGATGCGAACTGAAATTCTGTTTAGTTCATCGATGGAATTTTCAGAAGCTTTTGTAATCTCTTCATATTCCAACACGTCAAGCTTCATGTGTTCTTGTGACATCTCCGTTACCAA
>Ga0209490_10005161_pt1 | contig 11955 bp, 8 predicted proteins | sample MAT06_FD_187209 | JGI IMG/M metagenome (GOLD analysis project Ga0209490, IMG submission 187209) | Freshwater microbial communities from Lake Fryxell liftoff mats and glacier meltwater in Antarctica - MAT-06 (SPAdes) (version 2) | ecosystem: Environmental > Aquatic > Freshwater > Ice > Liftoff...
TCGATGTTAGTTCTCCAGGTGGGTTTGGTCAACTAATTCATGGTCTCCAACGGTTTTAGTTGCCAGTGTGCCAGTTGGTTGTGTCTCGCAAAGGGTCGTTTGTTTTACAGTTGGCTCTGCTCTGAACGCTTCTTCCTAAATCAAGGGTTTCAGACCGCCTCAACTGTAAATTAACTTGTCTCTAAATCTATGTTTCAAAATGATGCAGGTTTAACGAGTTCTGATACAATTTGAGTACATTAGAACTCCTCGCTATGCTAGTCGGGTACGAACGGGTTTCAACGGATGACCAAAATTTGAATTTGCAACATGATGCGTTGCAACAAGCAGGGTGTGAAAAAATCTTCTCTGACAAGATGAGTGGGGCGAAAGCTGATCGCCCAGGATTGAAAGAAGCCTTCGATTATGTGCGAGATGGAGATACTTTGGTGGTCTGGCGGCTCGATCGCTTGGGGCGATCGCTCAAAGACTTGATTGCCCTGGTCGAAGAACTAGAGAGCCGACAGATTGGGTTTTGTTCCCTGCAAGAAAGCATTGACACGACTACCAGCGGCGGCAAGCTGATTTTTCACATGTTTGGCGCACTGGCAGAATTTGAGCGCAACCTGATTCGAGAACGGACACAAGCGGGATTGCAAGCGGCAAGAGCGAGGGGACGCAAGGGCGGACGACGACAAAAGTTGACTGCTCAGCAAATTGACATGGGGCGATCGCTAGCAGCCGACCCAAAACGGAGTGTGTCGTCCATCTGTGCACACCTGGGGATTAGCCGCCCGACTTACTACCGCTACATCAATCCCAACACTGATTCTGGCACCGGCTTGCTAAAGAAGGAGTTTGAGTAGTAGATGTAGCGTTTGTAGCACATTCGCCAACGGCATCCGTTGCTGGAGTCCTTTGCACAGCCCCCTCGAATCTGACCAATTTTTGGCTTTTTTAAATAATGTTAGTGGCGCGTTAATGTTGGGAATCCTGGCTTTAGCTACTTAAGATCTGCTTTTTAAGTGATGGCATTACTGAAAAGATATTGTCACCTTGTTAAGGTATTTCTTGCTTTGAGTGGTGAATTGAATTGAAATCATGAACTCCGATGCAAGCGGACGGAGCAGGAAAGCCAAATCCTTTTGCTCATACTTACGCTCCAAGAGGGGGGAAATCTAACCTTGATGGAATTGAATTGGATTCATCAAGGTTAGATTTTCAGAGTTTCTTATTCCCAAAAAATGCTCAATAAATTAATTGACCACTTTGATTTTTAAAAGTATCACTATGTCAGGTTGCTTTTTCCGATGATGACTAGTACAAAGATTTTGAATTTGATCGATTTGTTGCAGACTCGTGCTTTTCAGCAAGAGAAGCAGCGTGCCTTTATCTTTCTTAAGGATGGTGAGTTAGAAGAAGGTTCTTGGTCTTATCAACAGTTGGAGCAGCGTGCTCAAAGTATTGCAGCACAACTCCAGCAAGGTAAGATTGCTGGAGAGCGAGTGCTACTGCTTTACCAACCCGGATTAGAGTTTATTGCAGCATTTTTTGGTTGCTTATATGCTGGCGCGATCGCAGTACCTGCCTATCCACCTCGACAAAATCATTCCATTCATCGGCTCCAGGCAATTGTTACAGATGCACAAGCAACCATTGCGCTTACAACCTCTGCCCAAATAGACCAAATTAAGAAACTGTTTGATCAAGATGCCGCTTCTAATCGCTTGCAATGGTTAGCAACAGACACTGTTGATCCTGAACTGTCAGCAAACTGGCAACCGCCAGCAATTACAAGTGATACGCTTGCCTTTCTCCAATACACCTCTGGATCAACAGGTACACCGAAAGGTGTGATGGTCAGTCATGGCAACCTATTACACAATGAACGAATGATTCAAATGGCATTTCAACACACCGAAGAAACCGTGGTGGTGGGGTGGTTGCCGCTTTATCATGATATGGGATTGATTGGCAATCTACTGCAACCGTTATATCTTGGTAGACCTTGTATTTTCATGTCGCCAGTCGCCTTTCTGCAAAAGCCGATACGATGGCTACAGGCAATTTCCCGCTACAAGGCAACGTCAAGTGGTGGACCAAACTTTGCTTATGATCTGTGTACTCGCAAAGTAACATCAGAGCAACGCTCTCAACTAGACTTGAGCGCCTGGGATCTGGCATTCACTGGGGCAGAACCCATTCGAGCAGACACCCTGGAAAATTTTGCGGCAACGTTTGCAGACTGTGGTTTCCGACGAGAGGCGTTTTATCCCTGCTATGGCATGGCGGAGGGGACTCTGCTGATTAGTGGAGGGACTAAAACAGAGCCTCCAATCATCAAACAAGTCGATGCCGTCGCTTTAGAACAGAATCGGGTCGCTCTCATAGCTGATGAACCAGCCCAGGTGCGATCGCTGATCGGTTGTGGTTATGGTTGGTGTGGTCAAACAATGCGAATTGTTGATCCTGAAACCTATCTTCAATGTCCTGAGGGGCAGGTCGGTGAGATTTGGGTGGCGGGTGATAGCGTGGCTCAGGGGTACTGGAAACAGCCTGAATTGACGCAGACAACCTTTCAAGCCTATATCACTGATACCAACGAAGGACCTTTTTTGCGAACAGGCGACTTGGGCTTTTTGCAAGAGAATGAACTCTTTTTCACAGGGCGACTTAAAGACATCATCATTATTCGAGGTTGTAACCACTACCCTCAAGACATTGAACTCACAGTTGAACAAAGCCATCCATCAATTCGTAAACCCGGGTGTGCTGCTGCCTTTTCAGTCGAAATTACAGGTGAAGAACGGTTAGTTGTGGTTGCAGAGGTCGAGCGACGCTACCGTGAGCGCCGTCGAGCAGCGCAAACTGAGACTAGTGAGACCGAACGTCGAGCGTTAACTGATCGCCGTCAACAAAGTCCTGATCCTAAGGCAGAGGCAGAGAGAAATCAGCCGTTAGATGTAGAAGCAATCATTGGTAGTCTTCGGCAGGCAGTGGCGGCTCATCATGGCTTGCAAGTTTATGGTGCGTTGTTGCTGAAGGCAGGTAGCATTCCTAAAACCTCTAGTGGCAAGATTCAGCGATATGCATGCCGAACTGGATTTTTAACTCAGGGTTTGGATGTTGTAGGTTCTAGTATCTTAGGTCAATAAACTGAGATCTTGCGCTTAGACTAACGCTGAATGAGCGAACTCATATACAGCAATAAAATAGCTTTCACGTCATCTGTTGAGGAACCTCTAATGAATCGCGCTTTTACTCAAGGTTCTCCGCTGGAAAGTCAAACGGAAACGAACCCGCACACAAGCTCTTCTTCGTCAAACCTAGCTCTGATAACGATTCAAGATTGGCTTCTTCTTCAGGCAAGTCAGCTAATGTCGATCGAGGCTCAAGCAATTGATCCAACCACTTCACTTGAACACTATGGCTTAGATTCAGTTGCGGCGATTGGTTTGGTTGCTGAGCTAAGTGAATATATTGGTTACGAACTTCCTCCAGAACTTCTACTCGAATATCCCAGTATTCAAGCCCTAGCGCAATACTGTGATGAAATTGAAGAAACCGTTTTGTAAGACATTGCATCATCAAAGTAGACAGCGTAATTGAGTCAGAAACGCAGTTCTCGGGTTGAAGCGTCATAGTTAAGTTTATATGAATGACGCTCTATATCTCTGTCTTCTAAGCTCAATTCATTTGAAAGTTTGTTACGCCAGTGTGTCATCAGCTTATGCATCAACTACTTGATCCAATCTTTCAACAAGGGATTCAGCTTTGGGCAAAGGACGATAATTTGTGTGTACGGGCACCCAGAGGAGTTTTGACACCAGAGATCCAAAAGATTTTGAGTCAACACAAATTGGAGATTCTTGCTTGGTTAAAACTAGATGCTCATCAAGAGAAAGCGACTACAGTTAACTGGGCAAGCGAAGCCACTCTCGAGTCGTCGATTGTGCCCCTAAAAGCTTGGAGGCTACCGATGCTTGAACCAAGTCATATCTTCCTAACAGGTGGCACTGGTTTTCTAGGAGCCTTCTTACTTCATGATCTGCTCCATCACACGAATGCCAAGATTCACTGTCTTGTGCGAGCCAAAGATAGCCAAACAGGGCAACAGCGGTTACAAGCGAACCTGGACTCTTACCATCTGTGGCATCCCGAATGGTGCGATCGCATCATTCCAGTTTTAGGGGATTTGACACAACCAAAGCTCGGTTTAAGCGCACAACAGTTTCAAACTCTTGCGGAACAAAGCGATGTAATTTATCACAGTGCCGCTCTACTCAATTGGGTTTATCCCTATGCTGCGTTGAAGGAAAGCAATGTTCTAGGTACACAAGAAGTGCTGCGGTTAGCATGTCAGGAACGTCTTAAACCTGTGCATTATATTTCTACAGTTGCAGTGTTTGAATCGTCTGCCTACACAAATTGCATCGTCACGGAGCTAGATGAACCTGACCACGGCGAAGGCATACACCTGGGGTACTCTCAAAGCAAATGGGTGGCAGAAAAGTTGGTCTTGGCAGCCCGCGATCGCGGCATTCCAGTCTGTGTGTATCGTGCGCCGCTGATTGCCGGACATAGTCAGACAGGATGTTGGTACACCGATGATTTTGTTTGCCGCATGATCAAGGGCTGCATTGAAATGGGCGCTTTTCCAGCTTTAGATTACCAATTTGATATGGCTCCTGTTGATTACATTAGTCAGTCGATTGTTTCTCTGGCGAGCCGTCACGATTCCTTAGGCAAAACCTTTCACCTGATGAATCCACAGCGAACCCACTTGCGTCAATTTGTGGCATGCTTGCAGGCGATCGGTTATGCAGTGAAGCTGCTACCTTATGCTGAGTGGTTGGAGCAACTGAAAGATCCTGGTTTGTCGCAGACCCACTCGCTCAAGCCATTACTGCCCTTTTTTACGAAACGCTGGTCTGCTAGCAACCTCACACTGCCAGAGTTGTACCAGCAATGTTTCAAGCCTCAATTTAACTGTGAGAAAACGATTGCAACTTTGGCGGAGAGTGCCATTAACTGCCCCTCAATTGACGCAGCATTGTTAGAGATCTACTTCTCCCATTTCATACAACGAGGCTTCATCCAACCGCCTCAGCCTAGGACCTTTAAAAACACAAACTGGCAACTAACATCCTAAGTCGCAACTGCTTAATTCGACCTTGGATAATTCACAAAAAATTTGACTAAGAGTAAAGAGGAAAGTATCTGTGAGCAGTTTTTTAGAGGATCGTGTTGCTAGCAAATCTCAGACTTTAACATTGGTAGAACTGCTACTAGGTCGAGCGCATCAACATCCTGATCGCCTTGCCTTTACGTTTTTGCACAATGGCGAAGTTGAGTCTGACAGGCTAACTTATCATTTGCTAGATCAAAAAGCGAGAGCGATCGCGGCAGAGTTGCAGGGTTTGACAAAACCGGGCGATCGCGCTTTACTGCTTTACCCATCAGGCTTGGAATTCATTAGCGCCTTTTTTGGATGTCTGTATGCTGGAGTGGTTGCGGTGCCTGCCTATCCACCCAGAGCCAATCAAAACTTCAATCGGCTCCAGGCGATCGTGTCAGATGCTCAAGCGCATATAGCTCTGACAACCGCTGCTCTCTTGCCCAACCTAGAACAACGCTGGGCAGCCGATCCAACGGTGGGTGACTTAAATTGGTTGGCAACCGATGCTGTGGAAATTAGTGCAAGTTCCGCCTGGCAGTTCCAAGCATGTCAGGCTCATACTCTGGCGTTCTTACAATACACCTCTGGCTCAACGGGGAATCCTAAAGGGGTGATGGTGACCCATGAGAACTTGCTACACAATGAGCGTATGATTGAACGTGCCTTTGGACATGGTGAGCAAACTATTTCGGTGGGTTGGTTGCCCCTTTTTCATGATATGGGGCTAGTAGGAAACGTGTTGCAGCCCCTGTATATGGGAACTCCGTGTACCTTACTGTCTCCTGTTGATTTTTTACAGAAGCCTGTTCGCTGGCTTAAGGCGATCGCCCACTATCAGGCAACAAGTAGTGGTGGTCCCAACTTTGCTTATGACTTGTGTGTTCGTAAAGTTACGGCGGCACAACGGGAAGAACTTGACCTCAGTAGCTGGGATTTAGCATTTAGTGGTGCCGAACCCATTCGGGCTGAGACTTTAGACAAGTTTGCTGAGACCTTTGCATCGTGCGGCTTTCGGCGAGAAGCATTTTATCCCTGTTATGGGATGGCAGAGGCAACCCTGTTTATTACCGGCGGATTGAAAGCCAATCCACCCGTTGTTTGCCAGGTGGACCCGGATGCCTTACAGCAGCATCAAATCGCGACTAGCCAGGCGGTGTTGCCCAATGCCTCTCATCTGGTTGGTTGTGGTCAACCGTGGTTTGAGCAAACTGTTCGTGTGGTACACCCAGAAACCCACATCGAATGTGCGTTAGGACAGGTTGGAGAAATCTGGGTGGCAGGTTCTAGCGTGACGCAGGGCTACTGGAATCAGCCAGCGCAAACTGAACAAACCTTTCGGGCATGGTTAGCTAACACACGTGAAGGTCCCTTTCTACGTACTGGCGATCTTGGCTTTTTGCTGGATGATGAGTTGTTTGTGACCGGGCGATTGAAGGATGTCCTGATTGTGCGAGGACGCAACCATTATCCTCAGGATATTGAGTTGACCGTTGAGCAAAGCCATCCTGCCATTAGACGACCAGGTTGCTGTGCGGCATTTATGGTCGATCGAGAGGGTGAAGAACGATTGGTTGTTGTAGCTGAAGTCGAACGTCGTTATCGGGAGCGTAGACGGCAAGCAGATTGTTCTACCACAGAGCCAGTTGAACGACGGCAGAGCAGCGATCGCCGACAAACTGTGCTTGACCAGGGCTGTGAGCCAGAAGCCAACCAACCGTGTGATGCAGAGCAGATTTTTGGGGATATACGTCAAGAGATTGCAGAGCACCACCAATTGCAACCATACGCCATTTTACTGCTGCGGGCAGGGAGCATTCCCAGAACCTCTAGTGGCAAAATTCAACGCCATGCTTGCCGGGAAAAGTTTGTGGCAGCTAGTTTGGCGGTCATAGCTGAATGGGTAACACCTGCTCTTTACCCTGTTGCTACTCTTGAGCAAACTGTGGAGCAAGCAAAGGAGGAGTCTGTTCCTCAGCCGCTTCATTCGTGGAGCCTCAGCCAAGATCCAGCACAGCGGCAGCAGACGATCGAGGATTGGTTAATTTCCCACATCACACAGCAACTTCGAGTTCAACCGCAAGCGATTAACGTTCAAGACCCATTTACACGCTTTGGTCTAGATTCAATTCAAGTTGTTAGCCTCGTCGTCAGTTTGGAAGAATGGTTAGGCTATGAACTCCTTCCTGATCTACTAGAGCGCCATCCGACAATTTCATCCTTAAGTCAGCATCTCAGTGTTAAGACAATGGCTGAAACAACCATAGATACCGGACAGCAGCAGACTGATACAAGAACGGCTCAAGTTCCGCCAAGCAGTTTACAGAGCATAGTCAGCGATCTCTTTTGGCAAGCAGGGCGGTTCATCTACCATCACTGGTTCCAGCTTCAAAGTCAGGGACTAGAATATTTGCCACTGGATCAACCTTTTCTACTGGCGGCTAATCATACTAGCCATTTGGACGCAGCGGCAGTGATGGTTGCACTTACTCATCAGGTTGATCGGGTCGCCGTGTTAGGTGCAAAGGATTATTTCTTTAACTTCGCGCTCAAAGAGCAACTCTTCCGAACCTTCTTCAATATGATTCCCTTTGAGCGGCAGGGTAGTTTTCTGGAGGCTCTGCATGAGTGTCAGCAAGTTTTAGCCCCCCGTTGCCCGATCTTGCTCTTCCCTGAAGGCACCCGCTCCCAGACTGGAGAGTTGCAATCTTTTCAGGCAGGATTGGGGTTTCTGGCATTAAAACTGCAAACTCCAGTGATCCCAGTTCATATTGAAGGAGCATATCAAGCACTACCCAAAGGACGGTGGGTGCCACAAAAACAACCAATTCGTGTGAGTTTTGGTGCGCCTATAGAATTACTGCCTTATCAAAACCAGCGGGGAACGATGACGGAACGGGAACTGTGTGAAATTCTTGCTAAGGATGTTCGGCACGCCGTTCAAGCTTTGCAAGGTTCAGTGCTAACCCCTTTGAACAGGGAGCAACCACAGTGAGCCAATCTGCTGCGTTCTTTGATGTCGATGGCACGTTGGTTAAAGCCAATATTGTGGACTACTATTTTTACTTTGCGTCCTACCAAAGCCCGCCGTGGCAACAATGGCTTTTACGACTGCTACTGCTGGCGCGGGTTCCTTATTACCTGGTGCTAGACCAGTTCAGCCGTGATCGCTTCAATCGAGTCTTTTATCGCAATTATCGGGGGCTGTCTGTGGAGCGTTGCCGACAGATGAGCCAAATACAGTTTGATGAAAAAATCAAAGCAGTGCTGTTTTCTGATGCCTTGTCTTGCATTGCAGAGCATCAAAGGCAAGGGCGACAAATTGTCTTAGTTACGGGTTCTTTGGATTTCATTGTTGCACCACTAGCAGCGTTCATTGGAGCAGAGATGATGCTGACTGCTAGCCTGCATTCTAAAGATGGGCACTACACGGGCGAACTGGTACAGCAAGCTGTGGCAGGTGCAGAGAAAGCCCGGATGATGCGAGAGTTTGCCGTTAAAGCAGGCATTGATTTGGCTCAAAGTTACGCCTATGGGGACAGTCTGGCAGATTTAGCCATGTTGCAAGCTGTTGGGCATCCGGTTGTGGTTAATCCTGGCGCTACGTTGCGCCGAGTTGCTCAACAGGCAGAGTGGGGCATTGCCCACTGGAAGTTAGATTCTACGTGTAAGCAAACTACAGCAAGCCTATGTTAGCGATTCGTTATGTTAAAAGTCTCCCCCGGTATCTGATGGTGCGATCGCTAGCACCCTACTGGAACGATGTCAGCACCAGTTCCTTGTCCTGTGTGCAGCTTGCAGATGTGCCAATACCGGCACTACCAAATGCAGAGTGGCTCCGCATTCGTCCTCGTCTCAGCGGCATTTGTGGCTCTGATCTGTCTACCATTCAGGCAAAAGGAAGTTTATCTTTATCGCCGTTTATCTCCTGTCCCTTTGTGTTTGGACATGAAGTTGTGGGCACTGTAAGTGAGACTGGAGCGGCAGTGCAAGGCATATCAGTGGGCGATCGCGTGGTCGTTGAACCAGCCTTAAGTTGCCGAGTCCGCAATATTGAACCCCTTTGTTCACAATGCGTTGAGGGCAACTACGGGCTTTGCGAAAACTTAACTCAAGGACACATTGCGCCTGGGCTGCAAATGGGCTACTGCCGAGATACGGGTGGCGGCTGGAGTTCTGCCCTTCTGGCTCATCCGTTTCAAGTTCATCAAGTGCCTGAAACACTTTCAGACGAAGAAGCGGTGCTAATAGAACCTTTTAGCTGTGCCCTTCATGCCGTGCTTAAGGTCAAGCCAGATGCCAATCAAACTGTCATGGTAATTGGATGTGGTGCCATTGGGCTACTGACGATCGCCGCACTGCGAATGATTGGGTTTACAGGGCGGTTGCTCGCGATCGCCAAATATCCGCATCAAGCTCAAATCGCTGAGAAACTAGGAGCAAGCCAGATTTTGCAACCTGATGCAACGCTTTATCAGCAAGTGTGCGCTACCGTAGGCACTCAACTTCTACAACCAGAGCTAGGGAAACCTGTACTTCCGGGTGGAGTAGATTGCACGTTTGATTGTGTCGCAAATTCGACCACCATTGATGATGCGCTACGCCTTACGGCTCCAGGTGGAAAAGTTGTCCTGGTTGGTATGCCCGCTGTTCCAAAGGAGGTTGATTGGTGCACCATCTGGTTCAAAGAGCTACACGTACTGGGAGCCTATGCCTATGGCACCGAAACCTATCAGGGAGAGCGAATACGGACGTTTACCCTTGCCCTGCAATTAATTCAACAGCAACTTGGTTTACTCACGTCACTCATTACAGGCTATTTTCCCTTAGCAGAATACCGCGCAGCTATTAATATCGCCTTACATCCAGGTAGTTCTGCGGCAATTAAAACCGTTTTTGATTTACGTTAGACCAGCTTCAACGTTACATTCCAAAGCAAATGACTGAGAGTGAATGATACAAATCAATGCTCTTAAACCTCTGATGAATATAGCCATCATTTTAATTGCTATATTTAGACACCTAGACAACATAAATTGATTAGCAATAGGTGTTCTTGAATGGTAAGTACAACAGGCGAAGTTGACAAATCACAGTGCGTTAGAATTCTTGGTCGTAGTGAAAAAATTATGTTTCATTATGGTGAGGGCTTTCAGGTGGAAGCGTTACCAGTGGGAACACGGGTTATTTATCCACCACCACCACTAAACCCAATTAAAGATGTAGAGGGAGCGATCGAACAGGCGATCGAACAACCCCTCGGTTGTGATCCTTTATCAGCTCAACTAAAACCGGGAATGAAGGTTACGATCGTCTTCGATGACCTGTCCTTGCCGTTACCGCCGATGCAATCCCCCGATTTAAGGGAGCGGATTATTCGCAAAGTTTTAGAGAAATTAGCTACAGCTAGTATTACCGATATCCATCTGATTGCGGCTTTAGGCTTACATCGGCGCATGACTCCTGCCGAACTTAAACACGCAGTTGGCAAACAAATCTTTGACGCTTTTTATCCATCCCAACTTTATAACTACGATGCGGAAGACCCAGACAACAATATTTATCTCGGTCAAACGGAGAAAGGTGAAGAAGTTGAAATTAGCCGTCGCGTTGTCGAGTCTGACTTAGTTGTCTATGTCAACATCAACCTGGTTTCAATGGATGGTGGACATAAATCCTTCGCAACAGGCGTAAGCACCTATCGCACCATTCGTTGCCACCATAATCATCATACGTTGATGCATTCCTGCTCCTATATGGATCCACCGAGATCTGCTTTACACGGATCGTGTAGCCGCATGGGTAAAGTGATTGAGAGTCACGTCAACATTTTCAAAATCGAAACAACCCTTAATAACGACTCAATGCCCCACTGGCTGACCTTTTTGCGTAAGCCAGCCTGGGACTATACTACTTTCGATTGGGTCAATCTATACGCGAATAAGCTTTCAACTGATGTCTTACCACCACCACTCAAGCGAGAGATCTTCAATCGTATCTATGCACCCTATGGTTTAACTGGCATTCATGCAGGGGAGACAGAAGCGGTGCACGAGAAGACTTTAGATAATGTTTTTCGTCAGCAAGCTGTTCCAGTACAAGGACAAGCAGACATTGTGATCGCAGGGTTACCCTTTTTGGGTCCCTATAATGTCAACTCCATTATGAATCCAATTCTGGTGATGTGTAACGCCCTTGGTTACTTGTTTAATTTTTACCGGGGGCAACCACTGGTTCGTCGAGGAGGGGTGTTAATTCTGTTTTACCCGCTACACGAAGACTTCCATCCAGTTCATCACCCTTCATACATTGAGTTCTATCAACGGGTACTCCCAGAGACAAGAGATCCCAAAGTGTTAGAGCAGAAGTACGAGGCAGAATTCGCTCGTAATCCCAAATATATTGATCTCTATCGTCACTCCTACGCCTATCACGGTGTTCATCCCTTTTATATGTGGTATTGGGCATCCTATGGTATGGCATACGTAGGCAAAACAATTTTCGTGAAGCCACGTTCTAAACGGGCAGCTGCCATTCTAGGGGTTGATACAGCAGACAGTCTATCAGAGGCACTTGAGAAAGCAAAGGATTTGGTCGGTGCAACGCCTTCTATTAGCACGTATCAAGCACCTCCCTATCTTATTTGTGACGTATCTTAGGGATTGTGAATTGGTAAGTAGTTAAGCAAAATTAATTACATAATGGTTGTCTCCAAATTCTTTGAGCACTCTTTCCACATATTCCACTAAACTTTGCCAACTTCGATAGGCACTGATCTCAATCCACTCATACTTGATGAA
>Ga0209490_10005163_pt1 | contig 11952 bp, 11 predicted proteins | sample MAT06_FD_187209 | JGI IMG/M metagenome (GOLD analysis project Ga0209490, IMG submission 187209) | Freshwater microbial communities from Lake Fryxell liftoff mats and glacier meltwater in Antarctica - MAT-06 (SPAdes) (version 2) | ecosystem: Environmental > Aquatic > Freshwater > Ice > Liftoff...
GTGAGCCCTCTTCTGGTGTGGGGGGCGAATTCTTGTTTGGCATTTGCCAAGTCGCTATAAAGCTTTTGGATGTCCCAGGCGTTGCTGGCTCGTGCAAATGGTTCTTCAGGTATATCGAAGGTAGAGAGTGTCATTTGCGGCAGTCGCGATCGAGTTCCTAGTCAAATTCCTAACCAAAATCCTAACATTCGTTGTGCGCGATCGGACTGTGTTCACCGCTAATCTATTTTTAACACAGCAAACAGCCAAAAGAGTTTCGGGTTAAAAATGCCTTTTAATCCTAACCTTGACAGTTTGCCAAACAACTATATATCAAACGGAGAAATAGAAAATGTCTGGAATTGCGATCGGCTTATTTTTTGGTCTGGGTTTTCTTTTAGCTATTGTTGGTTCTATCTGGGGATTGGTTCAAGCTTTCCAAGAGGACATTGTTTGGGGATTACTTTACTTCTTCGTCCCATTTGCTGGCTACGTTTTTTATGCGAAAAAATGGAGTAATCTAAAAATCAGAAAAACCTTTTTAATTCAATGTGCTGGATTATTCATGATTGTATTGGGAAACATTACTACAGCAATTTTTCCACCCGCATCCTCACCTAATGTAGATCCGGGTTCTAACCAGCAATCGCCCTCTGCTTTTCCTTCGGATTTCAACACTTCTCCATCACCTAAACAATCGCCTGCTCCCAAACCAAAACCATCTCCTTAAGTTTGTGCAGCAACCGTTCCAGCCTAATTCTGTGCTTGTTGCTGCTCAACCATCTGACTTGAAGCAATCGATTTGGCAAACGATTATACATCAAACGGAGAAATAAAAAATGTCTGGAATTGCGATCGGCTTATTTTTTAGTCTGGGTCTTCTTTTAAGTGTTGTTGGTTCTATCTGGGGATTAGTTCAAGCTTTCCAAGAGGACATTGTTTGGGGATTACTTTACTGGTTTATTCCATTTGCTGCATTGGTTTTTTATATTAAAAAATGGAGCAATAAAAAAATCAGAAAAACATTTTTGATTCAACTTGCTGCATGGCCACTGTTTTTATTATCAGGAATTATTACTATGGTCACTTATGATTATGGTGCAGAGCTTGCAAAATTGGCTGAGTCTGGAACCATAACCGTAAACCAAGGATCTAGCGAGCAATCACCTTCTTCTTTTCCTTCAGATTTCAGCATTTCTTCATCCCCAAATCAAGAGCAATCTCCTGCTTCCAAGCAATCTCCAAATTCCGAGTCATCTCCTCAACTTTCACCAGCACCTATTCCTGAGCCTACTTCTGGTACTGTTGGCGCTCAACAATATGACTTCACAAAATTGATGAAACTCGGCTATACCTACTACGGACAGGGAGAATATCAAACGGCTTTAATCAATTTTAACAGAGCTTTGCAGGCGCGTCCGGGCAATGCTTATGCTGTCAAGGCTGTGGACAATACCAAAAGGGCTATCGTCCAAGCAAAGGCTAAATAATTGTTGCATGAGAAATTGCGTACAGCGGAGAGATTAATAATTAACCTTGTTTGTAAAATCAAAAGATAAACTGATGAAAATTCTCAAGCAAACACCAAATCAACTAACAATCCAGACTTCTAGCGTCTGGGATGGTTTGCTATTAATTTCTCCATTCATCGTAATTGGATTATTGCAAATTATTTTTGCATCAAATTGGATAGGTGGAGGCATATTTTTGTTGTTCTCACTGTGTTTGTTGGACGGCGCGATATCGGAAATCTATATCTTTGATAAAACCTTGGGCAAAATGACCGTTAAACGACGAGGTTTGTCGCTTAATGATGTTACCGAATGCTCAACTCGTGATATTTGTGCGGTGGAATTAGACGAAATAGCAGATAGCGAGGGAAATATTAGCTACTATGTTGATTTGTTGATGTTGGGGTGCGATCGCATCTGTTTGAGAAGCGATTCAGTAACACAACAATGCCAAATGGCTGACTTAATCCGCAGCTATGTCTTGACGAGCGATCGTACAAATCAATCATCTGGCAGTAATAATGACAGAATTGCGTCATTTTTGCGCAATTAGTGCCAAAGCTGTTTAAGCTGTTCTACATTTAAATTGTGTGTCAAAAATCAATCAAACTCTTGTGGGATGGGCTTCTAGCCCGTCCCTAATTTCCAATTTAAATGCGCAACAGCTTATTGCAGTCAAAGGTCTAACTGCCGATATGTAGCAACATTTTTGTGCATTTATTTAAGATTGTTCGCCGCGCCGAAGGCTATCTCCAACAAAGGCGCAAGTGAATTCGCGACATTTGTTGTTGGCCATACACTGTAGTGCTAACATATTGTCAAGATAAAAAGAGTCATGGCATAGGACGACTTCAAATAATATATAACTTAACAATTGGGCCAATCGTCAGGAAGTCGATCTGTAGCATCAATTTTGGAATCAAAGGGTGAGATCAATGAAAATAATCAAGCAAACTGCAACTGAACTAATAATTCAGACTCACAGCATATTTGATTTTTGGTTACCTAGTTGTTTATTAATGGTATTTGGACTGATATTGCTGACTTGTGACTATCCAGTAGCAACCCTCAACTGCCAGCGATTAAAGGCCAAATATGGAAGTTGCCAGTTGGTGCGATCGAACTTACTAGGATCGAATATCCAAGAAATTCAGCTCACTGCTTTGCGGGGAGCTAAAGTTGAAAGATGCGGCTATAAAAGCAGAGTTGTACTTTTGACTTCTGTTGGCAATGTCCCTTTCACTGCTAACTCGACTCACTGGGGGAACAAAGATGCTCTTGCTTCTGACATTAATTTTTTTGTTAAAAATGCAAAACATCGATTGCTGCGGTTAAGCCAAGACGATCGCTGGTGGGGATGGAAAGGAGGAATATTATTGCTCGCGGCAGTCGGAGCAATCGTGTTGAGATATGATGAAACCTACAGCTTCGATGGAACTTTAAACACCTTGACTGTTAAACAGCGGGGTTTGTTTGCACGTAAAGTAATTCCACACTGTCTGTGCGAAATTTATGGGGTGGAAGTCGATCGCACAAAAGATCGGGATAATGACATTTGGTACGAAGTCAGACTGTTAGTTTGTGGAGGAAATCGCATATCCTTGCCGCACACTATGAGCCCATACAAGCAAGTAGAAATCGCTAAAGCGATTAACAACTACCTGCACGCGCGATCGCACTAAGGTGTTCGTAGTGAGGACTTTAGTCCTCAGAAAATTCTGCGGACTCGTATTCCTCACTACGAACCTAGTTATTTGTTTTTATCTTTCAATTTCCAACCGGATTTGACAACTTGGCGCGATCGCGCAATAACTAAACAATCATCGCCCACATCTTCCGTCACCGCCGAACCTGCGGCTACAGTCACATCTTCCCCGACAGTTATCGGTGCAACTAGCACGCTGTTTGCACCGATTTTGGCCCGATCGCCTATGGTCGTTTTGTGCTTGTTTTTGCCGTCATAATTCGCTGTAATTGTCCCAGCGCCGATGTTGACTTTTTCTCCCAAAGTCGCGTCGCCTAAATAAGACAAGTGAGCAACATTAGTTCGATCGCCTATTTGAGTATTTTTCAATTCCACAAAATTGCCGACGCGACAGTTTGCCCCTATTTGCGCGTGTCCCCGCAAGTGCGCGTAAGGGCCAATTCGCGAATTTTCGGCGACAATACTGTCAGAAATTACCGAATAAAGCACAGTCACATTTTCCCCAATTTGACTGTTTTCAATCAAACTACCGGGCCCGATGCGACTCCCAGAGGCGATCGAAGTTTTTCCCCGTAAATGAGTTTGTGGTTCAATTATCACCTCAGCCTGCAACTCTACGGTATCGTCGATCGTGATGCTGTTGGCATCGATCAGCGTTACGCCCGCTTTCATCCACTTGTCTTTTACCCGCGTTTGCAAAATATCGGAAGCTGTGGCTAAATGTTTGCGATCGTTAATTCCCAAGATTTCTTGATAATCTTCAACATCCACCGCCATCACGGGAGAGAGAATACTTACCGTATCAGTTAGGTAATATTCTTTTTGGTCATTGTCGGCTTTCAAATCTGGCAAAATTTTCTCTAAATGTGGCCAGTGAAAACAGTAAACACCTGCATTAATTCGCTGATTTTGCTTTTGTTCTGTTGTACAATCGCGGTCTTCGACAATTTGCTGAACTAAGTTTTGACTGTCAGTAAATACTCGCCCATATCCTTGAGGATTCGGCAAATTAGCTGTCAATATAGTAGCAGAGTTTTGGTGCTGTGTGTGAATTGCCATCAATTGTTTGATAGTTTCTGCCCTCAGCAAAGGTACATCGCCATTTAATACCAGCAAATCTCCTTGAAATCCTTGTAAGTGAGGCAGCAATTGCTGGATGGCGTGTCCGGTTCCCAATTGTTCGGTTTGTTCGACAAATTCTAGGGGAGGAACTTCGGGATTTTCCGGTATTTCTTGACCTAGAATCAGGGATTCTTTAACAAGTTCGCCTCGATAACCGATGATGATAAGTCGCCGGGAAATATCAATTTCTTGACAACTTTGGAGGACTCGCTCAACTAGGGTTCGCCCGCCCAATTCGTGGAGAACTTTGGGTAAGTCAGATTTCATGCGCGTGCCGCGTCCAGCCGCTAAGATTGCTATTGCTATCATTGTGCGATCGAGCTATTTGCTATAAAAACTAGAATATTGACTAATTGATGATATCACTGGCTGTCCGTCGATGGTGGTGCGATCGCACAATTTTTTAATCTCCCATCTCGAATTCGGCCGTACTGCGTCTTTTTCCAGCCGAATGTCCGTTTGAGACGCTACGCTTGCGGTATCTGGAGTTGCGCGCCCGGTATCAAATTTCTGAGGACTGAAGTCCTCACTACGAACCTGAGTTAGGCTCGATCGTTCGGACTTCAGTCCTTCCCGTTTGCATCGGAATCATAATTTTCTGAGTGTACACTGAGTGTAAGCGTCCCCGCGAGCGATCGCGACTCGCTCGCGGGGACACTCGCACTGTATAATGAGGGCCGAGAAAGTGGTCAAATTGCGGCTGCTTGGAGTCAGGAGTTTAGTTTGGAGAGCAGCATTTTGGAACCACAAAACTTTGCGGGAGAATCAGTGCCAAATATTGCGGTTGCTATTATACCTCTTGCAAAATTCATTTTAATCAAATTTTGTAACAGGCAAGATGCCTGTTCCACAAGAGAAAATGTTTTTTGTGGAACGGGCATCTTGCCCGTCCTAGTTATTTTTGCAAGAGGTCTAATATGAACGATCGCACAGAAACGGAAAGCACAAATATTGAAGAGGAGAAATCGCCGGAATTTGCTGCATTTGAGCATCGGTTGCGATCGACTTTTATTGTCGTCGGGCTGGTAACGGGTATGTTGGCGATCGCCGTGGTGGCGTTTGTTGGTAAAATTTTAAACGATCCGCCAGCATCTGCGGGGCAGAATCCAGATCAAACAGCGAATTTAGCAACTGCACCGGATATCTTTCGAGAGGCCGTTAACAGCGCCGTTAAAGCAGCAGAGTTAGGGCGATCGGCAAAAACGAAGGAAGATTGGGCTACAGTTGTCGATCGCTGGCAAGAAGCAGTATCGTTGATGAGAAGAGTACCGATGTCTAGCGCCAACCATCAACTAGCTCAGACAAAAGTAATCGAGTATCAGAAATATCTGCTTTACGCTCAAGAATCAGCAGTAAATCCACCTCCCCTAGAGCCAACTCCCGCAACAGCCGAAAAAGCAACTTCGGAGAAAGCAACTCCTAAGAAATCCACTTCGCAAAAAGAAACTTCGGACAAAGAAAGTCCCCAAAAATCTACTTCCGAAAAAGCCGAACCGGAAAAAGCAACTCCCAAGAAATCTACTTCTGAAAAAGAAACTTCGGAAAAAGCAACTCCCAAGAAATCTACTTCCGAAAAAGCCGAACCAGAGAAGCGGTAAGGTACACATTGTGCAGCATGAATTAGCAAGTCCAGAACTGTAGATAAAACACATTTTTGCATAGTTATGAATGACAAGAATTTAATCGTTTCTCCTAAATGGTTGGCCCACAATATCGGAAATCCGCAAGTTGTAATTATCGACTGTCGATTTTCCCTCGCTGACGGAGACTTGGGACAAAAACAATATCAAGAAAGTCACATTCCCGGAGCTTTCTATTTAGATTTAAACCGCGATCTAGCGAGTGCAGTTGGCACGCACGGTGGCCGACATCCGCTGCCAAATATTACAGAATTAGCTGATAAATTGAGCGCAATTGGCATTAATTCATCAGAAACTTTGGTCGTAGTTTATGACGATTCGCGACTGGCTTTTGCGGCTCGTTTGTGGTGGCTGTTGCGATATATGGGACACAGCAAAGTCGCTTTGTTAGACGGCGGTTTCAGTGCTTGGAAGGCGGCGGGACATCCGGTAACAGATGTTTTGCCCGATCGCCCCCACGGTCAATTTGTGACTCAATTGCAGCAGGATTTGGCGGTTGATATTGAGCAGGTAAAACAGCGAAAAGACTTGCCGGAGACGGTTTTGATTGATTCGCGAGAGAGCGAGAGATACGCGGGCTTGCGGGAGCCAATCGACCCCATTGCAGGTCACATTCCGGGTGCTGTAAACTATCCTTGGCAAGGGGTGACGGATGAAACTGGAAAAGTGCGATCGACCTCCGAACAAAAACAGCGGTGGGCAGAATTAGAAACAGCCGAAGAAATTATCGTTTACTGTGGTTCCGGGGTAACAGCTTGCGTCAATTTACTATCTTTAGAAATCGCCGGAATTCCCGATGCAAAACTTTATGTCGGTAGCTGGAGTGATTGGTGTTCCTATCAGTTGTAGGGTGCGTAATGCGCGCGAAAGATAAGATTCGGCGGTTGAAACCGCTACTACACAAACGATGTCCGCCTCCGCGGACTGAAGAATGGTGCGCATTGCGCACCTTACGGGGAATAAAACGCAATACAGTTCACTTAAGACAGATCCCCCCTAGCCCCCCTTAAGAAGGGGGGGACAAGAATGCCCTCAAAGTCCCCCTTCTTAAGGGGGATTTAGGGGGATCTCCGGGGCATAAATATGTTAAGTGAACCGTATTGGAATAAAACGGGAATCAAATAATACCCTAAAAATCGAAATAAATATAAGGCAAACCGCCTTCGGGAGCTAACACCCAAACCGCATACAAACAAAGCGGTACTAACACCAATTTGAGCGGCCAATTTAACTCCAATTTCAAACCCCGACTCAACGCATAATTCCCCAGCATCGCCGCAGCCACAGCCGCCAACATCCAAGTTAAATGCACTCTTTCCAAACCCAAAGCTTCGACATAAACTTTATTTGCAAACTGCACATCAGCAGGGTGTCCCCACAAATGCGAAATTGCCCATCCCGAATCCTTTAAATCGGGAAGACGGAAAAATATCCAACTACCAAAAACCATCGCCTGAGTCAACAGCCAACCCATCGCAATGCCGATCGGATTTTCCCACAAAAACCCCAGCCGCAAGTGCTTAAAAGTCACATCCGTCACCCGGTGCACCGCCAAAGCCAAACCGTGCAAAGCCCCCCACACAATGAATCCCCACGCCGCCCCGTGCCAAATTCCAGCTATTAACATCACCAGAGACAAATTGAGACAAGTGCGCCACAAACCGACTCGCGAACCCCCCAAAGGAAAATACAAATAATTGCGCAGCCAATCCCCCAAAGTCATGTGCCAGCGCCGCCAAAAATCAGCGATGCTGGCACTAAAATAAGGGAAATCAAAATTTGGTGGCAAATACCAACCCAGCAGCAAAGCAGTGCCGCGCGCCATGTCAACATAGCCACTAAAATCGAGATAAAGTTGCAGCCCGTAAGCAAAAATCGCCAGCCACAAATCCTCGCTACCCGCCCGCTGCAAGTTGGTAAAGCTTAAATCGACGTAAATTCCCAAGTTGTCAGCGAAAAGACCTTTTTTAACTGCACCAAATGCGATCGTCCAAAGTGCCTCAGAAATGCGATCGGGCGTAGGAAATTTCTGTGACTTAAGTTGATTTATCAAGTTATGATATCGAGTAATCGGGCCAGAAATCAGCTTCGGAAAAAACAACTTGTAAGCAGCAAAGTCCAGCAGCGAAGTAGCAGCCGGTGCGCCTCGGTACACGTCAATCAAATAAGAAATGCACTCAAAGCAAAAGAAACTCAATCCCAGGGGTGCAACTACGTGAGTTTTCACCCAGTTAGCGCTGTCTAAAGCCAAGGGCCAATTTAACAAAGTGCCGATCGAACTCAAGAAAAAAGGCACATACTTAAAACCCAAAAGCAGCAACACATTCAGCCCAATTCCGATCCAAAGCAGCAACAAACGGCGGCGATTCCAAGATTCATTCGCAATCCGCCAATCCAGAGGTTCCCCAATCGCCATCGCCAAGTAGTAATTAAACAAAACACCGACTAATAGCAGAGGAATGTACCAAATTTGCAGCGAAGCATAAAAAATCAGACTACCCGCCAGCATGATAAACAGCCGCCACCACCGCAGCGGAACTAACCAGTAAGCCGCGAACAAAACTAACAGAAATATGGCATATTGAAGGGAGATGAAAGTCATGCGATTTTGGATTTTCGATTTAAGAATTGGGAATGGCTTATTTTGTATGGGTTGGGATCTTATCTAAAGATCGGACGTACGGTTGAAATCGCGTCTATACAAACGATGTCCGAGCTCAGAGGGACCCAAGATGATAACCTAATTTAACCGTCTGGTCTTCAACCCGCGGAGGCGGGTTTTGTTTGTGTAGACGCGGTTTCAACCGCCCAGTCTTCTGCTACATCTTACAGCACAAACGTTAAATGCTATCGCAAATTAAATAAACTACGTTTTTGTAGACACGGTTTCAACCACCGTCTTATCTTCAATACCGTTGACCGCTTCGATCGCAGTACAATTAATTTCTGCCCGCAACTTTTTGGGCAAATACCGAAAACTTTTTTTGATCATCCACAATCAAAACTTTTGCTGCTGCATCCTGTGCCGGCGATGGCCCGGAGCCCGCGCTACGAGAATTTGCGATCGAAAGCGGTATTTCATCTCCCTTGGCTGCGGGCATTTCCACAGGTTCTTCTATATCTGGAGTATAGGCGATCGGCAATTTGACCAAAAAAGTCGAACCCACTCCCGGCGAACTTTTGACTTCAATGCTTCCCCCCAGAAACTTTGCCATTTTCTTGCACAGAGACAATCCCAATCCCGTGCCTTTAACGCGCTTCTGCAAGGGATTTTCAATCTGAACAAATTCTTCAAAAATCCGCGTTTGGTCGGCTGGGGGAATGCCTATGCCCGTATCACAAACTAAAAAAGTAACTGTTCCCTCATCTCCGATTTCCGCAGCAACTCGAACAACGCCAGCTTCAGTAAATTTGAGCGCATTAGAAATCAGATTGCGCAAAATTTGAGCAACTTTTCCCTCGTCGGTGGTGAGAGTTGGAAGTTCCTCTGGAACTTCAAAAATTAGACTTACAGGAGATTTTTGTGGTAGCAGAGGGCGCATCATTCCCCGCAGCGCGCTGAACAAATCTTCTACTTCAAACTCAGCCACGCGCACAGTTACTTTTCCGGCTTCCACTTTCGCTAAATCTAACGAGTCGTTGACAAGTTCTGCGAGAGATTCGGCGGATGTGTGAATTAAATTTACTTGCTTTTCCTGTTCGGTTGAAAGTTCTCCGTCGAGGCGATGTAACAATATTTCGGAAATGCTCATAATTGCCGTTAGCGGAGTGCGAAACTCATGGCTCATATTGGAGAGAAAGCTGGTTTTGAGTTCGCCCTGTCGCTGGAGAGATTCAGCTTTGTCGTTCAATTCTGCGTAAAGTGCCACGACTCCGCGATTGGTATCTTCTAGTTCTTGATTTAATTGTACGAGTTCTTCTTGACGCTGGCGAAGTTCGTCTAAAGTGCGCAGCAATTCTTGATTTTGCTGCTGAATTTCCGCATAGGGATCTTCGGGAATTTGGCGCGCTAGTTTGTCAACTAATTTATTTAGTTCGATCGCACTTAGCGCAGGCATCTGTTTAGAAAACTGCTTAATTAACTGTACGACAGTTCCGCGATCGGGCGCTACCTCAATTTGCACGTCATCCATCAACCGTTTCGCCGCTGCTAAACCAAGGCCCGCGCCAGTTTGCGATCGAAAATTGTCGCCCAAAACAGCGGGTAAATCAACAATTCCCGGCCCATTGTCAGAAATCCGAGTCAGAAAAATTTGGGGCGATTCCCCTTCCACAATAAATTCTACTTTGCCGCCACCTGTATATTTGAAAGCATTGCGGGAAATTTCGGAAACTGCTGTAGCGATGCGGGTTTGTGCTTGGGAATCGAATCCTAGCCCCTTAGCAATTTGGCGAGCTCTTTGGCGTACTTGTACGATGTCTTGTTCAAAGCGGACTTCCGTCGTCAGGATTGGGTAAATCATGCCATTTTCGATTTTCGATTTTCGATTTTCGATTGGGGAATCACTGATGACTATCATGGTTTAGAGCTCACAAAGCAGTTTCATTCTTTTGGGGAACTGGTATCACGCTGGTTGTCTTACCTTGACTACTACAACTGTCATGTCATCGCGAGTACGTTTGAAATCTCGGTAGAGTACGGCTGCGATTAAAGCCGGATGTCTCGTGGCTAAACCGGGATAGCGATTTAAATCCCACTGAGTCGCCAAACCGTCAGAGTGCATGATTAGCAAGGACTGTGGCGACCAAGGATAGACAAATTCTGCTACTTTTAGCATCCGATGTCCAACAGTACCGTTGTAGGAAACCATGCTGCGGGTTTGGTTATCTGTGAACACTACACCAGAGATGTTGCCAATTCCCGCAAAACATACTGTTTGTTGAGTACGATCGATTTGGGCGATCGCCCCAGCCGCTCCTCTGGTATCTTTTAAAGCAGGGTGCGCCTTCTCTAAAATTGCTTTCGGCCCAAGTTTAGCGTTTTCCCGGAACACCCGCACTGCCTCCCGTGACGCTTCCTGGGCTAAACCCCCGTAGCCGAGCCCGTCTGCAACTAAAATCAAATTTTTGTCAAGGTGATTTTCTGTCGCCCACGAATCGCCACAAATTTGCTCTCCAGCTTTCGGCAAGTGGACAACCCCAAATTCCAGGTAATTCCGGTTTTCGGAAGCTTCCGGGCGATTTTGGGTCGGAGAGAGCCGCATTAATAAAGCCGTCCCCAGTTTCGGTACAGAATGAATATCAAAAAAATTAGAGAGGCGTTTAATCGCACCGAGTCCCGTTCCCGGAGTTCCCGCAGTCGAAAAACCATCCCGCAGACACTGACCAACATTTGCCATTCCCGGCCCTCGGTCTAGCGCTACTATATCAATGCTATATCCTGCGGCTGTTTTTACCGTTTGCAGCAAAAGTTCTCCTTCGCGGGCGTGTTTGACCAGGTTTTTTGCTGCTTCCGTGGTCACAATTGCCACTTTACCGCGATCGGTCTCATTAAATTCAAGTTCCGCCGCGAGGGCAACTGCAATTCGTCGCGCTTCTCCGACTTGACTTTCTTCTGTTACGGGTAGGGCTACGGCATTTATCATTAATCTTGTAGTTCTAATCTTAAGCTAGCGCGCATTTAACAACGAAGAAGTCATTAGTCATGAGTCATTAGTGACCTATTGCAAAAATATCTAGGACGGGCAAGATGCCCATCCCACAAAAATATTTTTTTCTTGTGGGATGGGCATCCTGCCCGTCCCAAAATTTGATTAAAAAAACTTTTGCAAGAGGTCTAGTGACCTCAGAAACCCGGTTTCTTCCTAGATTTCTCGTTACCAAACGCAAAACTCGTAGCAACCGGGTTTCTAGCCCAATCTCCCCCAATCTCGCCAATCTCCCAATCTCCCAATCTCCCCACTCATCGCCAGCGGACGATCGCAATTTTAGTCCCCTCACCCACTTGAGAAACCAGCTCAAATTCGTGCATCAACCGCTTAGAACCGCTGAGCCC
>Ga0209490_10005168_pt1 | contig 11940 bp, 9 predicted proteins | sample MAT06_FD_187209 | JGI IMG/M metagenome (GOLD analysis project Ga0209490, IMG submission 187209) | Freshwater microbial communities from Lake Fryxell liftoff mats and glacier meltwater in Antarctica - MAT-06 (SPAdes) (version 2) | ecosystem: Environmental > Aquatic > Freshwater > Ice > Liftoff...
GTTGCAGCCGGGAAGCGACCGCGCGTTTCGACGGTTGCCGGCCGTCACGATCTCGGCTAATGACCATGAGTTCACAACCGTCGAACGCCTTGATTGGCGCTTCGACGGTGACACGGTGACCGCGACGGTCCACGTCAGCGTGAGCGTCCGCCGGGGGCCGTTGTTCGGATTCACCCTTCGGACACCGCAAAAGTATGAGGTCACCCGTGTGACTTCGTCACCGGAGGAATCGGTGTCGTATACCGCACCCACTCCGAACGGGGTGGTCGTGGAATTCCCCCGTGGGCTTGTCGCGGGTCAAGCCGTGGATATCGCGTTCGAGTTTCGGGGTCCGCCGCTCTCGCCAAACTCGCAGCGGCTCGCATTCCCGGTGTTTATTCCAGTGGGGGCGGTAGAGCGGTTAGGCATGTTGAGTGTGTCTACTGGGCCAATTTGGTCGGCTCAGTTTCACCCCGGAACGGGGGCCACGCGATCAGGTTGGTTCGATCCATTCGAGCCTGCGTCGGTGCCTGGGGCAATCGCGGCGTTCCGCGCTCGAGGTAGCCCCGATGGCTGGGTAGACCTGACGCCGGTTCAGTCCGAGTTCATCGTGGAATCGGCCGCGCGACCTGTCGCGGGTACGTCGATGTTTACCCTGCGAGTCCGAAGCGGCGGCCTGCCGGCAATCATCGCGGTGGAGCCTGGTGGTGTCTCCCCGGCTCGCACCTGGCGAATCGTGGGCGGTGAGAACGCGGTCGCTTCCGCCGTGCCGATTCCCCTGAATGTCCTGGGAAGGCGTTTCGGACCACCCACGCTGTGGTTTGTCCGGTTCGCACGCCAGGCGACGCAGGGATTCACCCTTGAAACGACGGTGCCGCAGTTACTTCCCGGTGCGGGTCAGAATTCGATTGTCTCTCTGCTGGGTGCTGCCGAGTACCGAGTGACGCCCGAGCCGGAACTGGCAGTGCCCACGCTTTCGGATGCCGCGCCTTGGGGGTTCACGGGGTTGTATCTCGTGACCGTGGTGCGTTCGGAAACCGATACCGAGATTGTGTTCGGAGGATCAGTAACCTCGTTTGGCGGTTCTGAACTTCCGTTCACAATCCCCGCTGGTGCCGAGGTTCGGGCCGCAGTGGTCGGCGGGCGGTGGGTGGAACCCGGCGGGTTGGCCGTTGCCCCCGATGGCACGTTGAATCTGCCGTTGCCAGCGCAAGGCCCGGTTCGATTCGAGGTGCGTTACCGCGTGCCGGTCGCGCCGGGGTTCCTGGCTCGAATTGTCCGCAGCCCCGATCCGGGTTTGCCAGGTGGCGCGGTCGAGATTCGTCGGTGGTGGGCGTTCGCACCCGAGGTGTTGCCCGGGTGGCCGATCCAGGCTTGGGAGCGTGGCGCGGCAACCGATTTGCCGACGTTTATGGGTGACCCACCCAGTCTCGGTGCCGGGGGCATCGTGTCGCGGTCACCGGTTGGAGAAGTGCGGATTGGGACGGTTCAGACGGCGGACCTTGTGGGTATCGTTACCGCCATTGTGCTCTTTGCGCTGGCCTGGGGTGGCGGTCGCCGGCGGCATCCGTTCTGCGGTCTGCTTACCGTGTGCGGTCTGCTCCTGGTTGGATCGGCGGCGGTGTTGGGGCCTCCCTGGTGGCAGCGCGCCGCAAGCGTCCCGCTCGTAGTTGGTTTGCTCGCTGGCGCGGGCATGGTGGTGGCCCGAGGGAACCGCAAGAGGGTGTTGCCGAGCGTGGCCCTGGTGGTGATCGTATGTACGTTATCCCAGTCTTCCACGGTCGCTCAGCCCGTGGTCCCGGTCGCTACCCTCGTGGTCATCCTGCCCGCTGATGCCGAAGGCCGCGAGGAAGTGGTTGCTCCGAAATCGCTCCTCGACCGGCTTGCCGCAACGGCTCAGGTGGCGTCGCCCGTGATTCTGGCGACGGCCGAGTACACCGCGACGACCGATGAAACCACCGCTCACGTCACTGGGAAATTCGCCGCGTATTCCTTCTCGCCGCAAGCTCTGGTGAGTCTCACATTAGGCGAGGCTCGACTGGGAAAAGTGTTGGTGGATGGCACGTCGGCGTTCCCGGCTGTCCCGCGACCGGGAGTGTACTCAATTCCACTGACCGGGAATGGCAAGCACGAGATCGAAGTCCGCTTCACCGTGCCCGTGACGGGGGCCGGAGCGGAGCGTAACTTCCAGTTCAGTGTGGTCGAGATTCCGAGCGCTAAGGTAGTTGCCGATTTGCCCGCAACGGCGAAACAGGCACAGGTGGTCGGGCGGTTCGGGAAACAATCTCTGACCGTTGGCGGGCGGGTTCGGTTGGAAGCCGATGCCGGGGCGGTCAAGACCGTGCAAGTGCGCTGGCGTGATGGGGCAGGCGGCACGGCCTCGGTGAAGGTCCGCGAGGGGTGCGTTTGGGATGTCTCCGAAGCCGGTGCCGAACTCACCGCTTGCTATCTCGTGCGAATCGAGCAGGGAACGGTTTCGTCGCTGCGCTACGAAATACCAGCCGAACTCGATGTACTCGGCGTTGCCGTCCGCCCGCTCGACGAAAGCGCAACGGTGTCGCTTCGAGACTGGACGCTCGCCCCCGAACAGAATGGGTTCCGACTCCTGCGACTTGAGTTTCAAGGGCCGACCGGTGGGCGAGTGTTGGTCGTCCTCACGCTCGACCCGCGCAAAGCCGTCACCCGGCAACCCGTCCTCCGGTTCCCGCGGGTCGTGTTGCCGGGAGTTCCCGTTGAACCCGACGCTGCTTATGGGGTGCGTTACACACGGGTGATCGCGGACGAACTCATCCGCACCGGGATGTTTGACTTTACCCCCGAATCGCTCACCCGCGACTTTGCACGGGTGAGCGAACTAAAACTCGACACGGCCACGAAGGTCACTGTGTTCCGCCCCAAGTCTGGCGCTGCACCTGAACTGCGGCCGACGCTGCGCCCCGCCATCGAGCCGAGCGGGATCACGCTCGAGACTACCTGGCACCTGGGCGTGGCGCGGGCCGACGCGGAAGGCACCATCCGCTGGACGGGGAAGGATTCGATGGGCCTCGTGGAGTTCGCCCTTCCTGGCGTGAAGGTGACGGAGGTCCGTGGGCCTGATGTCGTGAGTTGGTCGCAACCGGGGGGGCGGCTTCAGGTCTGGTTGAAGAAGCCGACCAAGGAAGGCGAACTCACCTGGTCCGGAGTTATCTCCACGCCGCCGGTTCCGTTTGAAGTGCCGACGCCTCGGGTAGTGGACACGCGACTATTAGCCAGCGTGGTTCGGGTGCGGGCCGCGGACGGATTCACTGTGGCCATTCAGCGCGACCGGGATTGGGTGGCCACCCCTTCGCGGGACTCGGTCGTATTCCGAACGACGTCGCCCACCGCACCGCCGGTTCGCGTGCTGCTCTCCCCGACCAAGTTAATCGCCCGTGCAGACGAACTCGGTTGGCTGAGTTTAACGCCAACGGCGAAACCTCCTCGCCCCACGCCGACCACGCAGGCCGTGCCAACGATGCCCGCCAACCTGGTCGCTTCCGCAGTGCCAACCCCGCCCACCGAGTCCCCCGCTACACCAACGCCGGCTTGGGTCTGGCCTGTCTGGGTAGCAGTGGGTTGGTGTTCATCCGTCCTGTTACTCACGATTCTGCTCGTCCGGTTTCCCCAGGCAACGTGGCCAGAGCAATTCGGACTTCTGGGCGGCCTGTTCGGCGCGGCGGTCGTCGGTTGCTGGTGGGTCGGCCTGGCGGCGTGGGCGACCGCTCGCGCGGCCTGGCTGTTCACCCGATTGCGGCCGCCACCAACTGCGACCGCACAACCCTGAGTCACGCGGAAACGGCTCGGTCGAGGACGTCGTTACGAGTCGTTTCCGCCGTGGCGATCACTTCCGCGATCATGTCCTCGCCGACGCTCAAATCGCGGAGTGCCTTGCCCAAATCGTCCAGGACCGCATCGAAGTGTACATCCGCCAGCCCCATTTCGCGCACCAATCGCTCATGGGCCGCACGCATCGCTCGGCCTGGGTAACTCGGCATCCCGCCGAACGCATACTTCAGGAAGAGCTTCTGGTGAATGGTTTGCCGGACCATGTCCACATCCGCGAAGAAATGGCGAATCCGATCATCCGCGAGGACGATCTCGTAGAACCGCGTCACCGCAGCATCGACCGCCGCATCACCGCCAATTCGCTCGAAAAGGCTTGCCATGTCAGAACCTCTTTGGGGAGAGACACTGTGAGCGGTCAGGATTGAGACGTTCTAGTCGTATTGTTTAGCGGTAGCCCCAGCGGGGCACCGCGCCTGAACGCGAAGTGACGCCGCGGTACCCCGCTGGGGCTACCGCTAAACAATACGGCACGCAGCAAATGTCTCACTCCTGGCCGCTCGCAGTATATATTCTGTATCATTTCGGCACGGGCAGAATAGGCAAGGGGCCGAGTTGCTTGCGGAGGTAGCCCAGCGCGGCGAGGCGGTAGGGGTCGGCGTCGGCGTCGTCGAATGGGAGCGCTTCGCGGCTCTCGGCGGGTCGCAGTGCGTGCAGGTCGGCTTGGCGGCGGAGTTCCGTGGACTTGTCCATTGTAATGGGGACTTCCAGACCCTCATCGGGGCGGACGCCCCAGTCGTCGGTGGGCTGGCTATCGGGTGTCTTCTGGCGGTTCTTCCCGTTGGGTCGCAACGAGGTGCCGGTCGTAACGCGGAACTGCACGCCGGCGAATCCCGCGTCTCGGGCGCTTTGGATCATCGCCCGGCCGACGGTTCGCTGCCCGACAATCACGCAGCGGTCGTTGTCGCGCAGGCCGCACGCGATTAACTCGCCGCCACCAGTTGTTTCCTGACCGACCAACACGACAAGTGGCAAGTCCGCATACTTTCCGCCGCCGGCTGGTGCGGTCAGGTCAGCAACGGAGCCGGCCTGCTGCTTGTTGCGGTAATCCATCTTGGCGATCACCGCACCGTCCTTCAGGAACATCCCGGTAATCCGCGCACCCGGATCGACGTAGCCACCAGGGCACCAGCGCAGATCGAGGATGAGCGCGCGACAACCTTGCTGTTTCAGATCGGCCATCATTTCCGCGAACTTGGCGTCCAGGCCGGTCTCGATGGGGCCAAGGCGGATGTAACCGATTTTGTGCTTGCGGTCGAGCAGGCAATCCCATTTGTCTTCGGGCAAGCGCTGAACGCCGAACACGCTTTCGGGTATGTAGGTGCTGGCTTTCAGATTCGGGGAGAAGGGCTTTTCCTCGCCGCGGCGGAAGGTGAGGGTGCGATCCGCGAATAGCATTCGGCCGGTTTGTGGGTCGAATACTTGATGAGGCGAGGCGAAATCGGGGAACAGCTTGTTCGCGTTGTCGGCGGTGAGTTCGGTGCCGTTGAGATGCGTGAGGACATCGCCGGGCTTCACACCGGCCTTCTGCGCGGGCGAACCGGGGATGACGCGGCGCACACGCCAGGGGAAGCCGGCCGGGCACGGGATCGCTTCGGGCCGCGCCGCGGGGCCAAACCAGCCAACCGCGCCGAACCGACCGGCCGCAACGCCGTGTTCCACCTGGTAGAGCGTCCACCGCATCCCCACGACGCCATCGAGTTCGATGCCGACGCCGAAGTCTTGATCGACCGAGGCAAACGTGTTCATCCGCGGACTGACGAGGGCACAACTCGGGTCGGTAGCGTGCTTGAAGCCGTTCATCGCGGCGAACAGCGACTTTGCCCCCGACAGGTTGGGGTGATTGCCCAGCGCCATACGGGCCTCCACGAGAACCCGAACGCGATCCGCGGCGCTCGCTTGCCGAATCGCGGTCAGCGTCTCTTCCGGCACGGGCGTTCCGACTTCCTCGTAAAGCCCGCGAATCGCTGCTTCAAGTAGAACCCGTTCGGGGTGTGTCTTGTCCAATTCCTTGACGTAAATGGAGCCGATTTGCTGGGCAAGCCGGTCCACGGTATCGGCGAACTGCTGAGCCTGGAAACGGTCCACCAGCCCGACGGCCGCCGGTTTTGTAACAGGAGCGGGCACCGGAGCGGCGGGGACGTTCAGCAGTGCGATGAAAACAAGCCCGGTCATCGGTGTCCCCTCGAGATGCGTGCTTCCAATATCGAGTTTCGAGTTTCCGCCGCCCAGATGCAAGTCATGCTTCGTAACATTTCTGCGTTAGCCTTAAGGCGAGTTAAAGACGGTGGGCAAGCCCACCGCTATATGACTTTACCCAAAGACGAACCCGAACCCAGGATCAACATGACACCCACCACGCGGAAACTGGCCACGACGATCTGGTTGGCCCGACACGCGGAAACGTCTGCACCCACGATGTTTCACGGTGCCGAATCGGACATCGATTTGGGCGAACACGGCAAACGCCAAGCGGCAGCGGTCACGACCTGGTTCGCGGAACGCACGCCTACGGCAGTTGTCTCAAGTGCCATGATCCGGGCGCGGGACACGGCAGCGCCAATCGCGGCGGCGTGCGGGTTGCCCCACTTGATCGAACCGCAACTGCACGAACGCAAGGTCGGGCCGCTCTCGGGCCGTCCCCGCGCCGAAGCCGATTCGATCTGGGACGAAACCATTGCTCGCTGGCTTACAGGCGAAACCAGCTACGCTTTTCCTGGCATGGAAAGCTTCGACGCACTCCGCGACCGCGTGCTGCCGGCCTTCGAGCGAGTCGCCACGGCTCACCCCGGTGGCCGCGTCGTGTTGGTCTGTCACGGGGTCGTGTGCAAGGTGCTGTTGCTCACGCTCCTCCACGGGAAAAGCTCGGCCGACTGGTTAAGTTTGGGCCGCATCCCGAACCTGGCGGTAAGCGAACTCGTGCCCGACGGCGACAAGTGGCGGGCGAACGAACTCCTCCTCGTGCCGCCACCCGTACAAACCGTGAACGCCACCGTGCCCGCGAACCCAAAGAAGACGCAAGCGTGAGGGGCGTGGAATTTTGGTCAAGGAAGTCGCGGCTCAGTGGGCTATAATCGCTTCACCACTGCCCTTCCCACCGTCGGAGCCTCACGCCATGTCGTCCCACATCCACCCGCTACTTTTCGCGCTGGCCTTCAGCGTCGGTCTCGCGTCGCTCAGTTCGCCAGCCTTCGGGCAAGACAAAAAGGATGCGAAGAAAGACGAGAAGAAGGACACGCTTAAGCAGAAGGAAGCCATCGCCGCCAACCTGAAGAAGGCCGAACTCAAGGCGATGGTGACCGAGACGGACAACTTCATCATCGTCACGACGGTGACCGAAGAGAAGGCCAAGGCGCTCGGCGCGGTGTTGGAGAAAGTCGTGCCGGTAGCCCGCAAAGCACTTCAGTTCGAGGACAAAGAAGAAGCCTGGAAGGGCAAACTCGCCGTGTACTTCCTCCCCGAAGGCCGCGATTTCAAGGGCTTCATCCGCAGTGTGATCGGCGAGCAACCCAACGGCGTGCATTACGCCCTGCGGTCAGACGAACCGTTTATCGTCGATCCCGTGGATGTACCCGGTAAGCCAACCGAAGCCGATCAATTCGCCAACAGTGCGGCCATCGTTGCCGGGGCGTTCCTGAAAGCGCGTGCCAGCACCGCCGAAGTGCCCGATTGGCTGCGCGATGGGTTCGGCCGCGTGACCGCGATGCGAGCCGAAGGCATCACCGCGAAGCGTTACACCACTTACAAAGCCGCGGCAAAAGGTGTGGCGAACGGCAACGCAAAAGGCGCGAAGCCCGCTGCCATCGCGGACCTATGGGGAGACAGCAAACCGGCCAGCGCCGACGTGCTGGCGAACAGCCTGACCGAGTACATCGCATACGGCCCTGGCGCGAAAGACTTCACCCGCTTCGTCTACGGCTTCCGGCCGAACGAGAACGGCGGCATCCCCACGGTGGCGCAAGCCTTCGAGGCCGCCGGCTGGAAGGACATCCCCGCGCTGGAAAAGACCTGGCAGAAGTGGGTCAACACCGGGAAGTGATGCTCTCCTATAGTGGCGGGCTTGCCCGCCATTCTCTCAGCGACATCCTTACGCCGCGGCCGAAGACCATTCCGGGGTGACCAACCACAGCAATTCCCCGGTGCCGCGACCGGGATCGCCCTTGAACCGCACGCACGCAGTGGCGGCTTTTGCCATCTGAATTGACCCCGGCGCAGCGCCGAGAAGCCATTCGACATATTCGCCCAAATCGGGCATGTGACCCACCGCGACGACGGCTTTCTCATCACGGCTCGGATGACGCGGCCCGCGTGCCGGCAACGCCGCGAGGAACGCCGTCAGTTTCGCGGCTTTGAGTTTCTCGATGGCGAGTTCATCGCACGTCACGGGCCGGGTTCCGGGGTGCCACACCGCGAGCAATTCCGTCGCCGTCTGATGCGCACGCACCAGGGGACTTGCAGCGACAGCGTCTACCACGATGCCGCGTTTGGCGAACGCTTCGGCGAGTTCTCGTGATTGCTTCCGGCCACGATCCGTCAGCGGCCGGTCGAAGTCACGGGTCGCGCCATTCGTGCCGAGTTCCACGGCCTCCGCGTGTCGGACCAAGTAAAGCAGCATCGGTTCAGTCCTCAACCGGCGAGCGGTAGCAATGTGAGTTCAGGTGGGTGAGCGCGTGCCAACACCGTTACCTTACCACTCACAACGCCACAACCACACCCACGATGACAATTCCCGAAGCAAAGTCGGGCTGAATCAGCGCGAAGCCGCAAACATCCAGCGCCACGCGGGGCGAACACCGATCAGCGTGACGATGGCGAAGGCGTACCACCAACGGCGTTCAGGCGGGCCGAACACCACGGTGGCGTTCACCACCACGAACGCCAGGAACCCGTGAACGGCCCACCCGATCCACGGTGCGCGAGCCTCACGGCCGCTCGGGTTCACCCACCACCACAGCACATCCGCACCCCACACGAGCGCGAACAGGTAGTTCACGATGATCCCTTCGCCGTAGCCCCCGACTTGGCGGATGTACTCCACCGTCGCGGCGTGCGACCACCCGTGTGCGAATCCAATCGCCAGCGCGAAGTGAACCAACACCGCCGCGAAACCCAGCGTCCACGCGACGCGGGCGAGCCGCGACGCCTCTGCCAACATCGCACCCCAGGCCAGCAGCATCCATGCGACCGTCATCACGGCGCTTCCAATGACTGCCGGGTGTCGCAGGTTCGGTTCCGGGTCGTGCAGCGCGGCCGCCACGCACGTTCCTTCACCCATGCACCAGAGCGCGACAAGTGTGAAGAACACAAGTGCCCGCGCTTGAAGAATCCGTCGCGCCGTCATAAATCACCGTCGCCCGTTTCAGATCATAGGAACCACTTATATGCCTCGCAGAACCAAGATCGTGGCCACGCTCGGGCCGGCGACCGACAGCCCGGAACGGCTCGACGCCATCCTCCGCGCCGGTGTCGATGTCGCCCGCGTGAACTTCTCGCATGGTTCCGCCGACGCCCACATCGCCAGCGTGGCCCGATTCCGTGCCGCTGCCGTTCGCGTGGGGAAGATTGCCGGCGTTCTCGCGGACTTACCCGGGCCGAAACTCCGCATCCGCATCACCGCAGCCCGCGAACTCACGCCCGGCGACACCATCTCATTCTCGCTTTCCGCACACGCCATTCAACCCGACGACATCACGCTGACCGAACCCGAAGTGCTCGCGGACGTGCGGCCGGGCCAACGCATGCTGCTCGACGACGGCCGGTTACAGCTTGAAGCAATCGCCGTGGTCGATGGCCGACTCCAGGCTCGGGTGGTGATCGGGGGCACATTGAAGCCGAACAAAGGGCTGAACCTGCCGGATACGCCGTTATCGATTGCCAGTGTCACCGAGCGCGACCACGCCGCACTCGCCATCGCCGCCCGCGCCGGGGTTGATTGGGTCGCGCTTTCGTTCGTGCGCGGTCCCGAGGCCGCCACCGAGTTGCGGGCCGCGTGTGCTGCAGTTGGCATTAACGTGCCCTTGCTGGCGAAGATCGAACGGCCCGAAGCCGTGGACCGGGCACCCGCCATCATCGCCGCGTTCGATGCCATCATGGTGGCTCGTGGCGACCTCGGCGTCGAACTTCCCCTGGAACGGGTGCCGAACGTCCAGAAGATGCTCATTGCCGAGGCTCGCGCCGCCGGGAAGCCCGTCATTACCGCGACCGACATGCTCGACTCGATGCGGGAGAGTCCGCGGCCGACCCGTGCCGAGGCCAGCGACGTGGCCAACGCCATCTTCGACGGAACCGACGCGGTGATGCTTTCGGGCGAAACGGCCGTCGGGAATTACCCCGTGGAAGCCGTGACGTGCATGCACCGCATCGCCGTTGAAACCGAATCGCACCTCCAGCAAAGCGGCATTCCGAGCCGTTCTTTCGGGTTCACGAGTTTCGACGGTGGCATTGATGACCCGGTGACTCAAGCGGCGTGCAGTCTGGCCAACGAGATCGGCGCGAACGCGATTATCATGCCGACGCTCTCGGGCCGGACGGCGAAGTTGGTCGCACGGCACCGACCGTGGGCGCGTGTGGTGGCGGTTGCACCGACAGACGCGGTTCTGCAATCGCTGGCGCTCGTGTGGGGAATTGCGAGTGTGCGGATGTCGCACGCCCCCGCAGGCACCGACCGAATCGCGTCCGCCGTGTGGGATGCCTACCGAGCCGGCGCAATCGGGGAAGGCGACCTCGTCGTCGTGATCGCCGGTCACCCCCTCGAAGGTGGCCCCCGGTTTCCGACCGTGCGGGTCGTGCGGGTGGGCACTGGTGGTATGTCCATTGAACCGTAACGCACGGCTTTGCGCGAAATAAGACCCCCCGGCTTGCCGGGGGTCAAGCGTCTCAATTCCCGCCGCGCAAAGTATATCAGCCCGCAACCGTGATTGCGGCCCGCAGTTTCTCAGCGAAAACCTGCGGATGTCGCACGCCCGCGAGCCGCACCAAGCGAGTCGCCGTGCGGACTTCGACCCAACCCACCCCCAGCCATCGCATCAGCCACCAGCCACCCACGACAACCGTGGTAATCTCCGCCACCGGGATCGCGGGCACGGGGCGATAAAGCATTCCGAAATCCACCAGCACGGCTCGGTCGGTGAGCCTATAAGTGAGTGTAATGGTGCGGTAAAGGAACACGCCGACAAGCGCGGGCCAGACGCCCCAGGCCAGGGCAAACACCACCCACGCGCCCGCCCGATCCGTGAGAACCGAGATGTCATCCCAGTACCACCGCCCGGACCACACCGCGAGCGAAGCAACCGCGACCAGCGCGATTGCCGGCATCATTGCCCGTGGGTGATAACCGACCCAGACACGATCCACCAGTGCCGCGTCGCGTGATTCGTCCGGCGTCGTCATGCCAGCCTCAACTGTGGTTGCGTTTTGCGCTCGGCTCTTAACTGTAACTCACCCAAAGACAAATAAAAGTTACTTTGCATCTTCTCGACAGCCGAAACCCAGAGTACATTGTCCGTCCAGTGGCACATCGCCCAAATCTCCAAGGTTTCCAACCAAGCTAACCATCTTATGAACTACGTCCTTCAGCGCCGTGAGTCTCTCACGCGGAATCTCAAGAAGCATTCGGTTGACGCATTCCTCGTTACGACGCCTGTGAATGTCACATATTTGACGGGATTCACAGGCTCAGCGAAGGACGATGCGTTCTACGTCACCACGGCGAAGACCAGCATGTTGGTAAGCGACAGTCGGTTCGAGGAGCAGATCAAGGAAGAGTGCGCGGGTCTGGATGCACATATTCGCGGGCACAACAAAACGACCTTCGAGGCCGCCGCGGAAGTCCTGAACAAGTCGAGTGCGAAAACGGTAGGGGTCGAAGCAAGTTCTATTACGCACGGCGACCTGGAGAAACTTAAGGAACTGTCCCCGAAAGTGACCTTCGTGCCGGTCGAGGGCAGCATCGAAACACAACGGGCGATTAAAGACCCAGGCGAGATCGAGAAGATTCGGGAAGCGGTGCGGATCGCCGAGCGAGCGTTCAAGATGTTCGCCGCCACCTTGCGAGAAGCCGACACCGAAAAGGACATGGTAGACGCCCTTGAGGGGTTCGTG
>Ga0209490_10005173_pt1 | contig 11931 bp, 9 predicted proteins | sample MAT06_FD_187209 | JGI IMG/M metagenome (GOLD analysis project Ga0209490, IMG submission 187209) | Freshwater microbial communities from Lake Fryxell liftoff mats and glacier meltwater in Antarctica - MAT-06 (SPAdes) (version 2) | ecosystem: Environmental > Aquatic > Freshwater > Ice > Liftoff...
CCAAATTCCCCCCGTATTTTCGATTTCTACTAGACCTCTAACATAGTGGTGCTGTTCAGTCAAAAGCCGAAGGTGATATAATGCTTAAATTAACACCCGAACACGCCTTGCAAGGGAAATACCCGTTGAAACTCCAAACTGAGCACTTACCTAATCATAGCGCGCGCCTGACCGTCGAACTCGACGCTCAACAATTTGATGACGCCCGCGCTAAAGCTGCCCGTAGTCTTGCAAAAAAAGTCAATATCCCCGGCTTCCGTAAGGGCAAGGCACCGTATCGTATTCTCGTGAATTATGTGGGCGAGGGTGCCATCCTCGAAGAAGCCGTCGAATTGGTGTCGCAGGATGTCTACAAAGCCGCGCTCCTCGAAAGTGGCTATGAACCTTATGGTCCCGGTTCGTTAGATGATGTCAAACTTGATGTGTCGCCGCCCACACTGATCTATAGTGTGCCGCTGCAACCGACGATTGACCTCGTGGCGTATCGCGATATCCGCATTGACTATGTGCTGCCCGAAGTCACGGATGAGCAATTGGTACGCGCGATGAAGGCGCTTCAACAAGAACATGCCGTTATCGAAGACAGTGCCCGCCCCGTCGCGCTGGACAATCGCCTGACGATGGCGATCCATAGCTATGTGGTGGATGCTGAAGACGCCTTCGACTCTGTTGAGGTCATCGCGGCTCCGGTCGTGGATAGCGAAGCTGAGCATGACCACGATCATGATGAAGAAGGTCACGACCATGACCATGATCATAACGACCCCATTCATGACGCGATGAACGACGATCAAGAGGTTTTCCTGCACGAGCACGCCTTCCAATTGGTGCTAGGCAGTGATGAAGAACCCGCCCCCGGTTTTAGTGCCGCGTTGGTCGGCGCGACTGTTGGCGAAACGCGCATCTTCACTTTGGCGTTGCCAGCGGCGGATGCCGATGAAGACGAAGAAGATGAGATTGACGAAAAAGTTGAAGAAATTCTCGCCGATGCTGGGTTGGCAGATGATGACGATGATGAAGACGCAGGGACGGTCATTCGCTTTATCGTCACCGTCAACAAAGTCGAAAGCTTGACTTTGCCGGCATTGACGAATGACTTTGCGGCGCGTGTGACGGCGAACGAGGAAAAACCCTTGTCGCTGTTGGAACTGCGCATGCGGATGCGTCAGGAACTGCAAAAGGCGACCGCCCAGCAGCAAGATGGCGAATATGCCACCGTTGTACTCAGTGCCATGATGGAACAGGCGTCGCTCGCCTATCCCGATATGATGGTGGACGAGCATGTCGAGTCGTTGCTGGAAGAATTTGACGAACGCCTCAAGCGTCAAGGGCTGAGCCTCGAAGATTATAAGAAAATCAACCGGAAGACAAAGGAATCCCTGAATGCGGACTGGCGCGACGCTGGGGTGAACTCTGTCAAGCGTATGCTCATGATGCAGGGCTTGATAGACACCGAACGCTTGGTGGTGGATGAAACCGCTGTCGAAGCCGAGGTGGATCGGTTCCTCAGCCAATTCCCTGACGAAAGCCGTGAAGCTATTCGTCAATTGGTGGATCGTGATGCTTCGATGCGTACCAATATCCGTAGTAATGTGCTACAAGCTGCTGTTTTCGACCGCGTTGTCGCTATTGGCAAAGGCGAAGCGCCGCCCGTGCCCGTCGTGGAACCTACCGTTCAATTGCTTGCTGAACCCGTCGCAATAAGTGAGGTTATTGCAGACATGGCAACGCCAGCGGACGACCATAGCGCCCCCACTCCGTCCGATGAATTAGTCAGTTCACACGAGACGCCCGAAGCATCAAGCGATGCGCCGAGCGAAAATGAGGAGAAGTCCTAAAGATGTTCCCAAATAACTTCAGCAATGTCATTCCAATGGTCATTGAGCAAAGCAGCCGGGGCGAACGTGCCTACGATATTTTCTCGCTGCTTTTGAAAGAACGTATCGTCTTGTTGGGCACGCCCATCAATGACCAAATCGCCAACTTGATCGTCGCCCAATTGTTGTTCTTGCAAAGCCAAGACCCGGACAAGAACATTCAAATGTTCGTCAATTCCCCCGGTGGCGTGGTCTATTCGGGTATGGCGATGTATGACACCATGCAACAAATCAGCGCCCCGATCAGCACGACCGCCGTCGGCATCACTGCCAGCTTCGGCACGGTGATTTTGACCGCTGGTACGCACGGTCTGCGTTATGCGCTCCCCAATGCCACCGTCCACATGCACCAACCGTTGGGCGGCGCGCAAGGGCAGGCGTCGGATATCGTGATCCAAGCGAATGAAATCATGCGCTTGAAGGAACGTCTGAATGGCATTTTGATGTTCCACACTGGACGCGAACGGGAAGTTATCGAACGTGATACCGACCGCGATCTGTATCTGAGCGCCAAGCAAGCGGTCGAATATGGTCTGATTGACTCCGTTTTGGAAAGCAGCAAGCCGACCGTTGGTTCTCCTGGTCTGCTCAATGGTGGCAAGCCGTCATGACCTTCCCGCCCGTCAGTCAGCGTTGTTCGTTCTGCCGACGCAACCACGATGAAGTGGAGCGGTTGATCGCCGGACCGGATGGCGTTTTTATCTGTGATAACTGCGTGGAATTGTGCCAGCGCATTCTTTACGAAGAAGGCGTGAATGCACCGAACGATGAAGCGCGCTTTGAACTGGAAGAACTGCCGTCACCGCGTCATATCATGGCGCATTTGGATGAGTATGTCGTCGGTCAGGAACACGCCAAGCGTGTTCTGAGCGTGGCGGTCTACAATCATTACAAGCGCATCCGTAACAGCGGCGTCGCCAATGGGGTGGAGCTGGAAAAGTCCAACATTTTGATCGTAGGACCGACCGGCAGCGGCAAAACCTTGATGGCGCAAACGTTGGCGCGGGTGCTGGATGTGCCATTTTGCATCGCTGACGCCACTTCGTTGACTGAGGCGGGCTATGTGGGTGAAGATGTCGAGAATATCTTGCTGCGCTTGATCCAAGCAGCCGATGGCGATATCGCCCGCGCGGAAAAAGGGATCGTCTACATCGACGAGATCGACAAGATCACGCGCAAGTCGAATGATAACCCGTCGATCACCCGTGATGTCAGCGGCGAAGGTGTGCAACAGGCACTCTTGAAGATCATTGAGGGTACGCTTGCCAATGTGCCGCCACAAGGGGGACGCAAGCACCCCCATCAGGAATTTTTGCAGGTCAACACCAACGGCATCCTCTTTATTTGTGGGGGAACGTTCGCGGGGATTGAAGAAACTATCGCCAAGCGCATCGGCGGACGGGGCGTCTTGGGCTTCCAGCAAGAATCGGAAGACCGCCCGCGCATTAACGTCAACGATAAGACGGCGATTTTGCGTCATATCAGCCCCGAGGATTTGATCCAATACGGCTTGATCCCAGAATTTGTCGGGCGTTTGCCGGTGTTGGTCAATGTCGAACAACTGGATCGGAGCGCGCTAATGCGCATCTTGATCGAGCCGAAGAATGCCCTCGTCAAGCAGTATCAGCAGCTTTTGGCGCTGGATGGCTTGCGATTGGAATTTGAGGAATCGGCTTTGGGCGCGGCGGCAGATTTGGCGTTGAAGCGGGGCACCGGCGCGCGTGGGTTACGCTCGATTATCGAGACCCGCTTGTTGGATGTCATGTTTGAGACGCCCGGGCGCGCTGATGTGGATCGGGTCGTCATTGATGACAATGTGATCAATGGTGCGAACCAACCACGTTTATACACTGCCGATGGCGTCGTCATTGATTGGACGCCGGGCGGCAAGTTGAACAGCGCCGCCTAAGGACTGTTAGTCTATGCTGGTTAGGAACAAAAAGGGACGTTCTCAATCGAGAACGTCCCTTTTTAGCTTCTTGAAAATGGACAAACGGCGGTTAGGCGGCGGGTTCGAGCAACACGATTTCGGTGGCGCTGCCTAATTCGCGGGAGAGCGCATCGACATCGTAATGGGTGACGCGCCTGCCGATGCTCCAGCGGAAGGGGATCACCCAGCGGGGGCGCATCTCGCGCAGTGCTGAGGTGAGTTCGCTGGTGGTCAAGCCGTTGGCATCGTCAATGGGGACGATCATGATATCGGGGCGGAGGGAGGTGGCGCTGGCGAGTGAACTGGTTTGCCCAGTGTAGTAAATGTCGTAGAGTTGGGTGGAAATCACAAAACCGAGGTCGCCGGAACTACTGTCTTTGTGGGCACCATTGCTAGGGGCGACAATCGGCATCCCTTTGACGCACGCTTGCCCGGCAGCGGTGCTTTGCCACGGACGCAGCACTACTTTGGCATCGGTTTGGGTGGAGGCAGAAGGGCTGGTGATGACAATGGTGTCGTTGTTGCGCAGCTTGTCGATATCGGCAGTGGAACAAAATTCGTAGGAGCTATGCCCGATGAGGATGACATCCGCCGGGCGTGGGGGACGGGCAATCCGGCGCGGATTGATGTAAATATGGGTTGTGCCGAGGATCGCGAAACCACCTGCACCTAACCAATGGATATGTTCTAGCATAGGGTATCATCGATGTTGTACGGTCGGATAAAGGATTGTTTGAGGATAACGCAACGATTTCACGCTATCGTAAACATTTTATGAATCACTGTAACGCGCCTTGCTTTTTTCCACAAGGATCACTTTGGGCATATGTCCGCAGTTGACTAGGCAGCAAAGACAAGGGAGTAACAGGTAGGGATGCGCATAATAACGAGATGAACTCAATAGGACAAAAGCAACGCTGCACAAAACAGTGATCATGCTATACTGTATAAAAGTTGTAAACAAAACGCCATCGTGTGCTAAACAGAATTAAGGGGTACAGCCACATGTCTGTTTCACGTATCTCACCACAAGGCAATACTAAACCCACGAGTACGGGTAATCTTCCGCCGAATAACGGTGGGCAGTCTTCTGGTCCTATGCCGGCATGGACGCCACCGCCGTTGACATCCTTGGCGGATACCGGCTTAAATTTGCTCAATGTCGCTGACTTGGTTTTGAAAGTCCTGTATTTCGGCGGCTATATGGCGGGGCATCAGATCGCCGATATCGTCAAGCTGCCGTATGTTGGCGTGTTGGACGGCGTGATGGATTTCTTGAAAAAGGAAAAATTTGCCGAAATTAAAGGGACGGGTGGCGTCGGCGAGTCCGGCTATCAATGGGTGATCACAGGGGTTGGCACGACCAAAGCCCGCGAAGCGATGGAGCGCTCGCAATATGCGGGCGCGGCACCGGTGACCTTGACGCAGTATGTGAATTCGATGCACTTGCAAAACAAGGATCGCTTGATCGTTCACGAGCCAGAAATGCGCGAATGCCTCAAGAATTTAGTCGTTTCGGAAGATCAAATGTCTAAGATTGGGGCGGCGATCAATTCTGGTCGGTCGGTCTTTATGTACGGCGCACCCGGCAATGGCAAGACCAGCGTCGCCGAAACAGTCGGGCGTTTGGTGCTGGGTGATGAATTGTGGGTGCCCTATGCCTTTGATGTGGATGGGCAGATTGTGCGCGTCTTCGACAGCGTGAATCATGAGATTATTGAGGATACGGGGCGTCCGCGCGGTTTGACCGGCGTTGCCCCGGATACACGCTGGGTAAAGATTAAGCGTCCGATGATCATGGTCGGTGGTGAGTTGACGCTGAGCGGTCTTGATTTGGTGTACGACCCGGTCAACAAATACTATGAAGCCCCTTTCCAAGTGAAAGCCAATGGCGGCTTGTTCCTGATCGACGACTTTGGTCGCCAATTAGTACGTCCCCGCGACTTGCTCAATCGCTGGATTGTGCCGCTCGAAAAAGGTGCCGACTTCTTGACGCTTTCGACGGGGCGCAAGATTGAAATGCCTTTCTTTGTGTTGATCGTGTTTTCGACCAACATTGACCCGCGTGACTTGGTGGATGAGGCGTTCTTGCGCCGTATTCGTCATAAGATCGAATTCACCGACCCCACGCTGGAGCAGTTCCGCGATATCTTTGAGCGCGTCTGCAAGGCAAAGGGTATCACATATGATGAATCAGCGCTCAAGTATCTGATCAAGAAGTGGTATATCGACGTCGATAATCGCCCGCTGCGCGCTGTGCATCCGCGCGATATCCTCAATCAATTGATCGATATTGCGACTTATTACAATCGCCCACCGGTGCTGACCAAAGAAATGATTGATAAAGCCGCCTCTTCTTATTTCGTCCGCCTCTAATCAGGTTTACGGAAGGATCAACCGCCCCCACGATGGTTAGGTCGTCATGGGGGCGGTTTTATGTTGTGTCTCAAACGGAGGGTACTATCCCTCATCTCCTTGATCATGCACACCCGCCGTTAGGATTTTTCATGTTCACAGCGATGCTTCGCAATCTGCGCGATCTGCCCGCCGCGCTAACGCTCTCCGCGATTGTTTCTGGGCTATTGGTCATCGTTATCGGCTATCCGTCGTCGCTGGTGATTGTTTTTCAAGCCGCGCAGAATGCCCATTTGACACCGGAACAAACCTCATCGTGGGTGCTGGCGATCACGCTAGGATCGGGCATTGGCGGCATCATTATGAGTTTGTGGTTTCGCCAACCGATCAGTTTTGCGTGGTCAACGCCGGGGGTGGCATTGTTGGTCACCAGTTTGGCGCAATACGCTTATGGCGAAGCTATCGGGGCGTATCTGCTGGCGGGGGTCGCGGTCGTCTTAATGGGCTTTTCGGGCTTATTCGGGCGGGTGATGGCGCTCATCCCCATGCCGCTAGTCTTGGGCATGTTGGCGGGCATTTTGATTCGGTTCGGGATTGGTGCCTTTAATGCCATCCCACAAGCGCCATTGGTAGTGGTGCCGATGATCGTTATTTTCTTTATTTTGCGCCGCCGCGCCTTTCGCGCTCCGGTCGCCATCGCGTTGATCGTGGGTTTCGTCTTGGCGGCAGTCACGGGCACGATACATCTTGACGGCTTTACGTTGACGCTGGCGACGCCGCAATTGACCGCCCCGATCTTCACGATTCAAGCGGCGTTGGGTTTGGCATTGCCGTTGTTCGCATTGGCGCTGACCTCGCAGAATGCCCCCGGTCAAGCAGTCTTGCGCAATGCCGGTTATGAAATCGCTATCGATAAGGCGTTGATCGTCAGTGGGGTGATGTCGATCATCACGGCACCGTTTGGTGGGCATGGCGTGACGCTGGCGGCGATCACTGCCGCGCTGATCAATGGCACGGAGGCGCACCCCGACCCCGACAAGCGCTACTCGGCAGGGGTGGCGGCGGGGGTATGGTATATCGTCACAGGCGTGTTTGGTGCCGCTATCGTGACGTTGTTCGCGGGGTTGCCAGCCGCCTTGATCGCTGCGACGGCTGGCTTGGGGCTGACGAGTGCGATTTTGTCGTCGCTCAGTGGGGCGATGGCGGAAACGCACGGGCGCGAAGGGGCGCTCGTGGCGTTGATGTGTACGGCTGCCAATTTCTCGCTGTTTGGGATTGGCGCGCCTTTTTGGGGGCTGGTGTTTGGATTAGGGGTGCATTGGATCATGACTTCCAGTTTCGCGATGCGCACCAAAACGACCCGGTGATGGCTCAAACTGGCAGCAGACCCACCCATTGCCCCTTATTCCAGCGTGTTATAATGGCTGGACTGCCCCCAAGGATTGCATATCACGCCCCACGCTTCATCTGCATGAAGAGTCATCTGCATGAATGTGAGCAAGGGATAGGCGTGAGGGTTGGGCAGCCACGACATGTCTCGGAATTGGAATAAGCTCAAGTATGATCGATCAGGTCAAAGTCTATGTATGTAGCGGCAATGGTGGTGATGGGATCATCGCTTTTCGCCGAGAGAAATATATCCCGATGGGCGGACCCGCTGGCGGTGATGGTGGGCATGGCGGCAATGTCGTATTTCGCGCGGTCGCTGCGCTGAACACCCTAGCACCGTTTGGAAGAAAGATACACTTCAAAGCTGAACACGGCGAAAAAGGCGGGCAATCAAATCGCACAGGGGCATCTGCTCCGCATTTATTTGTCGATGTGCCACCCGGCACCCTCATCCGCGATGCCCAGACCAGCGCGGTGATTGCTGATTTGGTGCGTCCCGGCGATAGCGTCGTGGTCGCGGCGGGTGGGCGCGGCGGACGCGGTAATCAACGTTTTGCGTCGTCTGCCAATCAAGCGCCGCGCGTCGCCGAAAAAGGCGAACCGGGACTCGAAATGTGGTTGATCCTTGAACTGCGGTTGATCGCCGATGTCGGCATTGTCGGCGTGCCCAATGCGGGCAAATCGACCTTGTTGTCGGTGATCAGCAATGCGCGCCCGAAGATCGCCGATTACCCCTTTACGACGTTGGAGCCAAACTTGGGCGTGGTGGTGTTTGATGATCAAGATATGGTCGTCGCCGATATCCCCGGTTTGGTCGAAGGCGCGCATCTAGGCGTAGGCTTGGGGCACTCGTTTTTGCGCCATGTGCAGCGCACCCGTTTGCTCATTCATTTGTTGAATGGCGCAAACGACGATCCGCTGGCAGATTACAACCAAATCAACCAAGAATTGGCATTGTATGACGAGAAACTGGGCGACCGCCGCCAGATTGCTGTTTTCAACAAGATGGATATCCCCGAAGCGCGGGATCGCTACGAAACCGTGAAAGCGGCGCTCAAGGCGCGCGGCGTAGACGTGATCGCGATTTCTGGCGCGACGACCGAAGGGGTACAAGCGCTCGTGCGGCGCGTCTTTATGGAATTGAAGGCGCTGCCGAATGTCCCAGAACTGATCGAGACGATGCCGATTTATGATCTGCCGGAAGAGGATCTCGCCTTTGAGATTGAACGGGTGGAAGAAGGTGTGTATCGCGTCACGGGCAAGCGCATCGAACGATCTGCTGCTATGACCTATTGGGATTATGATGAAGCCATCTTGCGCTTCCAACGGATGCTTGACACCATTGGCGTAACAGCCGCCCTGCGCGACGCTGGGGTACAAGAGGGCGACTCGGTATTTATCGGCGAACATGAATTGGAATGGTCGGACTGACGGTTATGGAGCGAGTGGGTATCCTCGGCGGCACTTTTGATCCGCCACATCTCGGTCATTTGGTTTTAGCGGAATATGCTGTCGAGGCGCTCGGTTTATCGCGCGTCTTGTTCGTTCCGGCGGGTGATCCACCGCATAAACGCGGGTTGGTGCGCTTGCCCATCACCCATCGCTTGCCGATGTTGGCATTGGCATTGGCGGGCATTCCCCATTTTGAGATTTCGCGCATTGATGTGGATCGCCCCGGTCCGCATTTCGCCGTCGATATGATCCGGTTGTTGCAAGCAGAACTGCCGGATGCTAGTTTATATTTTTTGATGGGCAGTGATTCGTTTTCTGATCTGCCCTCTTGGAACCGCCCCCAAGAACTGGTTGATTCGTGCCAAATCGTTGTCTTGGATCGTCCTGGGCGCGATTGGTCAATTGAGATGCACGATGCGACGTTGCCCGGTCTGCGTGACCGGGTGGCGACCATCAAATTCCCTCGCTTGGGCATTTCCTCAACGGAAATTTCCAAACGACTGCACGCGGGCTTGAGTGTGCGTTATATCATCCCCGATGCGGTCCTCAGTTACATCACCTTGAATGGACTTTATCATTTTAAGCATCCCCACGCCTAAAGGCGGGGGCTTTTAGCCCCAATGCTTACCCGACTCAGCCCGCAAGGGCTACGTTAGCGGCGAAACTATAGGCACTTCGGGATACCTCACCAGTCCCGAACTCTGCGGTGAACGATTAAACAGAATGCTTGGGAGCAAACAGTGTCGTTCACGCCAAACCGTCGCATAACTTTGTCAAGGTGAACATTACACCCGTAAGGGAAGAAAAGTTGAGGTAACTCAAATGCAACGTGTATTCGTGATTGACAAAAACAAGCATCCGCTCATGCCCTGCCATCCGGCACGGGCGCGGGAACTGCTCAGGAAGGGCAAGGCGGCGGTCTATCGCACTTTTCCTTTCACCGTCATCCTGAAAGAACGTGAGGGCGGCGATACCCAACCCATGGCGTTCAAGATCGATCCCGGCAGCAAGACAACGGGCATGGCTTTAGTCGCAGACTTCAAGCGTGGCAAGCGGGTGATTTGGGCAGGTGAACTCACCCATCGCGGGCAGCAGATACGCGACGCGCTCCTGTCAAGGCGGCAACTGCGACGTTCTCGCCGCGCACGACACACGCGCTATCGACAGGCGCGCTTTGATAATCGTCGTCGTCCAGAGGGATGGCTGCCGCCGTCATTGCAAAGCCGCGTGGAGAACATTTGGACATGGGCATGTCGCCTGAACCGTGCTTGTCCTATCGCCAGTATCAGTCAGGAATTGGTGAAGTTTGATACGCAGTTGATGGCAAATGCGGAAATCAGGGGCGTGGAATATCAGCAGGGCGAGTTGGCGGGTTACGAGATACGAGAATATTTACTCGAAAAGTGGGGACGCAAATGCGCCTACTGCGGCGCGAAATACCTGCCGCTGCAAATCGAGCATATCAACCCCAAATTGCGCGGCGGCAGCAACCGGGTCAGCAACTTAACCCTCGCCTGTCACGACTGCAACCAGAAGAAGGGAACACAGACGGCGGCGGAATTTGGTTTCCCCGAAATCCAGAAACAAGCCAAGCTCCCGCTCAAGGACGCTGCGGCGGTGAATGCCACACGATGGGCGCTCTACCATCGTTTGGAAACAATCGGACTGCCATTGGAGGTCGGCACGGGTGGACGCACCAAGTTCAACCGCACAACGCAGGGCTACGCAAAAACTCACTGGCTGGACGCGGCGTGTGTGGGCGAGAGTGGTGAAAAAGTCTATATCACGTCTAGCGATATACCGTTGTTGATTAAAGCAACGGGTCATGGTTCACGCCAAATGTGTCGTACCGACAAGTATGGTTTCCCATCGCGTTACCGTCTGCGTCAGAAGCGCCATTTCGGTTTTCAAACGGGCGACATGGTTAAAGCTATCGTCCCTGCTGGTAAGTATGCCGGGAAACATACCGGACGTGTCGCGTGTCGCGCATCGGGAAGTTTCGACATCAGCACCTCTTTGGGAAAAGCAGCTGGCGTTTCACACCGTCACTGCCGCGTGCTACACCATTCAGACGGTTACACCTATACGAAGGGACACGGCGCTATCCCTTCCCCCCCCTAAAGGCGGGGGTATCTCGCGCCAATTTTGATGAAGCTCATCAAGCACTGATCGACAAAATTGTGAAGGCGGTGATTGTCAAAGGTGCAAAGGTGCAATCTGTGGTATTACATGGGGGATTTTTTTGTTGATTTATAATATATGCATGACGGTTGGGCAGTAAAAGACTCGAACTTTTAACCTTCTCGACGTCAACGAGATGCTCTGCCAATTGAGCTAACTGCCCTGATGTTAAAGATTGTAGCATAAGCCATTGCCATTGCAAGAGTCAGACCGCGCCGATTTTCAAAATCCGTATAATGCGATCATGCCCGGCATAATCGGGCAACAAAGTGACATCCCACGCGGGGAAGGCGTGCTGCGCAATCGCCAATGTAGCCTGCCCTTGCCCCGCGCCGATCTCCAACAAAATGAGTGCCGCGTCGTTCATAACGGTGGGTAGTTGAGCCAGCAAGCGCCGCACCAACACGAGTCCATCGGCCCCACCATCCAGCGCCAGGAGCGGTTCATAGTGGCTGACTTGAAGCGTCGGCACTTCTGCCGCCGCGATATAGGGCAAATTCGCCATGATCAAATCACAATGCACGGCGTGATCGAGCAACGGTTGGGCGAGATCCCCTTCAAAAAAGGTGATGTCGGCATGATGTTGGGTCGCGTTAGCGCGCGCGACCGCCAGCGCATCGGGGCTGATGTCGGTGGCATAGACCCGTGTTTGGGGCTGTAAAGCCGCAAAGGTGACGGCAAGCGCGCCGCTGCCTGTGCCAATGTCGGCAACCATCAGCGGGCGTCCGGCGGCATAGGCGAGCGCTT
>Ga0209490_10005176_pt1 | contig 11925 bp, 10 predicted proteins | sample MAT06_FD_187209 | JGI IMG/M metagenome (GOLD analysis project Ga0209490, IMG submission 187209) | Freshwater microbial communities from Lake Fryxell liftoff mats and glacier meltwater in Antarctica - MAT-06 (SPAdes) (version 2) | ecosystem: Environmental > Aquatic > Freshwater > Ice > Liftoff...
TGAGCGATAAGCGCACCGCAAACGTCTGGCGCACACGGACCTACCTAACCCTTGCGAGGTTGCTGGCATGTTTCGCGTTCCTTTCGTCGAAACATGGCAGGGGAGAGCTTAGAATATGCCTCTAAGTAAGCGTAAATATGGAGCTATTTATTTTTCCGGTCAGTTTGAGTTCGGTCTTTTTCGAAACATTGTTTCCGATGTCCAACTTCGGGGGCGAACCGCTGGCTGCAACTCGTTGCGGGCGCCTATCTCTTAGGCAATGGTGGCCCCGCATTCATGGCGTTCAGAGTTACCGCCGGCTGGCTAGTTCTCCTCGTTTCAGCTCTTCTGGCGTCAGCAAGCTGCGGCGGCCGATCGAGTCTCGCCCTACCCCAGCCCTGCGAACAGCTGGGTGAGAAGCGGGCATGCGAGAATGCGTGTGGCCAGGGGGAACAGCGCTGCGAGGCCGGATACTGGCACGATTGCGAAGTGCCGCGGGTGACGCGCACCTGCAGCGATGGCTGCGGGACGGGTATTGAAGCCTGCACGGTTGGGATATGGCAGGGCTGCGAAGTGCCGGTCGCCGAACGAGCGTGTACTAACGTCTGCGGGAGCGGTACGCAGAAGTGCGAACGTGGGGCTTGGGAGACTGCGTGCAAGATCCCGTCGATCGAAACACCCTGCTTCAGCGCTTGCGGCCCTGGTATTGAACGCTGCGTGGATGGGCGGTTTTTCCCGTGTGACGCGCCTCCGCCCAAGCCTCCCAAGCTCAGAACGATCGTGCGCGATTTCCGCGACACTCACCCGGATTTCGAGATCCCGCTCGGCGGATTCGACACAAGTGCTGGCGACCAAGGCATGGTGGAAGCCGTGCTTGGCCCGGACGATAAGCCCGTGTACGCGTCCAGGACGCGCACTCCAAGCACCAGTGGAAAAGCCAACTTCGATACTTGGTATCGTGATGTCCCAGGCGTCAACACAGCGTTGCCGATTTCCCTCCAGCTGCTCAGTTCATCTGCGCAAGAGGGGCTCTTCGTTTATTCAAACCGAGCATTTTTTCCGATCGATGGCCAAGGCTTCGGCAATCAAGGACGCGACCACAACTTTCACTTCACGCTCGAAGTGGCGACAGAGTTTATCTACGTCGGAGGGGAAACATTTTCCTTTATGGGAGATGATGATCTCTGGGTGTTCATCAATCGTCGGCTCGCGCTCGATCTCGGAGGCCTGCACCAATCGCTAACGGGCACGATCAATCTGGACAGCGACGCCAAAAAATTGGGCATCGCTGTGGGGCAGAAGTATGCTCTCCACTTGTTCTTTGCGGAACGTCACACCATTGAGTCTAATTTCACCGTCGAAACCAGCATCTCGGACGTTCTCTCCTGCGAGTGAGGGTGCGTGCGTTCAGGTAGGGCGCTGTATCCCGTGAGCTCGCCTTCGTGAGGTCGCCTTAAACCTGAGCTTCGAGCGGCCGTTCTAGCACCTTGCCCACCTTGAAAACGGCGCCTCCCCATCAGTTCCGAGAGAGCGAGAAATCGCTGCTAGCCGCACGTGTTGTGGAGGGGCCTGTTCTTGCGCCGCGCCTGCGCGCCCTTGAAACTCGGGTGCGTCTGCTGCGGCAGATCGCCGCTTGCTTCACGGCAAAGCTCTCGCCGGACCAATTGATTGAAGAAGCAGTGCAGACTTTAGCGCAGGAATTTCCAGAGTATCGCGCAGCCTACGGGGTGATCGGAGACCAAGGTCAGCTGACGCTGGTGTTCTCCGCTGCGTTCGCGAGCCCAGTCGATTCCCCGAACACAAGCGCCGATCTTTCGGAAGCCCTCGAATATCTACGAGCCTTGCGTTCAGGTGCCCCCGTCTGTGTCGTCGATGTGCGCGAAGATGAACGCATGAAGCCGATCCGCAAGGTCTGCGAAGCGGCTGGGGCGCGGGCTATCCTTGAGGTGCCTGTCCGGCATTCGGACGATCTGTTGGGTGTGCTCAGTTTGATCTCTGCGGTTCCCTGTCGGTTTACGCTGGAGGAGCAGGAGACGCTCCAGGAAGCGGCGCACCAGATGACGCTCCTGATTCAGGCGGCACGCCAGCAAGAGCGTCGACAGCTGATGGAGGCGGAACTGCAGCACACGACCTCGCGCCTCAAAACGCTCATGCATTCGCTTGATTCCGCCATTCTGTTTGAGGATGAGCAGCGCACGATCGTGTACATCAATCAGGCATTCTCCGAACTTTTTGGTAGTTTAGAGCCCGCGCGTCTGCTTGGCGCTGACAGTGAGACGGGTACGCTAGAATACGCAAAACACTTTGCCGATCCCGAGAAATTTCTGGTTCGGGTGCGCGAGGTGTTACTGCTAGGGCAGCCCGTGAGTGGCGACGAAATGATCTTGAGCGATGGCCGGAGCTTGGAGCGGGATTATCGGCCCGTGCACATGGACGGGCGCATTGCCGGGCACCTTTGGCACTACCGGGATGTATCGAAAAAGAAGCGAGTTCAAAATCAGCTTGCCATCGGTGAGCGCATGGCCGCCCTCGGAACACTTGCCGCCGGTGTGGCCCACGAGATCAACAATCCGCTCATGTATACCCTCGCCAACGTGGAAACGGTGATCAAGCGCCTGGAGAGTCTGCGCGAGGCTGAACCGTCCGGTGCGTTGGCGTCGCGAGTGGAATCGCTTTTGGAGCCTCTCCGGGATGCCTTATTAGGCGGCCAGCGTGTGCGCGATGTGGTTCGCGATCTCGATGCACTCGGCAGAGAAGGCCGTGAAGCGGGTGGAACCATTTCTGTGAATGATGTGATTGCGTCTTCGGTTCGCATGACGCGCAACGAAGTGCGGCATCGAGCACGGCTGGTGTTGGATTTGAAAGAAGTGCCTCACGTCGCCGGAACGGTGGGGAAGCTTTCCCAGGTAGTGGTGAATCTGATGTGCAATGCCGCGCATGCGATTCCGGTCGGTCGCGCCGAAGAAAATGAAGTGAGCGTGAGTTCAGAGCTGGATTCGAATGGACGCGTCACGATTCGAGTGACGGATACCGGCCGCGGCATTCCTCATGAAATCAGACGCCGCATCTTTGAGCCTTTTTTCACCAGCAAAGAATTGGGCGAAGGCTCAGGGCTCGGACTCGCCATTTGCCATCAGATCGTGGCGGATATGGGCGGCGAAATCGGGGTTGAGAGCGAAGTGGGTGTCGGCACCACGTTCGAGGTGCGTCTGCCGGTCGCAAGTGTGCCCGAGGCGTTGGTGCCACAAGACCAGGCAACGGCAGCAGTGATAGGCCTGCGGGTGTTGATTGTGGACGATGACATGTACGTGATGCGCTCGCTCACGAGGATCCTGCGCGATACGCATACGGTGCAGACGGCGTCGAGCGGGCGGGAGGCTCTGGAGATCCTTGGCCGCGAGACGTTCGACGTGATCCTTTGTGATCTGATGATGCCCAACTTGAGCGGCATGGAGCTGTACGAAATTCTTGGAGATATCGACAGCAATCTCCAACGGCGGATGGTATTCGTGACGGGTGGTGCTTTCAGCGATTCCGCCCATGATTTCCTGGTTCGAACCGCGCAGCCTGTGCTCCGAAAGCCCTTTCAGCGGGCCGATTTGGACGCGCTGTTAGCACGCGTGCAAGCGAATCTCAGTGTGGGCACGGACTCCGTGCGGCGTGAGAGCGTGCCTACGCTTGATGCTTGATACTATTCTGAAATCACGACATCCACGGGCGTCAGGCGGAGTGCACGACGCAGATCGAGTGGCGAGAGATTGAACAGGAGTCCAGGCAGGCTGAAGCGCGCGCGGTACCGCCCTTCTCCACGTAGTCGTACGGGGTCTCTTTAAAGGCGATGCCTTTGGACTTCAGGAGCCGCGTGGCAGGCGTTGGGGGGTTCGGGGGCTTGGCCATCGAGAGAAAAGTGTTGAGGCATCCCAGGTAGGGAGGCAAGCTCCTGCCGGATCATCCCTATGCAGACTTACCGCTACGTGATTTGTGACGTTTTTACAGAGCAAAAACTGAAGGGCAATCCGCTTGCAGTGTTCACCGATGCGCGCGGCATGAGCGATGAACGGCAGCAGGCGTTCGCGCGTGAGCTCAACCTGTCGGAGACCACGTTTGTCTTTCCAGCAGAAAAAGGCGGTCACGCGAAGGTGCGCATTTTTACACCGCGCACGGAGCTGCCCTTCGCAGGCCATCCCGTGTTGGGCACGGCGTTGGTCTTGGCTAACGGCATTGAGGTTGAAGTCATTCAACTGGAATTGAAACATGGGCCCATTCCAGTACGCATCCTGCGTGAGGGGCCGCGCGCCATGTTTGGTTGGATGCTGCAGCCGGTGCCCACCTGGGCGCCCTACGCGGAGAGCGGAGAGCTGCTGAAAGTGCTCGGGCTGACGCAGAGTGAGTTGCCCGTGGAGCTGTACGACAACGGGGCACAGCACCTCTTGGTTCACGTCGCAAGCAGTGAGCTGGTGGCGCGACTCACGCCCAACTTGCACGAGCTCGAGCGTTTGACCCAGGCTACCGTGAGCGTCTTTTCGATCACGGATCTGAGTGCGAAAACTCGAGTCTTCGCGCCGGCTTCAGGTGTGCCTGAAGATCCGGCAACGGGCTCAGCGGCTGGCCCGCTAGCAGTCCACTTGGCACGGTATGGTAAATGGCCGTTCGGCGACGTGCTGAGAATCGAGCAAGGGGCGGAAATCCAACGGTCCTCCGAGCTATTTGCCAAAGTCAGTGGGCAGGGGCAACGGATCGAACAAGTTGAAGTTGGCGGTGGCGTTCAAATCGTCGCGCGTGGTGAATTTCGAGTTTAGGCCTCAAGCTTCTGGCCGAACGCCCGAGCTTTCCTGTCGGAGCGTTCAGTTCCGCGGCGCGAACTTTGGTGCTACCAGGGCAGTATGGGCCAGTTGAACGAACGGCGGCGTGAGCCGAGCGCACTTCGACGTGTTGTTGTTTTGGGGGGAATTCACGGCAATGAACGCACCGGCGTGCACGCGGTGCAGTACGTGCGCAATCAGCCTGAACAATTTCAGTGCGGTTCAGTTGAGGTGGTGGAGGGCTTCTATGGGAACCCGCGCGCCATTCAAAGAAACGTGCGTTATCTCGACCGAGACTTGAATCGCTGCTTTTTCTACGAGTACGGGGCGCCTCTCACGGAAACTCAAGTTCAAGCGCGCGTTGCGGGTACTCGCGAATACGAGATGGGCCGTGCGCTCATGTTGCGCAGCGAGATAGGCGCCCTTGCCGAGCCCGTTCCGTTTCTGATCGATCTGCACACCACCACCGCCAACATGGGAATGTCGCTCATCGTGAATGACGAAGATCCCTGGACATTGCATTTTTGCTCGCGTTTAGCCGAGCGTGTACCGAATGCACGCATCGTGAGTGACGGGCCAACGGCTGGCTTCGCAGGCACCACCGCGTCGCTGGCTCGCCGTCAGCTCACGTTAGAAGTGGGGCCGCTCGCACAGGGGACGCTGGATGTTCGGGCGCTCGAGCGAATGATCTCAGCCATCCAGGCGGCCGTGCAGGTCGTTGATGAGCTTAACCGAGAACCTGAGCTTGCAACCAGCATGAATGGCTTGGAGGTCGCTTTGTACCGCTGGCTGCCTTTCAGTTTAGATTATCCGAGGGATGCGGATAGCGTCCCGAGCGTGTCGCTGCATCCCGATTTCAACGGGTCAGATTTTAGGCTACTCACCCTGGAGACGCCGATTTTTCAGGGATTTGATGGCAAAGAGCTGCGGTTGCAGGATGCCGCTGGCGTCCCGCATGAGCTCCTTCAATTTCTGGCAGAGGGTGGCCGTGCGTGCCCAATGTTTGTGGGTGAGTCCGCTTACGTTGAGAAAGGCCTGGCTTTTCTCACCGCTGAACCCGTGCTGGTCCGTTGACACGCTCCCGCGTTTCGAGCGGCTGCGTGCGCGCGGTTAGACCGCCGTCACACCCTTCTTCAGGATGATATTGCCGTATTTAGCCGTCTCGCCTGTCATGACGATCGCAAACGCCAGCTTGGCGCGCTCATAAAAAGCAAAGCGATCAATGCGCACGATGCTGGGCGCCTTGGGTGCGTGGCGACGGATCGGGACAAGAAAGCTTTCTTCAACCTGGGGGTCGAGCGTATCTCCGGGCACGGAAGCCATCATCACGAGCGGATCGGTCACGTAGGCATCCAGTTCAAACAGCGGCAAGATGGCGTCCAAGAGAGCAGGAACACGAAGCCCATCGGCGCGGAGCGTGCGCGGATTCACGGAGTTCCCCGGGAAGTGGGCATCTGCCAGAATGATCTCATCACCGTGCCCCATCACGTACAGGGTGCTGAGGAGTTCGGGGCTTAGGAGAGGACTGATTCCCTTTAACACGATGCTCGCACGCTATCAGTGATCCTGAGCCCAAAAAAGCGTGAACTTTAGCCAGAATTCCTGGGAGCGTGTAGAAGTCTCGGGTGAACAGCGATGAAGCCTGGATGCGCATGGCGCTCGAAGAAGCAGCGAAGGCTCCCGTACACGCCGACATTCCAGTGGGTGCGATCCTGGTCGATGCATCAGGATTAGAGATCGGTCGCGGCCACAACGAACGTGAATCTCAGGCAGATCCAACGGCGCATGCTGAAGTTCAAGCGTTGCGCGCGGCGGCGAAGGCTCAGGGCGCTTGGCACCTGGGCGGCTCCACGCTCTATGCGACATTGGAGCCTTGTCCGATGTGCGCGGGCGCTATCGTGAACGCGCGAGTGTCGCGTGTGGTGTATGCAGCGCGAGATCCGAAGGCGGGCGCCATGGAATCGCTGTTCACATTGGGTCGCGATCCCCGGCTCAATCACCGGGTGCAGGTGACTTCCGGTGTGCTTGGCGCAGAAGCGAGTGCTCAGCTAACGGGCTTCTTTGCGGCACTTCGAAAAGGCACTTGAGCTCACGGAGCTGGGGCCTGGCTGCCGATTCTCGGGAGCGTGGAAGCTTCGCCAAAATGCAGCTCTTCAGTGAGCCCAAGCGTCAGCTCAGCGGCAGAAATACGCTTCCTTTCGTGCGCAATGCGCAACAAAGTATTGAGGTACGCGTTCCAGCGTGGCTTGAGCAGGCCTTCTGCCGTGAAGTGGGGTTCTTTTGGATTGGGAAGGATGGAGACCAAGAAGAACGCTTGGGTGAGTGAGAGCTTCGAGGGCTCAGTGGCAAAATAGTACTGTGCGGCTTGGCGAAGGCCATAGATATCGGGCCCATACTCAATCACATTCAGATAGAGCGTCATGATCTGTTCTTTGCTGAGCTCCTGCTCCAGCAAGACGGTGAAGAAGGCCTCTTGGAGCTTGCGTGCAAGCGTCTTCTCGCGCTTGAGATACAGGTTCTTGGCGAGCTGCATGGAGACGGTGCTGCCGCCTCGCAAGAACTTGCCAGCGTTGAGGTTATCCTTCACAGCCATTTGCAGAGCACGGAAATCAAAGCCATGGTGCCCATAGAAATTCCCGTCTTCGCTCACCAGCACGGCCGCGATGACGGCGGGAGCTATTTCACTCGCCGGAGTCCAGCTCGCAGCGCCTGGACCAGTTTCCAGAAAAAGGGCTTCTTTTCGGCTGCCGACCACCTGCAGCGTGAAGGGCTGGGCGAATCGAGCTGGGTTGAGCTCGGACGTGATCGAATCCACATGGCACTCATTGTTCAAGACCCAAGAGACAAGCGTCTTCGAAGGAACTTTGGAGTCGGCATCCACGCGCGCAGAAAACGCGAACGTGCCCGAAAGTGCCACCTCCGAAAGCAACGGAAAGAGCCCTCTCGGGAGAGAATTCTTGGCCGCTTGGCAGGCCGCGAGTGGAACTTCCAGGGTGCCGTGGATCGCCAAGTGCGTTGGAGTGTTTGCAAGGCTCCCTTTGGCGACGATGTGCACCTCGCCGAACGTCAACTCTGAATCCGCCAGCGTGAGTAAGCCCGTGGTGTCATCCCATTCGCCACGCGCTTTCACACCGAGCTGCAAATCCTGGATAGGCTCCGTGGAGAGCTTGGGGTGGTGGAGTGAAAGATGAGTGAGGGAGCCTCCGCCCGAGAAAGATACCCGCGCACCATCAGCGCCCAATAAGATCTGGGTTGAAGCTTCCAGCGTGCAGAGCTCGGGCTGTTGCAGTCCGAGATCCCCGGGTTTTATACCTAATTCACGCAAGGTGATCGGTCCGCCCACGAGCGAGATTTCCAGAGGCTCCGCGCGATTGAACGGAAGCGTCAGCGCTAGGCTGAGTGGCGTGCTTCCCGGGAGTAAGCCTGTTTTGGGCTCAGCTTGAAGCTTGAAGCGTGTCGGTTCGCGTGTGGCCGTGACTCTTTCCGGACCGATACTGAAAGTTTGGGAACCGAGCTTTACACCGAGCGTGAACTGCTCAAGCTTGAACTTGAAATTCTCCGACAGGAAAGGCCTCATGCGCACTACCAGCGCGTCCAAGTGTGAGCGGACGGTGCGGCTGAGTGCCGCCTTCGCGGACGTGTTCGGTGGGGTTCCTGTCGCGGTGTTTGCGGTGTTTGCTGTCGCGGTGTTTGCGGTGTTTGCTGTCGCGGTGTTTGCTGGGTTTGCTGTCGCGGTGCTGAGTGGGGTTGCTGTTTTGCTCGTGCTCGTGAACTGGGCACTGAGGGTCTCGATGTTGAGACTGCTGAGGCGTCGGGTGCCTTTGGCAACGTCGACGTCTGCGTGCAGCTCCGTCAGTTGAGCTTTGAGCGCGCCGGTCGCCAGTGTCGCGCTCTGGGTCAAGATGGCGTATTTGCCAGGCAACGGTTGCTCAAGACTCAGGCCGGACAGCTCCCAATAGCTGTCTTCCGTGGGCTGCCAGCGCAGTTTGAGGTTGCGGAGTGATAGCGTTGGATGGCCAAGCGTGCTTGCAGTAGCGGGTGGCTCTGACCGCGAACTGGTGGCGAAGAGGCGTTGCCAGGCTGAAAGCTCAGAATACGCGAGGATGGCGCCGTTGGAAATTCGGATCGCTTGCAGCTTACCGCTGAGATTGAGCGTGAGCTCGACTTCACCCAATTGCGCGTCGAGCGTGGGTTGCGTGCGTCGCAGCCGAACATCGGTCAGGGTGAGCGAAATAAAACCCACTTTCGCTCGGGCTGCTGAGAGATCCAGGCCGTGAGCTAGTGCGCGCTGCTTCACGAAGTGAAGCGCGAGCGGCCCCGAAACGAGCACTCCCGCTCCGAGCAGCGCTAAAAACACGAGACTCGTCGCTAAAAGCCAACGGCGGCGGAGGATTTGGGCCAGCCGGTAGGCCACCATGCCGGGAACGTACCTTGATTCGCGCCGGTCTCGGAAGCGGCCTGGGGAAAACTTGTCCAAACAGCCATGGCTGTGGCTAATGCTGGAGGATGACGCACAAGATCATCACGCTGACGACCCTGGGCTGGCTTCTTTCGGGCTGCAGTTTGCTCCATCAAGCCCCAGGAGCGGAGGCCCCCCAAGCGGCCAGAACGACCGCGGCCAAGGCACCCAAGGCGCGCGTCGCCAAGGCAGCGGCGCGCACGGTGGGCGATGGGCGGTTGGACCGCCACGTGGGGGACTACTTCGTGCAGCGCTTCACAGGTACTTTCCGCGAGCAACCTCTGCAGCTCAGGGAAGAAGTTTTGTCGCGCGATTCGAAGGTGGTCGTGGTCGCGTACACCTTGGACGATGGCTCACATCCCATCACGCTCAATGTCTATCGCAACGCGAAGACGGATGCCGTGGAAAAGGTGCTGAAGATTACGGACAAGGCGGAGCTCCCAGCCAGCACGGCCGACTTTGAGGCTCTGCTTGGCCAGACAGTGTTTGCCGCGGATTCGAACGAAGGCTTGGTGGATGCCGAGAAGAGCACTTGCTTGGTCGGGACTCAGCAGGTCGCGTGTGAAGCCAAGCACTACAGCGTGGTGGTGGGGGAGCAGATGGCAACCATGGTGGTGACGTCGAGTTCTGAGCTACCGGGCCGCGATATTTCCGGGGAGATCAAAGCAGAGGATGGTAACATCCTCTACCGGTCTGAGTTGATCGAAACCGGGCACCAGCAAGCGAAACCTAGTGTTGCCTCGCTGGCCGCCAAGTAGCGTTAAACGCGAGTCAGCCAGTCCGCGTGCTTTTCGTCTTTGCCTGTGACGGCGCGGAGATAGGCGCGTTGCAGTACGGCGCCGAGCGATTTGCGCCCGGTTCGAAACTCGATTCCGTCCAGTTCGCGGACAGGAGTCACTTCCGCGGCGGTCCCGGTGAGGAACACCTCATCGGCGCGCAAGAGATCCTCGCGCGTGAAGGATCGGATGGTTACTGGTACGCCGTTTTCACGCGCAATCGTTAAGATGCAATCGCGTGTGATACCGGGGATGATCGAGCTTGATTCATCATTCGTGTAGAGCACGCCCGATTTCACGAAGAAGACGTTCTCGCCGGTGGCGCTCGCCACGGTGCCATCTTGATTCAACATGATGGCGTCATCGAAGCCCTTATCGAGCGCTTCATGGGCGGCCAGCACGCTATTGGCGTAGTGACCGCTTGCTTTTGCCATGGTTGGAAACATGGTGTGGTGGAATTTGCGCCAGCTTGAGATGGTGACGCGCACGCCGTTCCGAAGCGCGCTCTCGCCCAGGAATGAGCCAAGTTCGCGCACCGCGATGAAGACGCGCACCGGGCACTCGCGTTTAGGCTTGAGGTCAATCGGGCCGTGCCCAAAGTAGGCGAGCGGCCTCAGGTAGCCATCTTTAATCTGGTTTCTGCGAGTGACTTCGATGGCGCCGCGCGCCAGAGCCTCAGCATCAAACGGTACTTTCATGCCGTACAGCTTGGCGGATGCCAGCAAGCGTTCGATATGATCCCCCAAGCGCAGCAGGGCTGCACCACCCTCCACAGGATAACACCGGATGCCCTCAAACACGGCCGTGCCATAGTGCAGCGCATTGGCATAGAAGTGCACACTCTGAGTGTCAGCTTCCTTCAGATCGCCATTCCACCAAACAAACCGCGCGAGGTCCTGGCCTTGGGGTCGTTCAAGGGGCAGCACATCATCCGGCATGCCGTCGAAATTAGGCCATTCGTGATTCATACGGCCAGCGTACACCCGTTACAGGAGCGCCAACAGGACCCAGCTTGCGCCGACCCAGCTTCCGAGTGTTCCGCCGAAGGACGCCAAAACGGAGACTAGCGCGATCCTCGTAAAACGATTGGCATACAGCCCGCGGAAGCTAAGAATGTCGTCGCGCACTGCACGTTTATCCGCATCACTCGGGGCACCCTGTCGAAGCTCCAAGAGGCCCGCGAGCCGTCCGAGTTGCTTCCCAGGCACGAGCGTCAAAAATGGGGCAAACACGGCCACACCGAGCAACGTGAGAGGCTTGGCGCGTGCCACGAGTGCCAAGAGAAATCCCAGCGTGGACGTTGAGAGTGCCCAGGCGTAAAGGAGGTGTAGAAAGAATGGTAGCGAATGGCCGAAATAGCCCGCAGCTAGCGCTATCAGCATCACGCACGGAATCAAGAACGGCAGCACCCGTTGACGCACGGTGGGTGGCGGCAGCGTCTCGAGCTCCTTCCGATCCACAGGCGTGTTGAGGTTGGCAACCATCCCAGGCACGTGCCCGGCTCCCACCACACCCACGACGCGTTGGCCAGCGGCTTCACGCAGCTTTGAAATCAGATAGAGATCACGCTCGTCGATCAGTGGCCGTTTGATGCCCGGGAAAGCGCTGGCCATTTCAGCGAGGAGATCCGACATGGTCTTATTGTTTTTGAGTTGTTCCACCCGTTCCGCGGTGAGCTCCACGTCAAGCTCCGGATTCTTGTCGAAGGGAACGCTCACGACACCCAGGAGCTGTGCCTTCTCGCGAGCAGACAGTCCACGCCAAGCGCGCTTCAATGTGATCTGAACATCTCGGTCGGCGAGCACTACCTCCGCGCCCACCTCTTTAGCTGCATGTAGTGCGCTCAGCAGCTCGGCGCCCGGTCGAACTCCCAGCTTATCCCCCATTTTCTTCTGATAAGCTGAGAGGG
>Ga0209490_10005179_pt1 | contig 11922 bp, 3 predicted proteins | sample MAT06_FD_187209 | JGI IMG/M metagenome (GOLD analysis project Ga0209490, IMG submission 187209) | Freshwater microbial communities from Lake Fryxell liftoff mats and glacier meltwater in Antarctica - MAT-06 (SPAdes) (version 2) | ecosystem: Environmental > Aquatic > Freshwater > Ice > Liftoff...
CGTGAAAACATCCGCTACTACGCCGAGTTACGCGGCATTGAGAGCGTAAAAAGTGAAGCCACTATCGCTAGATTTGTTGAGTGGCTTGATATGAAAGACATTATGGATAGGCGCAGCGAAGGTTTTTCACAAGGTGAACGCATGAAAGTCGCCATTATTCGCGCGCTGGTGCATGAGCCATCGACCGTCATTCTGGATGAGCCCACCAATGGGCTGGATGTGATGACCACGCGTGCATTGCGCAGCCTCATTCAGCGGCTTAAAGCAGAAGGGCGCACGGTGATGTTTTCATCTCACATCATGCAGGAAGTCGCCGCCCTCTGCGACAGCATCATCATCATCGCTAAAGGTCGTATCACCGCCGAGGGCACTACCGACGCATTGCTTCAGATGAGTGGCAAGGATAATTTAGAAGATGCCTTCGTTGCGCTTGCCGGCATTGATGACGAACAACACAATATGAAGGCGGCCTAAGCCATGGCAATTTCTAAATTTAAAACAATCATTACGGTCGCTAAAAAAGAGCTGACCGACCACATGCGCGACAAGCGCACCACGTTATTGGTGCTGCTTCTTTCCATTGCGATGGGCCCGGCGATTTTGATGGGGCTTGGCTACTTCATGTCCTCAATCGAGCAAAAATTTGAGAAAAAAGAGGTGTTTGTGCAGGGCGAGACCAATAGCCCGGCGTTGGTCAATTTCATGCAGCGTCAGGACATGACCATCAAACAGCCAAAACCAGACTTTCGCGCACTCATTAAAGAGGGCAAGCACGATGCGGTATTAGTCATCCCCGAAAACTTTAGCCAAAAATTGGTCGAGGGTGACGCTAAAGTTGAACTCGTCTATGACGATACGCGTCAAGATACCGGCAACGCGGCCATTAGCGTCTTACGCGGCGTTATGCGTGGTTTCAACCAAGAAGTTGCCGCCCAACGTTTAACCGCGCGCGGCGTATCCAGCGCCATATTACGACCGGTGGAAGTGGAAAACACCAATCTTGGCACCGCTGCCCAACGCGCTGCCGCATTGCTGTTCATCATCCCGTGGATAACCTTGATAGGCTGCGTTACCGGCTGTACATCAATGGCGGTGGATTTAGGGGCAGGGGAGCGCGAGCGTGGTTCCCTTGAGCCATTGCTAATGACACCGATTGCGCGTGAAGCACTGGTGCTTGGTAAAGCGCTCGCGGTGTCGCTTTACGCATTCGGTATTGCGATTCTCACTCTGCTGGGATTTGCGTTGACGTTGAAATTTGGGAATTTGCCCAACATCGGCGGCGTCATCTCACTCTCGTTGCAACAATACGTGGTTTTCTTTGCGATGCTCGCTACATTTGCACCCGCGATGGCGCTGGTGCAAATTTTACTTTCCACCTACGGACGCACCTTCAAAGAAGGCCAAACCTACGCCGCCTATGCCATACAAGTGATCGCACTACTGCCGGTGGTAGCACTGCTAGGGCAATTCAAAGATGCCACATGGCAATTATTTGTGCCGGTGCTTGCGCAGTTAATGGTCATTACCCGCATCTTGCGTGGTGAGTCGGTTGAGGTAATGCATTACCTAATACCCGCGGCAATTAACATCACCATATTTGTGGTGTGTGTGGTAATAATAGGGCGCTTGTTAAAGCAGGAAAAAATTATTTTTGGACGGGCTTAGCGATAGCAGGATAGCAGCGTTGACGGTCGCGGCAGGACATTGCGGCTCAGCGCCTCACAGGTAACAAAATTAGGCCAGGATTGCCGTCCTTTAAAACTTGCTATCGGCGTACGGCAAATTCGCGAACAATTTCACACCCTACAAAATTCTGAAGGCTTTCGCTCGACACGGCTGTACAAGCTTTTGCTGGATACTAGGCATCTGGCGTCGTAACATGATTAATCGTGATTTGTCAGGAGATTCAAAAAATGGCTGCTGTGTTCCAAAAATTTGCTACGCAGGCTGATCCTAAAGTACTTGAGCAAGTGCGCGAGATTGCTGCGAAAGAAGGTAAATAATTGCAGAGTGTAGTCGATGAGGCGCTGCGAAACTTTGTAGAAAAGAAAAAATGTGGCACGCCACGAACCGTTGTGCTGACCGCCTTTGGCGAGAGCCTTGCCGAATACGATACGCTGTACCGCGACCTCGTTAAGTAGTTGATGATTTACCTTGCGCCTACCGAAGCACTAGTGATGCATTGGGAGCTCATTCGACGCTATGGCGGTATTAACGGATTGCGTGATCTTGTGGAGCACTCGAAGCGGCTCTTTATCGCCCTAAGAGCGGCTACTATCGGGATGTAATTCATGAGGCCGCCGCGTTGTTTGAAAGTCTTGCCATGCATCACCCGTTTGTGAATGGAAACAAGCGCGCGGCCTTCGCATGTGTGGATGTATTTTTGCGAGCCAATGGTTTTCGCTTGCAATCGAAACCAGTAGCGATTTACAAATGGATGATTGTCAATCTTGAGGCGGGAACGTTTACGATCAGCGTTATTAAACCTTGGTTGTGGAAAAATGAGAGACTATTCTAAGCTCAAGCCGATTGGCAACGGCGGCTTAAAATTTATAAAACGCAATATAGACGGGCGTTTTCAGCCAAAATAGCGTCAAAACTGCCGCTAATGCTGGGGTTTCATTTTTGGCTAAGGCGCTAGCTTGCGCCGTTCCCGTCCCTCATCGCTCATCCCTTAATCCTAGGAACGGCAGTTGACCGCTTCAGTAGCTTGAAAGTGCGCGTGAATAAGCGAGTTTAGCGGTTTAGCACGTTCACCTAGTTGGCGACGCACGCTACAAGTGCGATTGCACATTTTTCAACCTTTCTAGCCGCGTTGCTCCTCCTAGCAGGATAAGGCCTGCTCTGTCCGTGTTGGCCAAATGAGGCCGAGTTAGAGAGTCCGAAAAACGCACACTTATGTCCCCAGCGGGGACGGTATCCCTGTGGGACGCACCCGTCCAACTGCCGTTTCTAGGATTACCGGCTCTAACGGGCAAAAACAAATTATCGTGACAATCACAGGCAATGTCCTGCTCTTTTTATCTTCGCCTACCTTGACGGTCGCGCTGGCTATGTTGCTAGCTTGGGCACTTGTTCGGGCACGCTTGACGTTGGAGCTAGCTGCATTATTGAAGTTTCGCCTTCGTCAAAATTGTCGGGCGAAGCGGCTCACCCCTGATTGCCCTCCCCATGCTGTCATGTCTACAAGAGCACGGCCTCTCATGAAAATGAGCGTGCTTTTATCCCTCTTACCCGCAGTATCATAATGCAAGGTGCGTGTTATTTTCCACAATATACAACAATAAAAATCAACACACTTTTGTCATAGATGCAAAATAAAAAAGTTTAGTCATTACAAGCGTTTTCAGCATAAATGTGCTGCAACGCCGCGCCAGTACTAGGCTTTAGTTTTTGCTATATTAATATTCGCTTTGCCACTATTTGCAACGCTCGGTGACGCATAATCCTACCCTTGATTGCCGCACCTAGCGCTTGCAGAAATAGTGATGCGAAATCGACACCAAACAGCACAAAATAACGACACACATTTAGCCGCACTTCGGGAGCTTCAAATGAAATATCGCCTACCACTATTGACCAACAAGCTGTTTCATTTTATTTCAGCGCACGAAGCCAACGAGGCCAACGAAGCTAGCGAAGTTAACCGAGCTACTAAATTCACAACCGCTACACGTAAAGTGCCGTCACAAAAACGCGCAACAAAAAATAGTTGGCAGTCCTTATTCATATTGTTAGCCGCTTTTTTCTCATTCAGTGCCTCAGCGGGAGTGTGTCAATTTACTGGTGCCGATCTTAGCGCATGGAATGTTTCCACCAATTGGGGTGGCGATTGTGCGTTGACTCCCCGCGTGCCTAATTCGTCAGATCGCGCTGAAATTGTTAACAAAATAGTTACATTACCGTCTGGCATAACCGAGGTGGGTGATTTGTATTTGCTGAATTCTGACATTAGAGGTAATTCATCTTTTGACCCCACTGTATCCACCCTAAATGTAGTGGCAGCTAATAATATTGGCGGCGGCATTGCATGGGGCTCTGGCAGCTACGCATTTACTGCCATGACATTACAATTGCGCGCAACTGGTTCAAACCGTGTACCCGCTACAAGTGGGCCGCTCCTGCTCAGTTATGCTCTTGTGCAGCTTTATGGTGCGGGTGCAAATTTTGGGACGAGTACGCCAAGCGCGTTGGTCAATGAATCCACAATCAGCACGAACGATTTAACGGCGGTATTTTCGCTGAACGGTGATTTTGCGTTGGCTCAAACCTCTATATTGCGAGGTCGGCTATTGGTTAGTAGCCCATCAAGCGTGTCTATCGCCACCACACCTTCGATTATTGTCGAAAGCTATCTGGATCTTGGCACCAACTCACTAAGCTTGACTGGGGCTGGGCTAGCTAAACTAGTCATCCAGCCTGGTGCAGAACTACGGGGCAGTGGAGGTACCCTTGCGGGTGGCACGACTACGCTAACTTTTCCTAACATTGGGGGGCAGCGCCTGGTAAAAGGCGCGATGAATATTACTGGTAACGTCGTTAACGGCAGCGCCACGTTGCAGCCGCGCTTGGGCGAGTCCCAGTCAGCGACCATTACGATTACGGGCAATTACGCGCAGAGCGGTTCGGGCACACTGAATTTGGTCTCTGATTTTAATCAGTCTGGCCAAACAGGCAACGTTACCGTTAATGGCACCGCCACGCTCAGCCCGTCCAATGGTGGCATTTTGGATGTGGAGATCGAGCAAATTTCACCGCCTCCGCCACCTATCACTCGTTCTAGCGGTTTTAGCTATACCAACCTAATAGGTACTTTTGCGACCGTTACCGTTTTTCCGCCAGGCACTGCTTTCACCACGACTTATGGCCCGACTAACGTAGATCTTAATCTCTTGGCGCCGAGCACCGCCATTTCCCCTACGTTAAACGCTTACCCTAATACCCAATACGGTAACTTCGCCTCCCAAACATTCACCGTCACCAATAATTCAGGTGCGGCCTCTACCATGGTCAACACGTTGATCGCCTTCACCGGCAGTAACTCGGATGATTTTGACGTCTTTCAAGATAACTGCACCGGCATAGTTGCCGACGGCGCAAGCTGCACCGTGGTGATTCACTTTATTCCAGCGACTCACCCAGTCGGCGATAAATCCGCGAACTTCACCATCACCATTAACGGCCAAAGTGCGGCTGCCACGTTAAGCGGTGCACCTGTCTCGCCTAGTGGCGGCTTTCTTGCGCCCGGCAGTTTTGAAACGGTTGCCATTACTGGCCCTACCACATTGGGATCGACCACGATTAGACGCGTCGCTTTTTATAACGTCGGTCTCGCGCCTCTCAATATTATTAGTTCTACGGCACTACCGCCATTCAGTAACGACCCTTCTAATTGCCAAGGGTTAGCTGCTGGGGCATCTTGCTTTGTCGTTTTTGGCGTCACACCGACGATGGTGGGTCCGCTCAGTACGTTTTTTTCAGTGACATCTAATTTCAACGTTGTCAGCGTAGCGGCTACTGCCGTCGGTACGGCAACGCTCGCGCCGACGGTTGTCACTACCGTGTCACCGTTGACCATTCCATTAAGCGGAACTGCGAGGGCTACCTTAACCATCGCCAACCCGAACACAAGCACCACGCTAAATTTCGTCAACGTTACCTCACGGTTAAATGTGGCTCAGCTTCAAGTCGCGCCACCGCCTAACGCTGCCCATACATGTGCTGGTAATCCGGAAATAGTGGCATTCCCAGGGGCAACCAGCGCCAGCATTTCGATCTTGAGCATTGCCCCGTCTACGTCCTGTACCTTTAGTTATGACCTGAAATCCACCAATACGGCAGGTGTGTGGGCATTAGGCTCTGATGAAATTACCAGTAATGAAGCCTCCGCTACGTTTAGTACGGGCCTTGTGAATTTGATTGTTACGGGCGCTCCGCTAGCCCCAACTATTACTTCTGGTCCCACCTACCCGTCGGGAACGGTCGGAACGTTTTACAGCACCACCTTTGCCGCCTCTGCCAACCCTGTCGCCACTTGGAGCGTGACTTTGGGCACAATACCGGCCGGCCTCATGCTAAACAGCATGACCGGCGTGTTAAGTGGCACCCCAACAACCGCGGCGACTTCCACCTTCACCATCCAAGCCGCCAATGGTACGCCACCCAACGCCACTCAAGCACTCGCAATCACCATTAATAGCGGGCCCACATTCGCCCCCACAAGCCTAAGCTTTGGCAACGTTTCGAACTTGACCAATAGCATACCGCAAACAATTACCGTCACCAACAGCAGCGCGTCACCGGTCACAGTTAGCCCACCCACCACTGGCAATGCAGAGTTTTCAATCGGTACGTCTACTCCGTCCGGCTGTGAGACCGCCATTCCGGCATTGAGTGTCTGCGCCTATCCTGTGACCTTCAATGCACCAAACATGCTCGGCAATTACATGGCGACTTTTACCCTTGTCACCTCCGCAGGCACTATCGCGATACCGCTGGCAGGCGCGGCAACATTGTTTAACGTCCCATCATCACCGCTAAGCATGGACTTTGGCAGCATAACTGTCGGTCAGTCCTCGCCGCCCACCGTATTTACCTTTATCAATAACGGGTTAGGCTCGGCCACTATCAACATTGTTGATTTAGCTGGCAGTGATGGAGGTGACTTCACATTGGTGAGTACAACCTGCGGCACTGTGTTTCTATCATTGGCCACGTGCACCGCTACTGTGCAGTTTGCGCCGTTGTCGGTTGGTTCTAAGAATGGCAGCATGCGACTCCAACACGGCAGTCAAAATAACGGAAGGGAGGTGAGAGGCGTCGCCTTCGCCGCTGCCTTATTCCCTACCATCACCTCGAGCCCCACCCTTCCGCAAGCTACCGTTGGCATACCTTACAACACCACATTTACCGCCTCAGGCAGCCCCGCTAGCACTTGGAGCGTGACTTTGGGCACATTACCGCCCGGCCTCACGTTTAACAGCACCACTGGCGTATTAAGCGGTACGCCAACGATTGCAGGCACCTACACCTTCACCACCCAAGCTGCCAACGGCAATTTGCCTAACGCTTCGCAGATGGCCACAATGATCGTTGCAAGCCCAATCACCCCCGCTCCTACAAGTTTGAACTTCGACGACACCGCATTGGGTACGGCGTCCGTCAGGCAAATTGTCACCCTCTCTAACAACGCCGCAGCCACTATCACCATTACCTCGGTCAACAAGTCCCCGGGCGAATTTCGCACGTACCCGCCAAGCTGCGGCACTAGCATTCCTGCCATGGGTACTTGCACTATCGAAGTGGATTTTTCCCCCGGCGTCAGCTCCACACCCACTAGCTTCCTTGGCACACTTGACATCAATACCTCTGCAGGCAACCTAAGCGTGCAGCTCACGGCTAGGGCTTTTCCTTATGACGTTAGCAACGACGGCAACCTAAACTTCCCTGTCACCGCCGTCGGACAAAATAGCGCCAATCAAACCGTCACCTACACCAATAACGCCCTCGGCACCGCCAATGTTCTGGCCGTCACCATTACCGGCGCCGACGCCAATCAATTCCAGCTCATCTCAAACACCTGCACTTCCGGCACCTTTGACCCATCGGCAAACTGCACCGCCACCGTACGCTTCAGCCCCACCACCATCGGCGCTAAAGCAGCGAACATCACGCTCAGCCATGCTGGCAGAACCTACAGTGCCGTAGCACTCAGCGCCACCGCGACTTCCACGCCTTCCGCCCCCACCATCACCAGCGGCACCCCGCCCTTAGGCAATGTCGGCACGCCTTACAATTTCACCTTCACTGCCAGCGGCAGCCCCGCCAGCACGTGGAGCGTGACCTTGGGCACATTACCGCCCGGCCTCACGCTTAATAGCACCAATGGCGTATTAAGCGGCAGCCCAACAATGGCCAGCGCCTACAACTTCACCATCCAAGCTTCCAACGGCATCCCATCCAACGCCACCCAAGCTGTCTTTATCACCATCAATCCGCCACAAAGACCCATCATGGTTGTCGCCATCGCCCCCTCCAGCGTAGCCACGGCTACCAACGCCACCGTCACTCTCACGCTATCGCCGTTTTTCGGCGAGCAATCTGCCCTGTCCATTTCCTCAGGCTCAGTCAACATGCCAAGCGGGCTCGTCATCCAAACTACCCCCGCCCCAAGCACCACCTGTGGCACTTCCAATACTATCTTGGCTGGCGGCAGTGGCCTCAGCTTCATGGGGGGCATCATCCCACCAGTGTTCAATTGCACCATCACCTTCGCCGTACGTGCCGCGACCTTTGGCACCTATACTATCAACATCCTAGCCGGCGCGATTACCGCCAGCGGTCAAGCCAATACCAACACCAGTAGTACCAGCATAATCGTCACCGCCTCCGGCACCGCACCCACCATTACCAGCGCCCTCCCACCAAACGGCACCGTCGGCGTACCTTACAACCACATCTTCGTTGCCACCGGTAGCCCCGCCAGCACGTGGAGCTTCACCATTGGCGGACTGCCAGCGGGGCTCTCACTAGATAGCATCACAGGCGCGGTAAGCGGCATCCCAACCGCCGCGAACCTTTACGGTTTCTCTATTCAAGCCGTAAACGGCGTTTCACCTAAGGCCGACCAGACTGGCAATATCATCATTGTCGCCGGCCCGCTCACGTTCGCCCCCACAAGCCTAACCTTTGGCAACACCGCCTTGGGGACAGCGTCCGTAAGGCAAATCGTCACCCTCAGCAACAGTAGCAACGCCGTCATCGCCATTACCGGTACGACTAATTCCCCCGGCGAATTCGGCCACTACATTCCAAGCTGCGGCACTAGCATTCCTGCCATGGGCACGTGCACTATCGAAGTGGATTTCTCCCCCGGCGTATCGTCAATGCTAGGCAGCTACCCATCAGGCCAACTCAACATCAACACCGCCGCAGGCAACCTAGTCGTGCCGCTCATCGGCAACGATGCCGTCGCCTACAACCTCACCAGCAGCGCCAACCTAAGCTTCCCTGTCACCGCCGTCGGACAAAATAGCGCCAATCAAACCGTCACCTACACCAATAACGCCACCGGCACCGCCAACGTTCTGGCCGTCACCATTACCGGCACCGATGCCAATCAATTCCAGCTCATCTCAAACACCTGCACTCCCGGCACCTTTAACCCATCGGCAACCTGCACCGCCACCGTACGCTTCAGCCCCACCACCATCGGCGCTAAAGCAGCGAACATCACGCTCAGCCATGCTGGCAGAACCTACAGTGCCGTAGCACTCAACGGCACCCCAACCGCCGCCACTGTCGCCCCTCTTATTACTAGCAGCACCCCGCCGTCGGGCACTGTCGGCGCAGCGTACAGCACCACCTTCGTTGCCTCGGGCAACCCCGCAAGCACTTGGGGCCTTGCCACGGGCAACTTGCCGTTTGGCCTTAATTTATTTATTGCCACTGGCGTCCTAACCGGTACCCCGACCCTAGCAGGCACTTATAACTTTACCGTCCAAGCCGCCAATGGCACTCTGCCTAACGCTACCCAAATGGTCACTATTGTTATTGCCGCCGCCGCCGCCGCCCCGCTCGTCACCAGCGGCCCCACCTATCCATCCGGTAGTGTTGGCGCTGCTTATAGCACCACCTTTGTCGCGTCCGGTAGCCCTGCGAGTACCTGGAGCCTCATCTCCGGGATGTTGCCCACGGGTCTAATCTTAAATGGTGTCACTGGCGTTTTAAGCGGTATCCCAACGCAAGTTGGCGTCTCCGGTTTTGTGATTGGCGCGGCCAACGGCACGTTACCTAACGCCAGCCAGAACGTCAGCATTTCGATTGCCGCAGCGAGTGCCGCCCCCGTTATCACCAGCGCTGCACCGCCGCCAGGCCAAACAGCCCAAAGCTACGGCTTTTTTCCGTCAGCAACTGGCACGGCGCCAATTGCTTGGACAATCGCTTCTGGCGGACTACCGCCAGGCCTGAACCTCAGCCCCACGTCCGGTGCTATAACCGGCACACCAACCATGGCAGGCAGCTTTTTCTTTACCCTACGCGCCACCAACATGGCGGGCCAAGCCAACCAAGGCATCAGTATCAATATCACCACCCCAATCATTCCCGCCATCAGTGTTAGCCCTGCCAGCCTTAATTTTGGTTTGCAAAACCTTGGTACGGTCAGCCCAGCGCAAACTGTCACTGTCTCCAATACGGGGAATAGTTCCTTCACCATCAACAGCATCACCAGCATTGGTGACTTTGCCTACACCACCAACTGTCCTAGTAACCTCGCCCCACAAGCAAGCTGCACCATCAACTTTACCTTTAGCCCGTTGACGCCAGGTGCACTCAGCGGTCTCGCTAGCGTTAACACTACCGCCTTGGCGGGCAGCGGCAGTATTAGCTTAAACGGTAATGGCATCAGCGAGCCGCGTGCCAACATTGTTGTTAATCCAACCAGCGTAGCCTTTGGCAACCAAGCCCAAGGTACTGCCAGTGCCGCACAAATTATTTTCATCAGTAATACCGGATTAGCCAACCTTGCGCTCAGCAGCATTACCCTCAACGCGGGTAGTGGTGGTAGCGGTGGCAGCGCGCCAAGCTTTACCCTAAGCGCGCCACCGGCAAGCGCGAACCCGAATAGCCTCCCAAGCTGCGGCGGCTCTCTTGCCCCCGGCACGAGTTGCGCCCTAGGCGTGAGCTTTGCACCAGCCATCACCACCAGCACCACCACAGACACACAAAGTGGCAGCATCACCATCAGCCACAATGCCACCTTGACCGGCTTGCCAGGGACTAGCAGCATCAGCCTTGCTGGCAACGCTACCCCGCGGCGGGAAGCCCTCATTCGACTCAGCGGTCAACCCAGCTTTGGCGATCAGGTGCTCGGCATGAGCAGCGCCCCACAGCCCGTGAGTGTTACCAATACCGGCACCATTGATCTAACCGTAGGCACATTTAGTATTAGCCCCACCAATGCCAACACGACTAGCAGCGACTTCCAAGTCAGCGGGGGCTGCGGCACGCTGATTCCAAACGCCAACTGCGTGGTCAACCTAAGCTTTAGCCCGTCTGGCGCAATTGGCAGCAAGGCCGCAACGCTCAATATCGCCAGCAACGCCGCTAACGCCAGCGCCGGGGTCATCAACCTAAGCGGCACTGCCATTGCCATTCCGGCGCCGGTGGTCAGATTAAGCTCAACCAGCCTAGGCTTTGGCACCGCTATTATTGGCGGCGCGAGTAGCAGCCAAGCGCTTACGCTGAGCAACGCGGGTGGCTTGCCGCTACGCATTGGCAGCATTAGCAGCAGCAATAGCGAGTACGACCAAACCAATAATTGCCCGAGTCCCCCAGCATTACTCAACCCAATGCAAAGCTGCAACATCAGCATTACCTTTACCCCGCTACGCTTAGGTAACCGCCAAGGTAGCTTGACTATTAACAGCAATGCCATACCAGCCACCAACACCGTTCCACTAACAGGCGTTGGCTGTCGCTTTTTTACAGCGCAACAGCAGCTCCGGTTTGTAACGGGTTGTGGCGCGGAGGAGTAAGCGTTTGGAGGTTTTGGTTAAGCGTAAACAGCAAACGAGAAAGTAAACCCTAGCATTGGCGGCCTGTTTGGCCACTAATATGCTGAAAAACCCCGCTAATGGCGGGGTTTTCTTTTTTGATTCTTATCGGGGGTTTCTGGTGTAGTGGGTAGTCATTGACGCACTTTATATTTTGTCAGTTGCCGCAACGATAGTGGTGGTATCCGTAGCACGGTCGAGTGAAGCGACGCCGGGGAATGTTGCATGATTTCGTTAATTCGCCTGACCACATTTGCATCGAAAAAAAATTATCAAACTCGTTCACTAGCGGGCGTTTGCAATCATTTTGGTACGTTCGCGTTCAGCTTGCCGTTGCGGCGGTCAGCTTAGATACTAACGCACTGGG
>Ga0209490_10005182_pt1 | contig 11920 bp, 8 predicted proteins | sample MAT06_FD_187209 | JGI IMG/M metagenome (GOLD analysis project Ga0209490, IMG submission 187209) | Freshwater microbial communities from Lake Fryxell liftoff mats and glacier meltwater in Antarctica - MAT-06 (SPAdes) (version 2) | ecosystem: Environmental > Aquatic > Freshwater > Ice > Liftoff...
TCCTGACCCCCCCCCCCCCCCCCACCCCCCAGCCCCCCCCCAGCCCCCCCAGCCCACCCAGCCCCCCCAGCTTTCCTGAGCACCCACCCCTCGCACCCCGGTTGAATGCATGATCCGAGTTCGGCAAGTTCATAAATCCTTCGGCAAAGTCCATGCCGTGCGTGGGGTCTCGTTTGAGATCTCCAAAGGACAGTGCGTCGGGCTCCTTGGCCCGAATGGTGCAGGCAAGACCACCACGATACGTATGGTGACAGGATTTGTACCGCCCACATCAGGGGATGTTTCTGTCGGTGGGCATGACTCGGTGGACGAGTCTGTTGAGGCGAGACGATTGGTTGGATACCTTCCAGAATCCACACCGCTCTATCCTGAAATGCGTGTTCGCGACTATCTCGACCATCGCGCGCGGCTCTTTGGACTTCGGCGAAGTGATCGGCGGAGCGGGATCGCGATGGCCGCGGAGCAGTGCCGTGTTGCGGATGTGCTCGCTCGGCGGGTCGGCCAGTTAAGCAAAGGTTACAAGCAGCGCGTGGGAATGGCCGCGGCGCTTGTGCACAATCCGCCGGTGCTGGTGCTGGATGAGCCGACGAGCGGGCTGGATCCGACGCAGATCCGTGAGACGCGTTCTTTGATACGTACACTTGCGGCAAATCGGACGGTTCTGGTCTCGTCGCACATATTGCCGGAAGTCGAGAAGACGTGCGATCGGGTCATCATCATTGCGGGTGGGTGCGTGCGGGCGGATGCATCGCCCAGGCACTTGATTGAGACGGCGCGAGGGTTGAGCGTGCACACGGTTCAGGTGTTTGCGCCGATCAACGCGCAGCGGGAACAGATTCTCCTGAGGATTCGCGCGGGGCTACCGAAGGGCGCGGAGGTGAGCACGGAAGGTGCTGACCTTGAGGGATGGGCAACGTTTACGATCAAACCTACGAGTGAGGAGCCGGACGTGCGCGAGATGCTTGTGGGGCTGCTGGCGCGCGGCGGAGGGGGAGGCGTGCGTGTGCGAGAGATCAGCCGCGTGACACCGAGTCTTGAGCAGGTCTTTGTTTCACTTATCGAGCAAGAAGCATGAGCCGCGCCTGGGCAATCGCGACACGCGAATACGCATCATTCTTCCGGTTGCCGCTGGGGTGGGTGGTGATTGCGCTGTTCATCGCGTTGTCGAGCATTTTCTTCGCGCGGGCCTCGATTGTTCCGGGCGAACCCGCGACGATGCGCGATTTCTTCGGCATGTGGTGGGGGTTGTTGCTGGTGCTCTGTCCGGCGATATCGATGCGTTTGTTCAGCGAGGAGCATCGCTCCGGAACCATGGAATCGGTTCTCACAGCGCCGATCACTGAGACGGCGCTGGTTGCGGGCAAGCACCTGGCCGGGGTGATGTTTCTGTTGACAATGCTCGTTCCGAGTCTTGCGTATGTAGGTGTGCTGACGTGGCTTGCCCGTCCGGACTTTGGCCCGATTCTCTCGGGCTATATGGGGCTCGCGTTGCTCGGTTCGCTGTACATCGCGGTCGGGTGCCTTGCCTCATCGCTCACGAGCAGTCAGACGCTGGCGTTTCTTGCCACGCTGTTCTCGCTGGTTGCGCTGGATATTCTGCCGCGACAGATTGCGCCATCGCTGCCGTCGGCGGCGGGGCGGTTGCTGTACAACATTTCGCCGAGCCTGCGGATGGCGGACTTTGCACGCGGGCTGGTCAACTCAGCGCACGCGGCGTATTTCGTGATACTTACCTTCTGGTTTCTGGCTGTGTGCGCGGTGATCCTGCAAACCCGGAGGTGGCGATGAACACCGCACAAATCCGTGGAAAGAATGCGCCGCCGCCGCCCGGCCGCTCGCGGCTTCGACTGATTATCCAGAGCGTGGTGTTCCTGCTCGCGGTCTCGGCGTGCGCGCTGTTTGCAGGGCTGGTTGCTGATCGCTTTCCTCGTCATCTTGACATGACATCAACGCGCGAGCACCGGCTCTCACCGCGCACGCTCGACATCCTCTCAGCACTTGGTGGCGAGTACGAACTGGTTGTGACCATGAACTCGGCGAGTGTCGATCCGCGTGCAGCGCGGCGCACGCAGGATGTTCTTGACTCGTTCAAGCGGGCCTCGCCGCGACTTTCGGTTTCGATCATCGATGTTGCGGCGACCGATGGACCTGCGCAGCTCGATGAGGTGCTTGGCCGCATCCTTGAGCGTTCGGGTGATGATGTGCGTGGTGCAGGTCGGTCGATTGAATCGATCGTGGGCACCTATCCGGAACTCAGCAAGAGTCTCGAAGGGCTCTCGAACGTTCTTGTATCGGCGAACGAAGCTGTTGCCTCGACCGATCCCAACGCCGCCGCGCTGAAGAAGTTTCTTTCCGACTCGGCGGCCATCTGCCGCTTGAACGCGCAGGATCTTGCCAAGGCCGCGGTTCAGACGCAACAGTTGCTTGGTCAGAGCATCGGACGTTCGCCGGTGCCCGCGATCGATGCGGCCACTGCCTCTGTTCGTGAACCGCTCACGGTGCTCTTTGAACGTCTCAACGAGATGACCAAGAGTGTCGAGGCCACGCTCGCCGCGAAGGGCGACGTGGTCCCAGCTTCTGTCAAAGACCGGCTTCGCCCCGCCGCCAACCTGCTTCCCAAACTGCGGGAGCAGATCGGCGGACTCCGCGAGTCGATCAATGCTCAGCCGAACCTTCCGGTCATCACCGTGGCCCGCGTGGTTGAGCAGGCGAGCGCGGCCATCGTCATCGGCCCGCCACGGCAGGAGGTCGTGCCGGGCGGTGCGCGGCCACGATCACTGGCGGCAATAGACATCGAGTCGTTGTTTCCGCCCGCATCGCGAACAGCGGGCTCGGAAGGTCCATCGATTGACCTTCGCGCCCGCACCGAGAATCTGCTCGGTGCCGCGCTTTCGTCGTTGATCGATCCCCACCCGCCCATAGTTGTGCTGACGCACGGGGAGCCCTTCCAGCTTGCACCGAACTTCGATCGGTTTTCGGAACTGGTGGAGCGGTTGCGCTTGCGGGGCATTGATGTTGCCGAGTGGCCGGTTTCGCTTGTGGATCAACCGCCGAACCTTGCCAAGTTGAATCCGGGCAATGTGCGACCAGTTGTGTATGCGGTTTTCTACACCACGCCCGATACGGTTGAAGGTGCGACGCGATTGATCAACATCTCGCGATCAATCGACGAGTTGTATACGGCTGGCAAGCCCATTCTTCTTTCAGTTACCCCTTCAACGCTGCCATCTCTCGGTCAGCCCGACCCGATGACCGAGTTGTTCTCCGCAGTCGGTTTGAAGATCGATTCTGGCCGACCACTTCTCCGTCAGATCGGCACGCCCGCCAGCCCGCTTGTGACGGCCGACATCGTGGCCTCGCCCGGCGCGGGCAATCCGCACCCGATTGCGTCGGCCATTCGCGGCCTGCGCGTACGACTTCCGTGGGCATTGCCGCTGCGTCCGCAACCTGATGCCAGTGCGCTCATCACGCCGTTTTTATCTCAGCCGAAAGATGGCCTCACCTGGGCTGAATCGCAGTGGAAGGACTTTGCCTCGATCCCAGCAAGCAAACGATCACTGCTTCGGCCACAAGATCAGCCGAAGCCCGAATCGCAGCGCGATGATGCGGAAGGACCGTGGGTTGTGGCCGCGGCGGTTGAACGAACGATCTCGTCAACCCAAGATTCTCAGCGACTGGTGATCGTGGGATCGAATACGTGGTTCCGAGATGATGTTGCGAACGCGGCCGAGCTTGTTGATAATCGTGTGCGGCTGCTCAATCCGGGAAACGGCGAGTTGTTCGAGTCGTCGGTCTACTGGCTGGCGAGGCGCGAATCGTCGATCGGCGCAAGCCCTGAGGCCTCGGCGGTTCCGGTGATACCCGCAGATCTCTCGCCCGGACTCATCGGTGCGATCAGGTGGGGATTGATCGCTGGGCTGCCGATGCTAATCCTGTTTTTTGGTGCGATGTGGCGAGTGATCCGAGGTTAAGAATCTCAGGGTGAGACTCGGGGGCTCACACGCCGATTCTTCGCTGGTGTGCGCGGAATAGGCACGAGGACCTCGGGCAGATCTTCAAGCCCTGAGCCAATGCCTTCCCAGGCTTTGCCACACTTCGGGCAGAGGAGGCCCAGTGGGTTCAGCCCGGTGAGATCATGCTCGCAGGAAGGACATTCGTGCGTGCCCTGCTTCTCGCCGCACTCGGGGCAGACCATCCCAACCTTTCGCAGGCCGGTCAGGTCATATCCGCACTTGACGCAGCCAGACTTCAACTTGAGACGGGGCAGCACGACCAGGAAGACCGCCACGGTTCCCACCAGCATGGTGTAAGGAATCAGAAGGACGAGGACCTGCTTGCTCCCGTTCTGCCACCATTCGGGCATCACAGCAGGCTTGGATCCGGGAAGCCAACCGCGTTCGCCTTCGATCGCCAGCGACCCGATCAGGACAAGGATCATCAGGCCAATGAAAACCGCGAACACGCCGCGCCACGTGCGGCGGAACTTGGCCGCCAGATACCAGAGCACAACAGCATAGAGAACAGGAAAGATCACGCGCTGCTCGGGTCACGCCTTTCCGTGTGTGGAAGGGCTGTGTTGGGGGGGAGATGGTGCAGAGAACAGGTGCGGGGAATGGGCGTCTGCGGACCGCCAGAACGGTTCAGTAGTGTACTTCGCCCGCCGCGACGAACAGATGCAACCCGAAACGAGCCGCAGGATAACCCTCAGAAGGCCCGCTGGGTACCGTTCATTTGCCGGCTTTGAAGAGGGTGCGAAGCGACTCAAAAATGTCTTCGCGGTTATTCACGCGGCTGGTGACGACCTTGTTTCGGCGATCGTTGACCCCGCCCCCAGCCCCGCCCACTCCGCCGGCACGATCGTCGCCGCCACTGCCGAAGGCCTCGCGCATCACGTTGATGAAGCTTCCGCTGCCGTACGGGCTGGCGACCTGCACGTACCCAAACATGTTCACCCTTGGCAGCAAGTCCTTCTCAAGAATCTGGACACACTGCCGGTTGTCCGAATCGCTCGAGTTGTCCCCATCGGAGAAGTGAAAGACGTAGGTGTTCCAGTCTTCGGGGTCGTAGTTCTGCTCGAGCATCTCGTTGCACTTGGTGAACGCCGAGCTGATGCGCGTTCCGCCGTCTTCACGGACCGAGAAAAACGTGGCTCGATCGACCTCGCTCGCGACAACATCGTGGACGATGTAGCGGCTCTCGATGCCCTCATAGTTTCGGCGCAGCCAAGTGTCGATCCAGAATGCCTGAAGCCGCACCAGTTCCTTCTGCTCGTCACCCATTGAGCCGGACACATCCATCATGTAGACAATGAGCGCGTTGCTCTGCGGCTTCTTGACCTCGTTCCATGAACGGAACCGGAGGTCACGCTTGATGGGAATGACGATCGGGTTGGCCGGGTCGTAAGCCCCGAGCGCGATCTGCCGCTTGAGGGCCTCGCGATAGCTGCGCTTGAAGTGCCGGAGCGATGCCGGACCGGTGCTGCGCACGCCTGAGTATTTGTCGCGCACGGTGGTCAGTTTGTGCTGACCCTTTGGTTCAATCCTGGGCAACTTGAGCTCTTCACCGAGAATGTCGGCGAGTTCATCGAGCGAGACATCGACTTCCAGAATGTGCTTGCCGGGCTTGTCACCGCCCTTGCCATTGCTACCGCCCGCTGGGTCGCCTTCATCGCCCGGCCCCATGCCGACCCCGCCGGAGTTGTCGCCATAGCGAAAGGTCGGGATATCAACATCGTGAACCGGGATGGAGACGAAGCGGTCGCCCTCTTTGCCGATAAACTCGCCACGCGAAATGAAGCGACGGAGATCTTTGCGGATCTTGCCGCGCACGATCTCACGAAACCGTTGATGATCCTGCTCGATCTTGCTGACCATGCTGATCAACCTGCCTTCGGTATGCCTTTAGATCTGGCCGCGAATGCCGCGCGGAGGAATCATTACGACGCCCACGGAACCCGTCAGAGTGAGGTGCGCAGACAATCGCCCGACAGTTGCATCGGCCTCCTCGATCAAGACCTCCAACCTTCTGACAACCGCAGGCCGAGATGCCCTGCGGCCAGCCCCTGACCACCTACTTATAGGGCCGACAACGAGTTTCGGTTCACGGATAATCGGTCGGATTCATCAGTTGAAGTTGAGGCTCAGTCTGCGCGGGCAGGGGCATGATGCGATCGCCACCGCGTCCACAACACAAGCGTGGCCACGGTCCCAAGCGGGATGGCCAGAGCCATCTCGGCGCCGCGATTGGCGAGATCCGCAAGCAACCCGGGGCTGAGCGAACGAGCATCGATACCGGCTGCTCCCGCTAGATTCGGCAGTCTGGATGCCACAAGTCCGACCACCCACTCTCTCAATCCGAGTTGAACAGGCATCAGCATGGCCGCCTGAGCCGATGCGGCAAGCCCCGACGCGGCGGCCGCGCTGATCGGTTTGAAGACCAGTGCGAACACAAGGGCGTATCGTGCGGCCCAGACGCACATGTCAAGATATCGGAATGCGAGCCCGCTGAGCGTGCGCCAGTGTTGCTGGGCCACGTTGTCAGTGACCGCGTGACCGCGCGGGAGTTCGGGCGGGGTTGGAGGTGCTTGGTTCCGAAGAGATATCCACCTGCATCTCGCGAAGTACGATGCAACGCCGAGCGTGACCGCGGGAGCTGACAAGAGCCCGAGCATCTGAAGATTGTTCAGCCTCAGCCATTCTGACCCGGCCCACGTCAGCACCAACAGCATGACGACCGAAACAGCTGATGATGCCAGCGCCACGACCAGAATGCGCAGCGAGGCTCGAACCGGTACACCGTGCATCACTTTGTGGTACGCGATCCGGCCGAACATTCCGAAAGCACTCAAGAGCCACGCGCTCGCGATCAGGGCCGTCATCTCAGCGTATCGCACGCGCCCGTAATGGTTGGTCAGAACCCAGAATGTCGCGGCCGTAAGCAGCAGGTTGCCCAGCGGAAGCACGAACATGGCCACGAACATCCATGCAGGCGCGGAACTGATCTCGCTTATCGCAAAGCGAAGGGCCGTTTCTTCGCGAATGATCAGACGCAAGGCGAGCGCGATGAGCAGCAAACCCACCAGCAGTGCGGCGATCGCTCGACCGCGGTTTGCCCGGCCACCGCCCGCACGGAGAAGATGGCCATCGCGCATGATCACTACTTTTCCTCGGGCGGTTGGGCGAGCCTTTCCGCACTTGGGCCTGGGCTTGGGTTGCCCGAATCCGGATCAAAGGACGCGTAGCAGGGAGCACCTTCGGCAAGTCGTTCGCGAACAATGGCCGCGAGTGCCTGCAAACGAGGGTCGTGGCTATTTGCACCATCGACAAGGATCGCATCATCGGGCTTGGCAACACGCAGGCCCAGAAGCACGGTGCGAACGGCTGGACTGAGTGATGCCCGTGCGGCCAGATCGAGCGGAAGGACCGCAGGCTCATCAGTCGGTTGGACTTTCGCAGACTGGACAGGTGGTGGAGCGGTGGAGAGGAGGGCGATCTGCCAGGCGGGCTCCAGGCTTTCAAAGCGTTTGCCCGCCGCGTCAAAGATTGCCCGCTGCTCATCGGGTGAGAGTGGCGGAAGATTGACGGTTCCGAGGTCTCGCCCGCGCGTGAGGATGATGGCTTCCAGCAACTCTCGCGGCGTGCCTCCTTCAACCCAGCGTGTAATGGTTGCGACATCAGCATTGGCCTTTGCCGATGCGGGACGGATCACCGGCCCGCACTCTGAACTGAGCCCATACGGACCAGCGTCGTAGGTCAATCCTTCCATCAGCTCAAAGCCCTGCAACACGCGGTAGCGCACCCGAACGGGCTTGTTGTAGATGTGGTCGAGCAAGACACTGAGCGAGCCGACATCGGGCCAGATCTCAGTTGTGAACTCCTCTCGGGGCATAAGGCGGAGCCTTCGTTCGAGCGAATCGACTTGAAGCATCGTGCTTGTCGCTACCGGATCGGTTGCAACCTGCACATTGGGCGCGATGAGGATGCGACTATTGATTGGTCGATCCGGACCGACGCCGATGGGGATCAACGAGATGTTGCGCACGGTGATCTTCATCCGAACCGGATCAAGCATCCGTGCTTCGGTCGGCTCGACCTTCACGTCAAGAGTTTCGTAACGGCGCGGACTGTCGATGACCGATTCGAGCCAGCGCGGCAGACCGGCCGCGAGTTGTTCGAGTTTCAATGTTGTGGGTGTCACGGCGGGCGGAGCACCCGCCAGTCGCTCGGCACGGGTGTGCGCATAGGCACCCATGAGCGAGCCGTAGTGCAAGCGTGCAAAGGCATCGTACTTCTTCGCGGCATCGGCCTTGTTGCCGCGTGCTTCAGATGCAAGGCATAGTGCAAGCTGGGCCATATCGTCATCGGCACCGAGGTCGGTGAGTGCCTGCTCGGCGGCATCGATTTCGCCCGCCCGCAGCTTGGTCAGGGCTTCGATTCGCCGCAGTTTGGTCGGGTCCGCGGCCGGGTCGGCACGCAGCACGTCGAGCGACTGAGCCGCCTGATCCAACTGTCGTCCGGCCCAGAGCCTGAGAACGATCGTCTCTTCACGAAGGCCCCGCAACTCGTTCGCGGCCTGCTCTTCGGTGACTTCTGGCGGTCGTCGATCGACTGATGAGAGCTTCTCGGTCTGCTGATGCGCCGTCTCCAGCATTTCCTCGAAGGATGGGCGGATGAGATCCTCATCATCAATCGCAAGTGCGGCGAGCATACGAAGCCACTCGGTGCTCATATTCAGCCGAACGGTCTCTGGCGCGGGGACAGAGTCGGTGGGTTGTTTCTCGCGTTCCAGGTCCTGTCGCTGTCGCAAAAACTGCGATCGGACATCGCTGAGGTTTTCGTTCAATCGAACGACAATGGACCGCGGCCCGTCGGTGTGCCACCGGATGATGTCGTGCAAAAGGTCGTCATCGGCGGTCTCTTCGATCGCGAGGTTTCTACGCAATGTGCGTGTTGTTTCGATAAATCTCGCCGCGCCCTTGAAGGCACCCTGAGCCGCAAGGTGCCGGGTGATCGCAGCGTGAATATCGGCATCAATAGGATCGCTGTAGAGGACGGCGAGCATCAACTCAAAGCGGCCGACCGCTTCATCGACCCTCTGTGAAAAGAAGGTGAGCGCGAGGGTGGCCGCATCCTTGTTTGTGGAATCGAGTTCCATCGCGCGAGTCAGTCGGCGGGTGAACCCTTCGGCATCGCCTGTCTCACGAGCGAGCAGCGCGGCGTCGAGTGCAAGACGGCTGCGGACAGATGGATCGACCTGTTCGCCCTCCTGGCTAAGCCAGCGGTCATAGGAGGCGAGGCGTTGCTGGACGTTCTGGAGCTTTCTTAGACTCGAAGAAATGAGTCGAAGCTGAGCGACGGTATCGGCGGGATCAAGCCGCACGAGTTCGCGGCTCAGTTCATCAACCCTCGATTGATTTCCACCATTTTCATGGGCTTCAATGAGCAGGCGAAGGAGGACTGGATCGTTGGGTGCGAAGCCGCGGGCTACTTCCAGCAACTCGGCGGTTACGCGGTAATCTCGCTGCTTGGGCGAACCCACGATACGCAGGTCGGTCAGCGCGACCCGGGCCAGACACCGCGCGGCGATCGTCTCAGCCTTGACAGGCTCGTGGACGGCTTGCCCGACTGTTTGGCCGGTGGTTTGGGCAACGACCAGCACAACCACAACGGCGGCGATGGTTGATTGGATACGGCGCAGGTTCAACACCAACATTTGCGCAAACCCTCCGTGGAGTATCACCGAGTCCAAAGCAGACCTCCGATCACCATCATGACTACCAGTGCCACCCAGGGTGCAAGTTCGATTGCGCCTGTGACCCGACGACTGGCGTTGGGAAAGAACTGATCCGCAACTATCGCACTCATGAACTGCCCGACAGCCAGGAGCGCGAAACCGCACAGTTGTCCCCATCGTTGGGGCAGGCCGAGTGTCGTCGGCCACTCGAGCATGGCCAGCAGCCCGACCGCGATGGCGACGATTCCCCACGCCGCGGAGACCGCGATAAACACTGCCCGAGATAGCACCGGCGAGCCGCTCCGCATCGCCCACTCCGTTAGAGAATGCAGATATTCTTATGTTCGGACACATGGAAGCATGGAGACTTGGACACACGACCGCGATCGTTCTTGACAGTGCTTGCGGCCAAGCCGGCCACCGAGGGGGAGACTATCCCATGTTCATGGTCATGAGGAACTCGGCGTTGGTCTTGACCTTGCCGAGACGCGCTTTCATCAGCTCCATCGCCTCGACGACGTTCATATCGCTCAGGACCTTGCGGAGCCGGTACACGAGTTCGAGTTCCTTCTTGTCCATCAGCAGCTCTTCACGCCGCGTGCCCGATGCTCCGACATCGATCGCGGGCCAGATTCGCTTCTCGACCAGCTTGCGGTCAAGGTGAAGTTCGCTGTTGCCGGTACCTTTGAACTCCTCGAAGATGACTTCATCCATCTTTGATCCGGTATCGACCAGCGCGGTACCGATGATGGTGAGTGAGCCACCATTTTCGATGGCGCGGGCCGCGCCGAAGAACTTTTTGGGGCGTTGCAGCGCGTTCGAATCGAGACCGCCGGTCATGATCTTGCCCGAGTGGGGCATCTCGTTGTTGTAGGCCCGCGCGAGCCGCGTGATCGAGTCGAGGAGGATGACGACATCCTCGCCAAACTCCACCAGTCGTTTGGCTTTTTCGATCACCATCTCGGCCACCTGCACGTGGCGATGAGGCTGCTCATCGAAGGTGCTTGCGACGACTTCCACGCTCGGATCGGTGTTGCGTTTGAAGTCTGTCACTTCTTCGGGCCGCTCATCAACGAGCAGCACGATGATCTTGACATCCGGGTAGTTCTTGCTGATGGCACGCGTCATCTTCTGCAAGAGGACGGTCTTGCCCGTCCTGGGCGGGGCCACAATCAACGCTCGCTGGCCCTTGCCGAGCGGCGCGACCAGGTCCACGATGCGCATTTCGATCTCGGTGGGCGCGGTCTCGAGATGGAACCTATGCTCGGGGTGCAGCGGTGTAAGGTCCTCAAAGATCGACAGCCCGTGAACTTTACTTGGTGGTCGATTGTTGACCTTATCGACCCGCAGCAGGGCGAAGTAGCGCTCGCTCTCCTTGGGTGGCCGGATGGCCCCTGTGACAACCATACCCTTCTTCAGGCCGTACCTGCGAATCTGCGTGGGTGAGACGTAAATGTCGTCCGGCCCGGCGAGGTAGCTCTGCTCCGGTGAACGGAGGAACCCGAACTTGTCGGGCATGATCTCCAGCGTTCCTTCGCCGAACATCAAACCCTGCTTCGCGGCGCGGGCTTTCAGGATCTTGAAGATCAGTTCCTGCTTCGGGGTCTGGAAGAAATCTTCAAGGCCGTTCTCGCTGGCGACTTTGTGCAGCGCATCGATATCCATGCGCTGAAGCTGAGCGATGCTCAGGTTGTTCTTGATCGCATCCGGGTCCATCTTGGCCGCGGTCTTTTCCAGCTCTGCGGCCTCGCGCTCCAGCTCTTCGTCACTGGGCAGGACAAAGTCCATTGTGCGCTGCCAACCACCACCTCCGCCACCACCTCCGCCGCTTGAACCACCACCTCCGCCGCCGCCACCACCGTGGTGTTCGCCGCCCATCCCGCCCCCGTGCATGCCGCGTTTCTTCTTGCGCTTGCGCCGGTGCTTGCCGAACCCGGTCTCGCCCTGTTGGTACCCACCTCCACCCCCCCCCCCCCCCCCACCCCCGCCACCCCCACCACCGCCATAACCGCCACCCTGACCTTGGTATCCGCCGCTGCCTTCGCGATGGCCTTCACGCGGCTGGCCACCACTCTGGCCGCCACCCTGTCCGCTACCCGGGGCACCACCGGGGGCACCACCGGGGGCTTGTTGGCCACCTTGGTTTGAGCGCGGCTCGCCACCTTGTTGGCCACCCTGCTGGCCACTG
>Ga0209490_10005183_pt1 | contig 11914 bp, 10 predicted proteins | sample MAT06_FD_187209 | JGI IMG/M metagenome (GOLD analysis project Ga0209490, IMG submission 187209) | Freshwater microbial communities from Lake Fryxell liftoff mats and glacier meltwater in Antarctica - MAT-06 (SPAdes) (version 2) | ecosystem: Environmental > Aquatic > Freshwater > Ice > Liftoff...
TATCGAGTTTATTTGCGATCGCGGCATACAGCATATAGAAAATCACAAAATTGAAGAAGATCCAGATCGCAGTGTGAATGATTTTAATCAGCGTTAATTTGGTTTCATTTTCCATATAGTTTGATTGTATTTCTCGAAAACCGGAAGAAATTGTTCTGTGGTAAATAGCATCGCTAATTTTTATCAGCTCGATTGTGGGTTATTTTATGATGATTTATAACTGCCAACAGCCTGCCATTCTTCGACAAAAGATGGTGGGACTGACAAGCTAACAGGTTCACCACCGATAGTTGGCAATGATAATTTCAGAGGAATCTCCGCCTGCAACTGCGGTAATAATGGCTGGAGGTTATACTGTCCGACGTTGGGTTCGGGAACGGCTGACTCGGTGAAAATATCACTAGAAGCTTCGGTAGCTGTGAGTGTTTTTCCTAGCGAATCAGTCAGAGTGAGGGGTTGGCTGCGATCGATCTTCGCCACTCCAGGAAAACCCACCAATCGCAGATCGAAACTCGTCTGGTTATCTGCACTGATGCGTTTAAAGGCGATCGCTTGCCAGTGATTGCCATGCTGATCTGTGAGAGTTTGCCGCGATTGATAAACCATCTGTCCTGGTGCTTCCTCTAGTTGGCGAATGGCGGCAATGGTCGGGTTTTGCCCAACTCCAACTAAGATGCAAAACCAGATAGCAAGTCCGATCAATATGGTCTGAATCGACTTTCCAAATATCATAAATTTCTCCTGAAGTTGAATTATGAAACTTTCTACGATCCTACTCACTGAGTAACTATTTGAGGTTTTTCTCTACCAAATTGCCACAGCAAGATGACACCCAAGCCGAACAGATTGACTAGGGAAACTACTAATCCTCCGAAAAATGGAATTAGTGTCAGAACAGTCACGATCGCCAAACCCACCAAGAACTGCTGCTGCAAAGATCGATCGCCCTTACCAACTACACGTTGACCGACAAAAAGCGCCACACCTAATGAGCCGACTAGAGCCGTGACAACCGCCGTCAGACTCAGGAGTGGAATCAGAGGAATACCAATGAGCGTAATCGCTAAAAACACGGTAGCAAAGACAAAGGAAACGATCGCCCCAATGCCCCATAAAGCTGTCAAACCCGGACGTTGACGCAATTGTGTAGCCAAAGCAGGCAGGAACTGTGGGCTGCTATGCAAAATAATCAATCCGAGAATAGCTGCTACTACGGCGGAACTAATTCTAAAAATGGCACTGAAGAAATATTGCGCGAAGAAGCTACTTCTGCCGCGATTAGAGCCATACATCATGCCATGTCGATCGCTAAATGTAGCGCGTTCACCACTAATTATCGCACCTGGTTCCTGCACGATTTTGCCGCCAAAAGAGTAAGCATCACCCTCTACCCGCGCTCCTTTTTTCAGGATGACATCCCCGCCAAAAGCCATAGCAGTATCCAAAACTCTGGCGTTAGGGGAAACCGTAACACTCCCCCCAAAAGCATGGGCATTTTCGACAACTTGATTCTCTGCTACGGTGATGTTTCCACCAAAGCGAATCAGGTTAGTATTGTTGATATTGATATCTGTCTGCGCCAAGGCATTGCCTGTAAATATCAAGCAAATTGTCGCTAGAAAAGCCAGAATTAATTGTTGCCATTTCATAGATTTTATCCTCATCAATGAGAAAAATAGGGACTATCTTTCATAGTATTGAACAAAGATGAAGAAACTGTGATGAAAGCTTGAACGGAACGGCAACAATTTATTATTTGATGTGTATATTATGCTTGCTTAGCTAGTTTATCTTTTGAAAATTGCGAAGGTACTGTTCTTAAGGAATAGTTTTTATAAAAGCAGGGTTTTATTTAGGCGATTCCGAGTAATTTAACGATCTAAATCTCGTCGTGCTAAGGCTTGAATCTCTTTTCGCAGTGCAGTAATTTCTGCTTGCAGGGCTTGAATTGATTTTGCACCCGCTATTTCTGCTTCACCATTCTCCGCATCCTGATCGATAAAATATGTTGCCAGTGTTGCTGTCAAATAACCACATACTGCAACCGCATACAACCCCAGCAAAAAACACAGCACCCGCCCTTCTGCTGTTTTCGGAAAGTAATCGGAGCCGATCGTCGTTAACAACATTGCCGTCCACCACAGCGCCGTAGCATAGTCAGTGATACCATCAGTACCATCAGGAAGTTTGCGCTCAAACGCATACATTCCAGCCGCGCCAATTAGGGTGACGATCGAAGTTAATGCCACCACATAGCCAAACCCCCGACGCTTAAAACTTGCAGAGAGCAATCCCATTCCCCGACTGGTTCCGATCGTCAGACGAACCAACTGGAATCCTCGAACTGCATGAATCGATCGCAAAGGCCGGATAACTCGAAAAATCCGAAAGATTCGCAACGCTGGAATCAGCAGCGAGAAGGCGATTAACCAGTTGTGTTTGAGGTAAGAGAGTTTGCGAGGAGCCAGCATAAATTTGATGCCAAAATCCACAATGAAGGCGATCCAAATGGTAGTACCGATCGCCTCTAATAAAGAATTCAATCCCCAAACTAGCTCGACGATAAACAGTCCTAACCAGGCAAAACTCAGCACCAGCATCGGCGTTTCTAGCCAATCTTCCCACTGTTGCAGCACTTCGCAGCGCTCTCGATCCAAGGCCGATTCTGGTTGTTTCTGATAGCTCATAATTTCTTGCATCTTACTTTTTCAACAGAATTTCGGCATCCACAGGCATACCCGGTTTCACAAAACCACCAGGTTTATCAAAGCTCAGTTTTACGCCAAATACTTGCTCCACGCGGTCTTTTTGAAAATAGATATTTTCCGGTGTAAAGGATGCTTTGGCATCAATTGCTATAACCTTTGCATTTAAGGGATGTTGATGTTTTTGATCATGATCGAGGTAGACTTTGGTAGGTTGTCCTACCCGAATTTGAGCGATTTGTCCTCCCGGAATAAACCCACGCATATAAACTTGTTTCATGTCTACTATCCGCAGTAGTGGGCGACTTGGTAGCACTACGGTTCCAGGTTCCACGCTGCGGGTTGTGACAACTCCACCGATCGGACTTTTTACGGTTAAATTATTCAAACGGCTTTGGATCAGTTGTTGGTTTGCCTCTGCTGTTTTGACATCTGCCTGCGATCCCAAAAGCGCGACTTGTGCTTGGTTTACCTGGGTTTGTAGACGGCTAATATTCGTTTCCTGCCGATCGGGATTCAGGGCTGTGGTTTGTGCTTGGGTTAATTTTCCCTGAGCAATCGCGATCGCATTACTAGCTACTTCTACACCAGCCTGACGACTTTCCAGCATCGCCTGAGCAGTCTCAAATGCGGTTTGTGCTAGATCGGCGCGTTGTCGAGTTTCTGCACCCAGATTGGCTAAATTAACAAAGCGATCGCGATCGACTTTTGTCTGTTTCAGCAATGCTCTGGCTTCTGCTACCCGTGCTTGTTCCTGCTTGAGTACCGCCTGTGCTGTGCTTACTAGGGCTTCCGCTTCTGCGACTTTACCGATCGTATCGCCTTGAGATTGTTTGAGATTTAGCCTTGTGTCTGCTACCTGACTTTTTAGCACCAAAATTTGAAGACTAGCAGCGGCTTCTCGTTGTTTAGCGGCGTTAACATTTGACTTAGTTGCTAATAGTTCCGACTGCACTTCATCGTCATCTAAACGTACTAATAATTGCCCTTTCGTCACCGTTGCACCTTCTCGGACTGTTACTTCTTTAACACGACCAGATCCTTTGGTGCTGACATCAGTTTCATAGCCTTCAATGCGCCCACTAAAAGAGATGATGTTATTATTTTTAGGACGGAAGAAACCATACCAAATTCCTGCACCGATGCCTGTAATCGCCATAGTTCCTAGCAGCAACCATAACCAAAGGTGAGAAGAAGATTTAGGCGCAGGTGGTTGAGCAGAATCAGTCGGTTGTGATTCTATAGAAGATTTAGGCGCAGGTGGTTGAGCAGAATCAGTCGGTTGTGATTCTATAGAAGATTTAGGCGCAGGTGGTTGAGCAGAATCAGTCGGTTGTGGTTCTATAGAAGATTTAGGCGCAGGTGGTTGAGCAGAATCAGTCGGTTGTGGTTCTGTGAAAATCTTAGAAGAATCAGTTAATTTAGTCATGGTAATTTGTAATTGGTAATTGGTAATTGGTAATCGAGAATTGGTAATTGGTAATCGATTAGAAAAAGTTTTTTTTCCTTCTTCCTTCTTCCTTCTTCCTTCTTCCTTCTTCCTTCTTCCTCCTTCCTTCTTCCTTCTTCCTCCTTCCTTCTTCCTTCTTCCTTCTATTAACTAAGTTGTCTTCGATAACGATTCGCACTTACAAGCAGGGTTGCTATGGCAAACAAAATCATCGCGATCGCGTGTAACCACCAAACCTCTAACCCAGTCCCCTTGAGCAGAATGCCCCGCAAAATGACTAGATAATGATAAAGAGGATTAATTTGGGCAATCCAACGAAATAGCAAGGGCATACTGTTCACCGCCGTGACAGCACCGCCTAATAAAATAATCGGGATGTTTAAAAAGATGCCAATTAGAATCGTTTGTAATTTGTTTTCAGAAAATGTGGAAATAGCTAATCCAATGGCAACCCCAATTTGAATGTAGAGAATTGAGAAAATTAATAACAAAAATAGATTACCTCGCAATGGTAGTTGAAACACCAAAAATGCAACGGCAAAACACATCAGTAACGTTCCCGTGAGTAAGCCAGAAATGGGGACAATTTTAGAAATGAGAATTGCCGTAGAAGCCACGGGTGTCATCAGTAATTGCTCTAATGTTCCCTGATCTTTTTCCCGCACTGCTTCTACGGCGGCGGCGAGGATTGCACTGAGAGTAACGATCGCACCAATGACTCCAGGTACAAAGAACCAACTATCCAGAGTACCGGGATTGTAGCGGAAGGTGATTTCCGACTGAATAGGAATTTTCAATCCTGTTGATAGAGGTTGATATTGTTCTACTAGATTGAGGTTGAATTGAGTTGTGATTTGGGCAATATAACCCTTGGCAATTCCAGAACTATAGGCATTAATTCCATCAATTATTACTGCAACTTCTGACTTACCAGTTTGCAACAAGTCGCGGCTAAAAGTAGAGGGAATTATCAAGCCAGCATCGACTTGTCCGCGTTCAATCTGTCGAGTCAAATCTTGCTGATCATTGGTGTATCGACTGGCAACAAATACCTGATTTGCAGTGAAGGCATCGACTAATTGCCGACTGAGAGCGACCTGATTTTGATCCAGAATACCTAGCCGTAGATGGGTGACATTGGAGTTCAAGACATAGCCGAAAATCACCATAGAAACAATTGGTGCGATGGTCAGGAAAATGACCAGTTGCCGATTTCGCAATAGTTCAGTGGTTTCTTTAATTAACAGAGCCAAAAGGCGACTATTTAGCATTTTTCTTATTCCCAAGTTACTACTACACAATTACCAATTAACAATTAACTTGACAATTGCATTTGACGCATTCCCCACCAAGCAAGCGCAAATTCGGCAATACTCAAAATGAGCATGGCTAAAATCAGTTCCCAAGTACCAAACCAACCGGAACCCCGCACAAAAACATCTCGACATAGTTCGATGTAGTAACGCACTGGTACCAGATAGGATACAATTGAAAAGGGAAACGGCACGCTATTCAGGGGAAAGAGAAACCCTGCCAGGAGAAAGCCAGTTAATACTTTAATTGTGCCGATCGCCTGCACTGCTGCACTTTGAGTTGTAGTAAAAGTGCCAATAATTAAGCCCAACTGCACCCCCGCTAACATAAACACAGGTGTACCAATTATCAATGGTGTTGGATCGCCAATAAAGCGCACTCCAAATAAAAAGAAACCCACAACAAACAGGATGATGGCTTCTCCTAAACCCACAGCGATATAGGCCAAGGATTTGCCAATTAGCAGTTCAAAGGCGCTGAGACTAGAAGCATAAAGTTGCAGAATTGTACCCTGTTCTTTTTCGCGAACAAGGGCGATCGCAATTAATAACGGCGGGAAAATTGCCAGAATTACTCCATAACTTCCTGGTACAATAAACAGGGATTCTTGCCGTCCCGGATTGAACCACAAGCGTACCTGAGCCACAACTCCTAATGTCTCAGATAATTGCCCTAATTGCTCTTGTACAACAGCTAAAGTTGTTCCTTGGACAGCTAGATCGCTAACACGGGCATTGATTGTATCGCTACCATCAATTATTACCTGCACTTTCCCGGTTCTTCCTGCTGCTGCATCTGCGGCAAAACCAACGGGAATGGTAATTTGTACTTGGGCGGTGTCGCGATCGAGGGCATCGGGAAAGCGCATTCCTTGCCACTTTGCAGGAACAAATAAATTAGTGGCATAAAGTCGTTCAATGTAGCTGCGACTGAGGGTGGTTCGATCTAAATCTCGCACTACTAGAGAGATATTTTTTGCTTCTAAACGAATGGCAAATCCAATAATTAGTAAGGCAATCACTGGCAGGATAAATGCTAGAGCAACGCCTAAACGATCGCGCTGAAACTGTTGCAATTCTTTGAAGACTTGATTGCGAATTCGTCGGATCATCATGGTGGTGCGCCTCCTGCCCGTTGTACTTCTCCAATAAAGGCATCTTCTAGGGAAAACGCCATAGATTCGGTTTCAATCAGTGGTAAATTAGCTTGTTTTAAAAGTGATTCTACTTGGGGTAATTCTTGCTTAGGATCGTCTAAGACGATGTGGAGGCGATCGCCAAAAATGGAGACGCGCCAAGGTTCTAGGTGTTCTCGCAGGCGATCGTAACTTTCTTGCAATTTCCCTACACGCAATTCAAATAATTGACCCGGTTGTGCTGATTTGATCTCACTTGCCGAACCCTCTGCCACTTTGCGGCCTGCTACCATAAAACACATCCGATTACATTGTTCTGCCTCATTCATGTAGTGGGTAGTGACGAGAATTGCAGTGCCATTACGGGCAAAGTCGTTAATTAATTGCCAGAATTGTTTACGTGCTAGTACATCAACGCCGGAGGTAGGTTCATCGAGAAATAAAATCTCTGGTTCGTGCATGACTGATGCACCAAAAGCGACTCGTTGTTTCCATCCGCCAGGTAATTGCCGAGTCAGCAGGTTTTCTTGTTTTTCTAAGCCACAAATTGAGAGTACCCAGCGAATCTTTTCCTGTCGCTGTTTGGGGGGAATGCCATAGACTCCACTGTAAAACTGTAGGTTTTCGAGAATTGTTAGGTCATCATAAAGGGTAAATTTTTGACTCATGTAGCCAATTTTTTGTCGCAGTTGGGCACTCCGCAAATCTCCTGTTTCTCCAGCAATGGAGATTTTTCCCGAACTGATTGGTAATAGTCCACACAGCATTTTAATCATGGTAGTTTTGCCTGCCCCATTTGCGCCTAGCAGTCCATAAACTTCGCCATAATGGAGGTCTAAGTTGAGGTTTGCGACTGCATGAAAAGTACCAAAGATGCGGTTGAGGTTCCTAGCACAGATGGCGATGGCAGGATTTTGGATTATTTCTTGCTTAGTGTTTGGTTTTGAAGGTATGCTTTGCGATCGCGGAAATGGAATGAATTTAGGAACTCCCCCTTTTTGGCGTAGTAGCGTTGTGAATACGTTTTCTAGGGTTGGTTTCTCCGACTGAATATCAATCTGGTCATCGCTGGTTTTTGGCTGCTGAGTTAATCGATCGCGTACTAGGATTTCGCCTTGTTTGGCATCTTTGACTAGGACTTCAATGCGATCGCCATAAGTCGAGACATCGGCAATCTGTTCTTGATTAACTAACGGCAGTAAGGCTTGTTCAGTTTTGACTAATTCAGGTGTCCGAATCACCAACCGTTGCAGCCCTAGAGCAGCTTTAAGTGCTGTTGGAGTACCAATTTGCTGAATTTGCCCGTCGTAAATCAAAGCCACGCGATCGCACCGTTCTGCCTCATCTAAATCGGGAGTAGCGACTACAACGGTGATTCCCTGGGCAGTTAATCCCGCCAAAATATCCCAAAACTCGCGACGAGCAATGGTATCAACTCCCGTAGTTGGTTCATCTAGTAACAAGACTTGGGGCTCGGAAATCAGCGCACAACAGAGGGCTAATTTCTGCTTCATGCCACCAGAAAGACGACCCGCAAGGCGATCGCAAAAGTTATCCAATTGCATCAGTTTCAGATACTTACTACGTCGCATTTCTAGCTGGTTTTCTGGCACTAACCGCAGTCCAGCACTATAATTAATATTTTCCTGAACACTGATATCTGGATAAAGAGAAAATTGTTGGGTGAGATACCCCGTATAGTTGCGGGCATCTCTGGCCGGCAATTCTAGGATTCGCGCTTCCCCAGCCGTTGCTTCCATCACCCCACCGAGAATATTAAAAACAGTAGTTTTGCCAGCACCATCTGGGCCAATTAGCCCAAATAATTCTCCCCGGTTTACGTCTAGGTCAATGCCCCTAAGTGCAATAATTTTGCCATAGTGTTTGTACAATTTTTCGATGTGAATTGTGACACCATTCAGGGCAGAAGTAGCTCCGATCTTCTTCTTCTCGCGATCGACTGGATTTTGCAAAAATTGAGTCATAAATTTATCCAAAATGGAAACCGATTACCGTTTAAAAATCAAAAATTAAAAGTGCAATTACAAATCAATACGGTTCAGTCAACACTGTTAATTCCCCGGAGATCCCCCTAAATCCCCCGAAAGCAAGGGGGACTTTGAGCAACTTCTTATCCCCCCCTTTTTTAGGGGGGCTAGGGGGATCTGTCTTATCTAAACCATATTGAATGATAGGCATAATTTAATTTTCAACTTGTAGCTTTTACTTGTTAATTAAATGTTGATCGATGAGACTGATGCGCCTTAAGTTGTGCCCGTAATTGGGCAATTTCAGCCGCCATATCTAGCACCATTGCGGCTCCGACTAAGTTCAGCCCCAAGTCTTGACGCAACCGCTGAATCTGAGTAATTCGAGCAATCTCGCGGGGATGCAGCATTGAGCCGATCGGCTCAATTACCCCTAACTCAACATAAACCTTCACCAACGTAATCGAAGTCTCTGTTACCAATGCGGCATATTCAAAGGTGTAGAGTTGCTCACCTTCGGATGAAACCACTGTTGTTGAAAGGCTAAAGCTCATAATTTTATTTCCTCTAACTGGGCGCGGGGGTTAAAATTGGTATTTGCTTGGATTTTTTCGTAGCATTCTTGCTCGATCGCACTTAAGTCTTTCGGCGTGACAATCAGGAGTTTGGCGAGTAAGTCACCGCGTCCCCCTTTTGGCAATGTCCAGCCTTTGCCGCGAAGTCTTAGGGATTGTCCCGATCGCACTCCTTTAGGCACTTTCATCGTCACGCTACCATCCGGTGTGGGGACGGTAATTTCGGCCCCTAAAACCGCTTCATCGGGACGAATTGGCACGTCACAAACGAGGTCATCACCCTCGAATCGGAAGCAGGAATGGGTTAATATCTCGATCGTCAGATACAAATCGCCACGCTGTTGAGAGAACGGGCTAACGCGGCCTTTACCCTTGAGGCGAATGCGACTACCTGGTTTTGCGCCTGCGGGAATGCGGACGTTGATGGTTTCATCGTCGAATTGCAGTCGTTTTTGGACACCGTGAAACGCTTCGGAAAATGTCAGGGCGATCGCAGCTTCGCTATCCGGTGCGGGGGCTTGAGAGCGAAATCCGCCACCCAAATCATCAAAGCCGCTGGTTGTGGTGGTTCTACGTTGCGATCCGTTTCGCGATCGACCTAACAAATCGTTGATAAATGAATCAAAGTCGGCGTACTGATCGAAGTCAACCGTCCCAGGATTAGTTCCTCTGGATGGTGGCGCTTCACTGTAAGCAGGCTGGTTCCAATGTTCACCAAATCGATCGTATTTCGGCCGTTTCTCTGGATCGGAAAGCACTTCATTTGCTTCATTGAGGTCTTTGAATTTTGCCTCTGCGTCTTTATCTCCAGGATTGAGGTCAGGATGGTATTTGCGAGCAAGTTTGCGGTAAGCTCGTTTGATTTCTTCAGGAGTTGCTGTTTTGCTGACTCCTAGGATGGTGTAATAGTCTTTGAAGTCTGTTGCAGTTGGCATTTTTGACCTTTTAAATTGGGTATATTTTTAGTTGGTAAGTTAAATCATTGGCTACAAAAAGTGATGTTATTTTGTTGGCTTAATTCCGGTTGGATCGGATTTTTTTAACCGCAGAGAGCGCAGAGAACGCAGAGGAAGAAAAGAGAGATTTGATATAAATCTTTTCTGAATTTTATCGGGTGAAGTTTTTATGATATCTACCCAATCTAAATAGACTCGAAATTGCCAGTGAATGAATCAATCAATAGACAGATATTTAACTCCTACCTTCTAAGTGCAATCTCTATCAACAGGAATAGATCCAGCCGTCTCCTCCGTTTATATCTTTATGCCTTCATCAACAAGATTATCAGAAGTCAAAATAGATAGAGTTTCAGAAGCTTTTAAAGACCAGGTATGATCTGCCGTCAAATCCAAAATAGACTCATGATAATTACTCAAACTTTCTCGATGTCCAATGCTCAAAAACGTTATACCAGAGTCTTGTAACTGTTGATATAAATATTTTTCATTGTGAGGATCGAGGGCGCTAGTAGCCTCATCTAAAATAGCGTAACTAGGTTTATTGAGCAGAAGACGTGCGAAAATTAGGCGCTGTTGTTCTCCCAAAGATAGAAGCTCCGCCCAGTTTTGTTCAGTGTTAAATCCTCCATGCGTTTGCTCTAAGTCGGGTAAATTCACCTGAATCAAAATTTGGCTGAGCTGCGAATCTTCAACTTCCGAATTGATATTTGGATACAGCATTTGATCTCGTAACGTCCCTAAAATCATGTAAGGCCGCTGCGACAAAAACAACATTTTATCAAGGGTAGGCCGCAAAATTTTGCCACTCCCTGCATCCCACAGTCCAACGATCGCCCTTAGCAAAGAACTCTTCCCGCACCCGCTAGGCCCTCTCACCAGCAAACCCTCGCCAGTAGAGAGTTTCAAAGATAGATCCTCCACCAAAGTCCGTTGACGGTTAGGTGTTTGGAGCGTCATATTCTCGATCGCCAGTCGATCGTCGGAAATTTCAGTTGCGATCGTTGTTTCCAGGGCGCTGTCAGACTCCTGAGAAGCTAAGTGATTAGTTTCCAAACACTCTAAAAATGTGTATAAACGCTCGACACCAGCGCCAAAAGTAGCGAGGGATTGAAAGCGCGCCACAATTAGATTGAGCGAGAAAAAGACTCGGATAAAAGCCCCTTGCGCCTCGGTAACTTTACCAACTTCTAAATCACCCGCAAAAATGCCTGGTGCTACCACAATTGCTGGCAAAATGAAGGGAATAAATTCATAGGCGTTAGTCAAGATATTGAGATTCAACTCCCAAAAGATTAAGCGCTTGAAGTTATCAAAAGCTTCCACAAATCTGCCTTTGATTTGAGCTGACTCGCGCGGTTCTCCTTGGTAAAAGGCGATCGCCTCTGCATTTTCTCGCACCCGCACTAAACTAAACCGGAAATCGGCCTCTTTTTTAAGCTGCCCAAAATTGAGTCGCATTAAGGGCTTCCCGAATACCCCAACTGTCGCCAAGGTGCCAACCAGCGCGTAGAGTACCAAAAACAAGATTAACGGCTTAGAAATGCCCCAGAGCACCCCACTAAATGCCGCTACTGCTAACAAAGAATCAACTACCACTAGCAGTATTTTTAACGATTCTTGGGTAAAACTTTTGACATCTTCAGCAATCCGCTGATCGGGGTTGTCGATGTCGGCATCGGCATGATTTAGATGATAAAATGCGCGATTCTGGAAGTAGCGATCGACAAAATAGTTAGTCAGCCATCGCCGCCACTCTAAGCCCAGGCGATCGCGCAAATAATCATAGCC
>Ga0209490_10005187_pt1 | contig 11908 bp, 7 predicted proteins | sample MAT06_FD_187209 | JGI IMG/M metagenome (GOLD analysis project Ga0209490, IMG submission 187209) | Freshwater microbial communities from Lake Fryxell liftoff mats and glacier meltwater in Antarctica - MAT-06 (SPAdes) (version 2) | ecosystem: Environmental > Aquatic > Freshwater > Ice > Liftoff...
AAATCAAAGACAGGTATAACGATGCCAGAAGGACTTCCATTGAGCACAATGCGGAAGATTTCAGCTATGAGGATATGATTCCGAATGAGGAGGTAATCATTACCGTCTCCCATCAGGGGTATATCAAAAGAACAGCTTTGACAGAATACAGGTCGCAGGGCAGAGGAGGCGTAGGATCCAGGGGGGCAATCACCAAATTAGACGACTGGACTGAATACCTGTTCACTGCATCTACCCATAATTATCTGTTGATTTTCACCGATCTTGGCAAATTATTCTGGCTAAAAACCTACGCAATTCCTGAAGGAGCAAAAGCAACCAAAGGAAGACCAATCCAAAACTTGATCAACATCACATCGGAAGATAAAATAAGGTCAATTATCCAGGTAGGGAATTTGAACGATATCGATTATATCACCAACAACTATCTGGTGATGGTGACCAAGAACGGAATCATCAAAAAGACCACCTTGGAGCAGTATTCAAGACCAAGGACAAACGGTATTATTGCCTTGAATATCAGGGAAGAAGACCAGTTGCTTAGGGTGGAAATGACCACAGGCGATTCCCATATTATCATTGCAGCCAAATCCGGCAGAGCGGTTCATTTCCATGAGTCTAAAGTCAGACCTATGGGCAGAACAGCCACAGGCGTAAAGGCGATTACGTTAACGGATGTTAACGACGAAGTGGTTGGCATGGTATGTGCTGCGAGGGAAGATGCAACGCTCTTGGTGGTGTCGCAGAAAGGCTATGGAAAGCGCTCTCTGATAGAAGAGTATAGGATAACCAACCGTGGTGGAAAAGGGGTCAAAGCCATGAACATTACGGAAAAAACCGGGTATCTTGTTGCTATCAAGGAAGTAGTAGACAGTGACGACTTGATGATTATCAATAAATCAGGAATTACAATCAGAACGCCTGTGTCTGAGTTGAGAGTGATGGGAAGGGCTACACAAGGGGTCAGGTTGATCAAATTAAGCGAAAGTGATGAGATTTCGTCAGTCGAAAAAATCACTAGGGAAGAAGAGGACGAGGTTGAAATTGCACCAGAATCATAATCCAATACTTATAATTGAACCAATACAGAACCAAATAATCAGCAAAAAAAAAACAGATGAAAAAGGTAATCTTATCAATGGCATTGGTTGCAATTGCGACGGGTGCTTTTGCCCAGAAGAAAGTCGTCAGTTCAGCAGAAAAGAACTTCAAAAAAGGAGATCTTGAAGTTGCGATGACAGAAATTAATGCAGCTCTCGAAAATTCTGAAACCAAGGATGACCCAAATACCCCGCTCCTTAAAGCCAGGATTTTGACTAAACAATACACTCAGGATACCTCCAATGTGGCTTCAACTGTCGAGACCGGAAGAAATGCACTCATTAGTTTCCAAAAAGCCATGGAAATGTCAGGAAACAGCAAGGATAGCAAAATCGGTAAGGAAGTTTACAAAGAAGAAATTCCTGATTTGCCTGAAAATTTCAGACCCTATTCTATCAGTACCCTAAAAGCCCAGACTTTCAATAAAGCTGCTGAAAGGTATGAAAATGAGGACAGTGAAATGGCATACGAGTTTTTTAACTTGTTGACTGAAATTGATCCTGCAGACACATCGTCCTCCTTCAACGCCGGTTATATAGCCAACGAACTCGGTAGATATGAAGAAGCCAAGAAGCAGTTTATCAAATTGATTGAAAACGAAGAATACAATAAGATAAGTGCTTATTACCTGTTGATTCAGATCGTAAGTGCCGAGGATAAAAATCCTGAAGAGGCTTACAAATATGTAACACGGGCTAGAGCTGATTATCCAGATGATAAAACACTTTCAGAATTTGAAGTGCAGTTGTTGCTTCAAATGAATAAAATGGGCGAGGCGATGGAATCCGTAAAAGAAGCTTTGACTTCTGACCCAAACAATGCAGGTCTATTGCTGAGATATGGTTACCTATTGGAACAATCAGGAGATTTGGCTGGCGCCTTGGTTGAATACGAAAAATCTGTTGTTGCTGATCCGGATTTCTTTGAAGGAAACTATTACACGGGAGCAATATACCTCGATATGGCAGGAAAAATTTTAGCTAAAATCAACGATCTTTCTGATGATGAATGGGAAAAAGATGCCCCGGCAATGACCAAGAAAGCTGAAGGGCTTTATGCACAATCTGTGCCCTACTTCGAAAAAGGTTTGTCTTTAAAGCCTGACAACCTTGAAATTGTTGAAATTTTATATAACGTCCACTCAAGGTTGAAAAATACTGCACAAGTAGAAAAATACAATAAAATACTTGTTGAAAAATTGGGTGCTGATTGGATAGAAAAATAATTTCCCTTCCAAAAGACCACTAAAAGGCCGTCAATTTTGACGGCCTTTTTTGTTGTATCCTTTTTTTGTTTACTGCAAATTAATATCCATTTTTAGCGATTAGAACAAAAGATTGTCATTTAAAATGCCGTTAAATTCCCCGATAAAGTTTTGGCTTATATTTTTGATTTTACCGTTTGGTTGGACAAAAGCATCCAATGATACCGATTCTATTCGCCCTAACCCGAAGTTCCAAAAGCGGATCAGCCTTTTATTTGAGACTGGGCCCATGGTTCCCAAGAATACCGAGTGGGGAAATTTTATCAACAACGGATTGAATTATACAGCCCTTGATCTCAGATTGGGATTTAAGAATACAGGGAAAAACATTTACAACCTGATTTACAGGTATCCAACCTATGGTTTAGGGCTATATACAGCGACTTTCCAAAATGATTATATAGGCAAACCAAATGCTGTTTACGCTTATGCAGACATTCCTTTCACCAAGACATATTTTAATAACAGGCTGAGTTACTCCTATTTTACAGCTTTTGGGCTTGCCTTTAATTTCAAGCCTTTTGATGCTGATAACAATCCCGTTAATCAATTTATAGGTTCTTACAATAACGGGTACGTCCATGTCGGTTTCACCATGCAGTATGCACTCAATGAATGGCTGGATTTGGACGCTTCGTTTGGATTAAAACATTTTTCCAACGGTTCGATTAGAAAACCAAATTCCGGGTTGAATTTTTTCCCACTTTCTTTTGGGTTAAGGTCAAAACTCAACAGGGCTTATTTTGATAAATCAAGCCTTTCGGATATTCCTGAATACATTCCAAATCGTCATGTGAATGTTTGGACTTCGGTAGGTGCCAAGAATTATGAAATCGGTGGAAACATATACCTGAAGTGGGGATTTAGTGCAAATTATCTGAGGCAGTCAGGTTACAAACTCAGGTATGGATTGGGGATCGATATGTTTTATTCCGGAAAAGGGATTTTGCCTGGGGATTGGAAAAAAACCGGATTCAAGGATAAGGCATCCTTTGCGGTGGTGGCTTCGGGTGAGTGGGTGTTGAAAAAGAATTTCTCCATTCCTTTGGGTATCGGGGTCTATCTCCACCGCAATTATTTCAACGATGAGCCTAGTGCATATTATGAAAGGGTAGGCATTAGGTACAGGTTTTCGAATCAAATGTTTACTGGAATTACCCTCAAAGCCCATGGCTTTAAAGCAGATTTCTTTGAATGGACGGTGGGATATTCCATTTTCAAGGATAAAAATAGGTATTGATTAAGATTTATTAACAATTGGCAAAACCCATTGATATAAAAAACAGTTTTTTTTGAGGATTGCATACCTTACATTTTACCCAAATTTTGAAAAACATGAAGAATCAAAAGTGGTGGCTATTTTGCTTATGTTACCTTTTCTTAGTTCCGATTTTTGCACAATCCAATCCTTCCTCGAAGCTTTACCATAAACTTCTCAGATTTCAGGAAACCAAACGAATTCTGTTTGTCGCGGCACATCCCGATGACGAGAACACGAGATTGATCGCCTATTTGGCCAATGCTGAACATGCAGAGGTAGCATACCTCTCTGTGACAAGAGGAGACGGCGGACAAAACCTGATCGGAAGCGAATTGGGAATCGAACTAGGTCTGATCCGTACTCATGAGCTTTTGAGGGCAAGGGAAACAGATGGCGGAAGGCAGTTTTTTACCCGTGCTTTAGACTTTGGTTTTAGTAAAAACCCGGATGAAACCTTTAACAACTGGGACAAGAAGAAACTCCTTTCGGACGTAGTCTGGATCATCCGGAAATACCAGCCGGACGTGATTCTCAATAGATTCAATACCATCCCCGGTACCACACACGGTCACCATACTAGTTCGGCCATGCTTTCTGTGGAGGCGTTTGAACTTGCCGCGGACAAAAACGCCTTTCCGGAGCAACTTAAATATGTTTCCGTTTGGCAACCAAAGAGTGTTTTTTGGAATGCCTACAACTGGGGAGGACAGTACGAACCTGAGGAAGGAAAAACCTACCATAAGTTTATGGTGGGGGAATACAATCCCTTGTTAGGAACCACCTATTCCAAGATCGCTGCGGACAGCAGGACCATGCACAAATCCCAAGGCTTCGGATCGACTTCTCAGATAGGCCAAGGCAATGACTTTATCGAACTGATCAAAGGTAATCCATTTAAATCCCACCCATTTGAAGCGATTGAAAGCAGATGGAAGGAACTTCCAAACGGGACGGAAATCACAGCAGCCATTCAAGCGTCGCTAGCAGAATTTGACTTTGTCCAGCCTGAAAAGAATCTTGATGGCTTATTGAAAATCAAAGCTTTGCTTGATGCCCAAAAGTCAACAGCCATATGGTTGACTGAAAAAAAGGGATTCCTCGATGGACTGATTTTGGAAATATTGGGAATCAAAGCTGAATTTAACATCAGGAAAGAAATCGGATATCCCGGAGAGAAAATCAACGCAGAATTTATCATCAATAACCCTGCACAAATTATAGTGAAAGTCCAATCCTTTGATGGGCCTCTATTCAAAACTCCCATCGCCAAAGAGATCAATGCCAATACTCCATTGACCCTTCCTATTGAAATCCAGATACCGGGAGACTATCCCGTTTCCCAGCCTTTTTGGTTGGAAAAACCATTGGACGGGGCGTTGTTCAATATCACCGACCTGGAGAAAATCGGAAAACCGAACAACAGTCCTAGTATCGTCGGGGATGTAAGCTTGGAAATCGGATCACAGAAGATCAAGATGGAAGTGCCCCTGCAATATAAATACAACGACCAGGTGGATGGTGAAATCAAGCAACCCTTTACTTTGGTTCCTGAGGTTAATGTGCACTTGGATAAGGCCAATCTATTTTTGGTCGAGGGTGGCGAACATAAGCTCCATGTAGAGGTGAGCTTCAGGGAAAATATCCTCGAAGGAGATCTGAAATTGAAGGGATTGGAACCAAACCAATACCGCATCGTCAGTGCTGAAAAGGATGAGAGAAGAAAAAGAACGCTCTATACGATTGACTTCCTGGATGCCGACAAAGAGAAAACCCAGGTTTTGGTGACCTTTCTGACCAAGGACGGAAGAGAATTCAGCCTGGATACCGAGAGGATTTCTTACAAACACATTCCCAACCTGACGTACTTCACCAGCACCTCACTTGGTTTGATCAAAACAGATATGAAAATATCAGGTCAAAAGATCGGGTATATCAATGGGGCAGGAGACGATGTAGCAGAAGTGCTGAAAAACCTTGGCTATCAGGTAAGTATCTTAGAAAACTCTGATCTGCAAAAAGAAAGGCTCAAGGCTTTTCCCACTGTTATCATTGGCATCCGGGCATTCAATGTTAATCAGGCACTCGCTTCCAATGTGGATCAGCTGATGGAATATGTGAAAGAAGGGGGAAACCTGATCGTGCAGTATAATACCGGCTCTCCATTATTGACCAAGGACCTTGGGCCCTATCCTTTTGCGATATCAAGAGAAAGGGTAACGGTGGAAAATTCTCCCATTCAGGTTGATTATTCCCATCCGATTCTTGCCGGACCCAATAAAATCACCGCAAAGGATTTTGAAGGATGGGTTCAGGAAAGAGGGCTTTATTTCACTTCAAACTGGGACCCCAATTACAGTGCACCGATTGCTTTTCAAGATCCGGGAGAAGAATTCTTCCATGGTTCTTTGATCCATACAAAATATGGAAAAGGGACTTATACCTATTCCGGTATCTCTTGGTTTAGACAGCTGCCGGCGGGAGTTCCTGGTGCGGTCAAATTATTTGTCAACCTTATCGAGCAGGGCAATGAAAGATAACATCAACTGGAACAACTGGTATATTGGATTGATGCTGACACTCGGCGGTCTGATTTTGTTTTTTTATTGGCTAACCCACCACTTCGCATGAGTGCTATAGATTGGATCGTACTCTTTGGCACACTCCTTACCATAGCCGGATACGGCGTGTACAAAACCTACAAGGTCAATGACATGGAAGGTTATATCCGTGGCAGTGCGGATATGAACTGGTGGACGATCGGGCTTTCGATCATGGCCACACAGGCTTCTGCCATCACTTTTCTCAGCACGCCGGGACAGGCTTATGAGGACGGCATGCGATTTATCCAGTTTTATTTTGGATTGCCATTGGCGATGATCATCCTGTCGGTCACCTTCCTTCCGATTTATTACAAGCTAAAAGTCTATACTGCCTATGAGTTTTTGGAGAGCAGGTTTGACCTGAAAACCAGGACTTTGGCAGCATTTCTTTTTTTGATTCAAAGAGGCTTGGCTGCAGGGATTACGATCTATGCCCCGTCGATTATCCTTTCCACTTTATTGAATTGGAACCTCACCTTCACCAATATCTTTATTGGGCTCATGGTGATTATTTATACCGTATCAGGCGGCACCAAAGCAGTATCCATTACCCAAAAACAACAAATGGGTGTGATGATGGGAGGGATGCTTTTGGCAGGCATTCTTGTCATCTATATGCTTCCTGTCAAATTCACCGATGCCCTTCACGTGGCGGGGAAAATGGAAAAACTCAATGTTGTCAATTTTGAGTTCAACTGGGCAGACCGCTACAACTTTTGGTCAGGCATGACGGCGGCTTTGTTTCTATTTCTTTCCTATTTTGGGACAGATCAGTCACAGGTGCAGCGCTACCTTTCCGGTAGTTCGCTGACGCAAAGCAGGATGGGCCTGATGATGAATGGCTTGCTGAAAGTACCGATGCAGTTCATCATTCTCTTTATCGGCGTGATGGTATTTGTGTTTTACCAGTTTTTCCAGCCTCCGGTAGTTTTCAACAAGCAGCAGACCGAGCAATTGGAAAACAGTGCTTTGAAAGAGGATTACAGGTTTTTGCAGGATGAGTTTACGCAGGTATTTCAAGAGAAAAACAGGGATATCCAAGACCTGCTAAAAGCCGTGGAGGCAGAAGATGAAGCCGGTATTGCGATGGCCAAGGACGGCATCCAAAAGAAAAGCCAATACCAAGAAACGATACGGAATGAGGTGAAAGGCCTTATCGTCAGAAACAATGGAGCTGCGGTGACCAGGGATACGGATTATATCTTTATGCGCTTTGTGATGGACTACCTTCCCAAAGGTGTCATCGGTTTGTTGTTTGCAGTGATTTTCAGTGCGGCCATGTCCTCTTCCGCTTCAGAATTCAATTCGCTGGGGACGACGACGACAATAGACTTGTACAAGCGCTCCATTGTCAAAAATGCCAGCCAGTACCATTATGTGCTTTCTTCTAAGTGGTTTACCGCCATCTGGGGTGGAATTGCAATTTTGTTTGCAACCTATGCTTCCTTATTTGAAAACCTCATACAAGCAGTCAACTTGCTCGGTTCTTTATTTTATGGAACCATTTTGGGGATTTTCCTGGTTGGATTTTACATGAAATGGGTCAAGGGCCACGCTGTGTTCATTGCGGCTTTTATTGCAGAAGCACTCATTTTATTGATCCACTGGAAAAACGGTGATTCTCTTTTTGGGATTCCCATCGACATTGGATTTCTTTGGTATAATGCCATCGGCTGCTTTTTGGTGATGGGATTTGCTGCGCTGCTTCAGTTGTTTTTTAGAAAATGAGAGGGAAAAGGTAAGAAGTTAGAAGTGGTTTTTCCGTCATTCTGAGACTCCAACATTTTCTGGAAAACTTTCAGAATAGTAAATGACATTTGGGGTGGTACCGTCATCTTGAACCGGAGCTCGTAGATACCGACAGCTGTACGGGAGAAAGATCTCTTAATATTTTGAGACCTTCGTTTCTCTCAGGGTGACGCATACAATCAATTCAAGGGTAAAGAACTTGGACATACCACGGTTTACAGGCTGAAAATTTCTTGGGAAAAGAAAACGAATCTCATCCACAAGAAATTTTTTATCCTGTTTTTTGAAAACCGAGACTGGCCTGACGACACCCAAAGTCTGTCCAAAAAATGAAAATTTCATTCCCACAACCCTGGTTTTGATCTAGAAAATTTCCCAGTCATTTTCAAGTGATTTTGACAAATAAAAAGTCCGTTGGACAAGTTGCATTTAGGACAAAAATTCTGATATTTAAAATAGACTCAACCATGGGAGGATATCTTATAACAATGGTCAGATCTGCGATTGCTTGTAGGTAGTTTTATCAAATGCAGCATGTGTTGGTTACGACACCCAACGTAGAACTGACAGTCAAAAGGAGATTAGATCCAAAAGACTTCAGGTCTATCCAAACAAGGATTGTCAGCATCAAAATGAAACCGTGATGGATTGTCAAGGTTTAAAAAGAATTGAATACCAATAAAATATATGGAAAAGCAAAATCAAATCAAGGTTTTTGAAGATAAGCATGTGAGGTCTGTATGGGATGCAGAACAAGAAAAATGGTATATCTCCATCATAGATGTGATTGCGGTGCTGACTGAAAGCCCAAATCCCAGAAAGTATTGGAGTGTTCTCAAAACAAGGCTTAAAGCTGAAGGAAGTCAGTTGGCTACAAATTGTAGTCAACTGAAAATGCCATCTTCTGATGGGAAATTTTACCTTACCGATGTAGCGGATACCGAACAACTTTTCCGCCTCATTCAGTCCATCCCATCACCAAAAGCCGAACCTTTTAAAATGTGGCTCGCACAAGTAGCTGCTGAACGATTAGACGAAATGCAAGATCCTGAACTAAGCATCGATCGGGCATTGGAACAATATATGAAACTCGGCTATTCTGAAAACTGGATCAATCAACGGCTCAAAAGTATTGAGATACGAAAAGAACTGACAGACGAATGGAAAAAAAGGGGACTGAAAGAGGGCGTTCAGTTTGCAACGCTTACCGACATCATAACCAAAGCATGGAGTGACAAAACTACCAAAGAGTATAAAGTCCTGAAAGGCCTGAAAAAGGAAAACCTGAGGGACAACATGACCAACACAGAACTGATTCTAAATATGCTTGCCGAAGCATCCACAAAGGACATTTCAACAGCAACCAACCCCAAAGATTTTGAAGAAAGTAAAAAAGTGGCCAAACAAGGAGGAAACGTTGCCAAAGTTGCCCGAAAGGAATTGGAAGCCAAAACAGGCAAGAAAGTTGTCACCGCACTCAATGCCAAATCTACACTCCTAATCAGCGATGGGGATAAAAAGAAAAAGTAGTGCGTTTATATATTTCCCTACTTAAAAGGCGGTCTCAAAATTTTTAGGAAAAGGTGGTATTGACAATCTTAAAGTCGTGATTTTTTTTCTGGATACAGTTATATGACAGCCATGGGATTTGAACAAATAAAAAATCCGCACTTCATTTTATTGTAGCGAATAAAGTTTCAGTTGCTTTCTTGCATCTATTCCTCACATCATAAAATTAAAGCACTTCAGAATCCTGCTGCGTTGGTTCCGGGATTTTGGATATCCCATCAGGAATTGGTAGCGGAAGGATATTTCATGGGCGCCTTGGGTTTGGAAGCCGATTTTGGAGATCATAAAATCATAACTGTACCCGATCACCATGCCGTTGTCGAGGTTGATGCCAAAAAGAAGGATAAGGGCATTCTGCGTGGGCAGGTCTCGGACTCCGGGTATTCCCCTGAAGCCCAAGCCTCCGATCATATTGCCATAGAGCATCTGAACCCCTAAGTCCAATTGTTGAAAGGGATTTTGGTTTTTGTAATTGGCAAGGATGGAAACCTGATTATCAAACTTGGATCCGAAATAACTGCTGCTGCCCAAAGGGAAATTCACCCCGCCATGAAAACTCCATTTCATGGGAAGGAATCCTGCATCATTGCCGGGAAAGAAACTCAGACTAGGCCTGTTGACATGGTGGGCAGAACCGCCAAGCCAGAAATATTCATTGTTGACCAAGGCACCAAATGAAAGGTCTAAATACCCGTTCGGTTCGAATTCAGGTATTTGATCTATGGTGGTCTGATTGACGGTCCGGTTGAAAAGGTCTACCTGATCGCCAAAGACAAGGTTGTCGAGCTGCGCACTTCTCCTCACCCAAGCTGCCTGCCCTCCAAACTTGAAGTTCCAGGTATCTGCCACCTGCAGGTTGTAAGAGTACAAAAGTGACACATCGGTGGTGTTGATTTTCATGTTTGATTCCTGAAAGCTGTTGACCACAAAGCCAAATCCACTGTTGAGGTCATAGCTGTAGTGGTCAAAATAGGCTGAATAGGCATTGAAATCATAATTCAGTCCCGGCCATTGTTTGCGGTAGTTGACGCCGACACGGGTCAATTCCGTGGAGCCTGTCAGCGCCGGATTCAGGTTGAGCGGCGAAGCATAAAACTGTGAAAAATGGAAGTCCTGTGCCGAAACCTGAAGGCAGGCAAAGAGTAGAAAGAGGCAGGCAATCAATCTTTTTTCCATCATTTGAGTAGGAGGAAGACCTCTGTTTTTGTTTCTATCCGTCCGTCAACAGTTTCAAACTTCAGCTTATACACATAATTCCCAGGCATGGCATATTCGCCGGAGACTTTTCCATCCCATCCTTGGCCGTTGATGTCATTGGAATAGTAAAGCGGTTCTCCCCATTTATTGATGATCCAAAATTCAAGGTTTTTGATGTTGACGAATTTTGGAAAAAAGTAGTCGTTGATGCCATCGCCGTTTGGTGTAAATACATTGGGAATCACCAGGAAGTAGTCTATGATTTCAATTTCTTTTTTGGCAATCAAAATACAGCCATTGACATCCACGGCCTGAAGGATGATCTCATATTTACCGGGTTTTTGGTAGGTATGGGAAGGGCTTACCTCACTGCTGCTGTTGCCGTCTCCAAAATCCCAGAAATAAGTCACGATGTTTCCAATCGTTTTGTTTTGGAATAAAATAGGGATTCCGACCAAAAATGCATTGTATTGGTCAAAGGAGGCGGATTGGAAATCCGTATCAAGGAGCACATCTGAATTTTCGACTTCAAAAGATTCCCTGAACTCACATCCTGCTCCATCCCTGATGTTGAGGATATACAATCCCGGGCGGTCTGTAGTCATTTTCAAACCGCTATCACTGACTGCTCCGCCTGACCATTGGATAGTGTAAGGTGGAACGCCTCCTGTCACGGCGATGTCAAATTGCTCGACAACAGATCGAGGTTCGCAGGTGACTTGGGTTTTCCTGACCGTTACGACTTTGATCGGAGCAGGTCTCTTGATGACAAATGAAGATCCCGTCACACAGCCCTTGGCATCGGAGACTTCCACTGCATAGGGACCTGAGGACAGATTGAATAGATTTTGTTGTGTGCTGCCATTGCTCCATTTGAAAGTAAATGGTGGACTTCCTCCTGAGACATTGACAAGGATATTCCCACTTTGGGGGTTTTCGCAAACGAGGGCATCATTTACGGTGAATTCGATCACCACAGGGTCAGGCTGAATAAGGTTGAATTCCCTTCTGATGGGGCAAATTCCAAACTTCGTAATCGTCACGCCATAAGTTCCTTCGCCGAGGTTAAAAAGGGCAGGAAGTTCCTGGCCATTGTCCCATTTGATGTTGACGCCTTGATTTCCCCCATCTATATTCAATTGGATTGCTCCGTTTTTAGCTCCAAAA
>Ga0209490_10005188_pt1 | contig 11908 bp, 5 predicted proteins | sample MAT06_FD_187209 | JGI IMG/M metagenome (GOLD analysis project Ga0209490, IMG submission 187209) | Freshwater microbial communities from Lake Fryxell liftoff mats and glacier meltwater in Antarctica - MAT-06 (SPAdes) (version 2) | ecosystem: Environmental > Aquatic > Freshwater > Ice > Liftoff...
GAGCAGTTGCGCCGCCACGATATACAAGCGGCAACATCTACGACCAGTGCGGATCTCTTACTGATCGAGACCGACGGCAGTCGGCAAGGGCGTGCCGGCTGGCTGCAACTGGTGGGTGATTGGAAGCGCATCGTCAACGATATCACCTTTGGTCCCATGCAGGTGGTCACCGTGACGCCGAGTGCCCTGTTGGTTGTCTATACCCTGGCGACAACCGGCACCTACGACGGTCAACCCTTTACCCTTGCCGAATCCTTGTCGGCACTGTGGGTGCGGCAGGATGGAAGGTGGCAGTGCGTCTTTTCGCAAGGGACAGTTTGTTCGTGATGGGGAGAAGAGGAATTATGCTACAGAACGCGCCAAAGAACGCTCTTAGAACGCTCCATCTGGTAGCCTATGGGCCAAGGTCATGCAAACACAACAATCTTCTCCGCGTTCCTATCTATTTACCGTGCGGTTGTGAGTGGAAGAAATTAGCCCAGCCCAGCGCGCAGTACGCATGGAGGCCAAACATGTGCTCAGTGGCGAGACGCATTATTTTCGAGAGTGGGCGCAGGTGGCAGCCTATATGCTGGCGAAGGTGGAAGAGGGCGGGGCTGACTGTCAGTAGATGGGAGGATAGGGAACCGTGCTACTCGAAGACAACACCATCGCCTATATTGTATGCGTCTGGCTTGAAAAAAGAGAGATCGAGGGTGCGCTAATGACATGGCGTGGCTCCATCGAACATGTGGCGAGTGGCCAAGTCAAATACATAACTGATCTGGACGAGCTTATGCGGTTTATTCGACCGTTTCTGAAGGTGATGGGCGTCGATTTTGCTAAGCGGGCAGGGTGATGTGGTGAACATGGCAATACGGGGAAGTGAAGGCTCAAAGATAGGTCAAGACAAGATCACAACTACAGAACACATCGAGCCGAAGTTCAGGAACACCGCGAAGCGTAAAGGAAGGTTCCTATGAAATTGCCAGAATGGGCCACCAGATGGTTACCGAAATACAAGTGCGAGTAAACCGGCATGACTACAGTAGTTTGGTTCAGAACGTTATGACCCTACTGAAAAAGCAAGTTGGACAGTGTGTATTAGCAACTGTGAAGTCGCAAGATAAAAGGAAGTCTCAAAATGACCGAGCCAATATATGGTAATCACACACTTACATATCCGGTTACTGGGCCTGATAGAGTGAACTGCTGTTATCAGAGGCGTCATATCGGATTTACTATCAGATTGGTCATTGCGTCATTAATTGCGCTGTTGTTCCTTTCGTTCTTTTCGTTTTATCCCGTAGATGCTGCAGATGACTGCGCCAATTTGCACGACGTTAACATCCTGTTTATCATCGACTACTCAAGTAGTATGGAAGGTTGGAAATCTGATCTAGCAAGACAATTCGGCCTTGGTGTTCTAGATGCACTCGCATCTGCTGGGCATCTGAAGCGTGCAGGGATCGTACCGTTTCCGAATACGGATTACCTTCCCGTAACAAACGAAAACATACCCTCAGTCCGAAGTGTGATAAGGGAATTACCATCCAATGGCGGTGGGACTCCGCTGTATGACGCGATAGTTTGGGGCGCCAATCAATTGAAAAATCTAGATGCTCCCGGAAGAAAGATCCTAGTGGTCATTACCGATGGTGAAGACACATCTAGCGTCTTGAATGACTACACTAGAGCCGCGTTCGCACTCGCACAGACTAATGCATGGAGATATCTCGTATTTGTTGGGAACGAGTCAGATTCTGGAGAAAATGTACTAAGTACACTGGCAGGCTTTACTGGCTCTGGCTTCCGTCTTGCTGGATCAGGCATGGCGACAGCTCTAATTGACGAAGTGATAGGTGCAGCCTGTCAGACCGGCGGGGAATCCATGGAGGAATCCAATGCTGGATTCACGATTTCTGATCCCGAATTACATCTAGGTATTGAGGGCGATTCAATCACTTTCGAAGCATTGGCGCCGCACGATGGATGGTCGTACGGATATTATTTCACCAAGCCAGATCACACAAGATTTTATCGTAATGGGAGGTCACAAACGTTGACGTTCACTGATGAACAGTTCCGTCACGGCGAGAACTGGAAGGTGGAGCTATACGTGACTGTCGCTGGAATTGAAAAAGGGCATTACGCCAAAAGCTTCAAAGTGATAGGTAGTCCGCCGGGCGTCCCAAGAATGACGTTCAATGGTTCTTACATAGAACAGATCAATCTCCACTGCGGACCTTCAGCACCAGAACCATTGGGATGCACGCGAGGTATGTCGGCATCTCAGGTACTTCGTGCTGAGTGCTTTGGGTCTAGTGATCCTGACGGTGGATCTACGACAATCCAATTAGGGATCTCGCAGGCACCGTTGAGGGCAAGCCATCGTGCAGGTGAGCTTTGGACCCCTACCTCTGAATGGGGAAATGCGGTATCATTTTCGTTTGTGACTACTGAAAATGATATAGGGGAGTGGGCCTTGAAATGCAGTGTTGTAGACAATGAGGGACAGGAACAGTCCGTCATATTTCCTTTCTCAGTTGAAAACATTCCGCCGCGGCCTGAGAGATACGGGAGCAATGTAACTGCCTTAGAAAAGCTTACCGTTTCTACGCGTAATAAAGATGACGTTGACGGTGGACCGCTAACTTTTATTTGGCGAGTTGTGGCTGCACCAGAAAGAGACGGAACTAGCTACCATGTGGGCGATTCTTGGAACACTCAGACAGTTTCCTTCGAAACCACAGACAAAGACATTGGCTCGTGGACTTTTGAATTAACAGCGGAGGACAATGAGGGAGCAAAGACTGTCGAAACAATAATCATACTCGTATATAACATACCTCCCCAAATACAGCTCTCAGGTAATTCCGTCGACGCCTTACAGAAGCTCGTAGTCTCTGCAAGTCCTAAAGATGATATTGACGGTGGACCGCTAACTTTTACCTGGCGAGTTGTGGCTGCACCAGAAAGAGATGGAACTAGCTACCATGTGGGAGATTCTTGGAACACTCAGGAAGTCTCCTTCGACACCACAGACAAAGACATTGGCTCGTGGACTTTTGAATGCACCGCAGAGGATGACGAGAAAACAACGGATATCAAAAAGATAACCATAGAGGTACACAATTTACCACCACAAATCGACCTAATCCCTCACGCCGACACGATTAAGATAGGGACAAGTGTTTTGCTGAAGACCACTATTATTGAGGATACGGATGGTGGCGAATTATCCTTCCGGTGGGACATCGTACAAGCGCCACAGCTATCCAGCAGCAGAACGGTCCAAGAAGGCTATGCCAGCGGCCTAGGGGCTGCGGGAGCGTCCCTTTCGTTTGATACAACGCTTAGCGATGCTGGCACATGGATCTTCCGGCTAGTAGCCACTGACGACGATAATGCGCAAGACTCCGAAAAGAGCCAAGAGGTCATCATTTTGGTCGATGGTCCACCAACGGCAACTATTAGTGGCGAAGGGATTCACGATACTGTTCTTCCAATCGTGTTGGATGGCGCCGGTTCAGTTGACCCAGATTCACCTTGCCCCGAGGAACCCCAGCGGTGTCACATCACGCTGGCTGGAAAACCTGTTACCGCCATATCGCCTGGATTATCATATTCTTGGTTCTTAATGGATGTGCCTTCAGAGTTAGCGGGTTCATATCCTATGGGATCGGTTGATGAAATTTTCGGAGTCTTCGCTCACGGCGAAAAACTTGAAATTTCGTCAGACTCGCTGAGTTCAGGCAAATGGACATTTCGGTTGGAGGTTCAGGATGGTGAAGGCAATACTGACGCGGCCGAAAGCCAGATATCGTTGATCGATCAGCATAGTCCGCCGAAGGCTGCTGTTAGCTCGCCAGAATATTATACAGTGGACGATCTTGGAGCGGTAAGTCAGGATATCTTTCTGAGCGCATTAGGAAGTTTCGATCCGGACAACGCGTTCAATCCAGAAAACGAGTCCGAAGGGGACGTATCGAGTTTGGGCATCACAGAGTATCAATGGGAACTCATTGAGGTCCCTGCTAACTGCACTCCACCGCCTGTAAACTCTGGTCCATCAAGTTATCTGGTCATGTTGTATGCGGCGGGAACAGCAATCGAGCCGGCATGCCTTGGCTTGTGGCGGATCCGTGTGACGGTAACTGACGATGATTCACCGTCGTTGACCAATAGCGTTGAGACGCTGATCGGAATCGGCAATTGCCCACAGTTCCTATGCATCGACTATCCTACTGAGGCGAACCCGCTAGACATTGAGTTCACAGACAATGCAGACATTTTTGTCTACTATCATCTTGACTCTGTGCTGTTGGCTCCTGAGTTACTGGGAGGCGCCCTGGCTCAATTGGATGTCTACTACAATGATGATCTCACCACCCCAGTGTACACAGCCAGAGAGCTCAACGTGTTGGCATCAGACAGAGGGGGGCAACTGGTATTTCACTGGAATGGCTACACAAACGATTTTCAAAGACTTCGCGAGGGAAGGTATACATTGCGAATAATACTGATTTCGCTAGTGGACGCCATGTCGGGTCCCGTTCTTGGGACTTCTACAGAGGTCAATGCCATTTGGATAGCAACTGCGGAGCCAAGAATTCTTGAGACTAGTGACAAGTATATCAGCTTTCGTGACCTTGATCAGGAATCAGTCCAAATAAACTTTGACTATGCGGTTGAAGGCACGGCAACACCGGATTCGTTGCGCTTCACAGTCTACGATGACTCCGATCAGGTCGTATTCCAGGAGTCTTCAACTCCTGGATCCCAGCCTTCGATCAGATGGGACGGAAGAAGTGCCGGCGCGACAATTCCGCCTGGTGAATATACGGCTCGGTTAGAAGCATATCGCCATGGCACTGTGCTCGGAAGTAGCGCCTCTTACTCGTTTTTTGTGATATTTGTAGGTTTGAGTGCAGATTTGAACCGCGATGGCATCTATGGAGAAAGTGATTCAGACGAACACACTGCACCGGGAATGTTGATATTTGTCAACTCCGATGACGATGACCAGAATGGCAGGGAAGATCACTTGGATGACGGAACTTCTGCCGAGAACGATCTCGTAGATGTGAAAATCGATGGCGCTCCTGGTACGTTGGATGCAGGCAAATTGATTCTAGAAGTGGTTCAGGGAAGCGACAGAATCAAGGTATGGGCAAGTCCACACAAAGGTGCTGGCGAGTTGCTACTCGATTCACTTATCAATGAAAGGGAATGGATCATTGGCCGTGATATTCGATCTCTAGATGAATGGCCTAACAAGCTCTATATTGAAGCCATAAGTTCGCGGTCAGCGATTGGAGATGTCTCGCTCAGCCTTAGGTATGAGATCAACGGCAAAGTTCTGAGTTCCGATGAACTTGTAATCACGAACATCACGAGTAGAGATATTGCGTTGTTTGAAACAGCGCGACCTGAAAACGAAGCATTCGTTTACAAATCCGAGGCAAACCCTGCCAGCGTATTGTCGGAGACGAGTCCGGTCACTCGAACACGGACGCTTCTGTTCATTCATGACTGCCCGACGGTGGGTAATGAAACTACAGGCACTTCCTCCGTAAGATTGGGTTTTGCGTCACAGGCCCGCCTTATGTATCGATATGATCGACTCGAACCCAATATTGCGGCCAATGTCGCAAGCGGAACTGTCGGGTCCGGGCCTGCAGTTACGACTCTGCTCTACAACGACGATACGGAAGGAGATACGAATCCAGATATGCGGCTATTAGTCGGGATCGATATGGATCAAAGTGGAACGTTGGAAGATGCAGAAGCCAGGATACAATTCTTTCTGCATCTCGTTACCGACGATAACTATTCGCAGTCGATCGGGGAAGTAACAAAACTTATTGATGGACCGTTAATTGATATGTCGGACGCTCTTTTTCGGCATTTCGCCACTGGCACTTTCAGCGGCACAGAACCTCGTTTTGTGCCCATGGTTGTGCCCGGTGGTATTGTCGTCGGATCCCATGGAGACATATCGTTTCGGCATAAGTTTGGCCATAACTTTGGTGCCTGGTTTACCGGCACGGGGGACTATAGTGCAATGGTACCATTGTTCCTTTATCCACTTGGATCAGCTGGCTCCGAACTTGCGTCTCGTACCAATGACCTTACAGGCAGTGACGTTCCAAGCGCCGGATACAGATCGGGCATTGTATGGTTCATCACACATGATGAACGATTTAAGTATCAGAGCATTGATTCATTGTTCCAATCATTAGGAGGCGGTCCCATTGGAACTACATACGTCATTACCTTTCCCAATCTAGGCATTGATATGAATCTTGGTATCTTCGTGGCCGGAGTAGGCCGGGTCACTGCAGAAGGCTCTCTTGTTGTCGATCTAACTCGTACAGACTCAACTGAATATGAATTACACCACGTGCGAGCGCTACTGACGATTGAAGATTTGTTCGACTTTGACTATTTCGCCGGCGGACTTGCAGGCTGGACTGGGCAGAACCCTAACGGAGCGTCAATTCAGGCAGGATTTGGAAAGTGCGGCAACGCTTCGGAAGTTGGCCATGTATTTGTGACACGGATCGAAACGGATAGAACCTTTCTTGAAGATTCACCAGGTACCCCAATTGGGCCGATAACGATAAAAATAAGGCCGCAGTGAGTGAGATTCTTATCTCAAGAAGGACAGACAATATGCCCATAAAGAAGCAGACTCTAAGAGCTATTGTTATTCTCGCAGCTGCCGCAGTTGTTTGGTGGGCTGCGATAGGTGCCGGCGCGCGCGCCGCAACCGTCGAGTTTGGCCCTCCTACAATCATATCCGGCACATTCAGCTCACCAACCGGTTTGACGATCAACACTTATTTACACCAGATATTGGTCGCCAACGCGGGAGATAACCGAGTCTTGTACTCAAGCAACTACTCCGATACTATGCCTCTCTGGGCGGAGATCGAACACTTTGCCGATCCAATCCAACCAGAATCATTGTTCAGTCCTGGAGGCGTTTCTGCAGATAGCCAGGGCAACGCTTATGTCGTAGATACATTGCGCGGAACGGTGGAACTCTTTCGATGGAACGCGGCAAACCTGATTTATATCTCAGATCCAGATTTTGCCAGCTCGACTCGCAACACGGTCGATGGAAAGGCCATCATGCGCCCCCGCGACATTGCGGTTAGTCCTGATGATCGAGTCTACCTACTGGATTCCGGAAACGATAGAATCCTTAGAGCGGACGGGCCAGACGATGATACTTGGGAGGTCTGGCAGCAGAACGAAAATTGGGGTAACCCATATGGTCTTGACGTTGCCAAGGACGGCGCTATCTACTTGGCCGACACTGACAATCACCAAATACTCAAGTTGGATTCTCAGGGCATCGTTGCGACCTACGGTCATTTCGGAATCGGCAGCGGCGAATTCCGGTATCCACGTGATGTAGCCGTATCGACTGAGGGTCACCTCTTTGTCGCAGACACCTACAACAGCAGAGTCGTCGTGCTCAATGCCCAAGGCGAATACTACCGAACTCTAGGTGGCGCGCCACTGTTTGATAGTCCGCAAAGTATTGCCGTAGATGACACTGACAGAATCTTCATAGCAGACAGCAACCGTAACCGCCTCATTGCCTACCTAGGCCAAGGAAGCACACGCGCCTTCGATGCATACATCAGAGACACTCAAGCAGACACCGGAGCCGAGCCATCTAATGTGGAAAATGAAGCATCCTCTCCAGATATCTTGATTCGACATTGGCCGGACGTCGATCCCGGGATAGTTGGTCATGCTGGTTTACAAGCCTATCAATCGGCAAGACCGTACGTTGATGCTGAGAATTATATTTACCTTGCTGTTGGAAATAGGGGAAACCAGCCAATAACCGGGATGACAGCGAAACTATACTGGGCAAATCCCGACACAATCACGTCCGGGCGATTCTTGGTAGAACAAAAAGAGAGTGAACAAAATCCCCATGATCCATTCTATCCATTAAGGGAACTGGCGTTTCCTAAGGATTGGCGCAGCTATGGCTTTTACAGTAGTTACGTTGATTTCGACAGGAACCATCCTACCAATTCAATTTACATACCATCTATTGAACCTTGGCAAGACTTCTACACCAAAAAACTCTGGTCCAAGAGTATTGGCGATCCGAATACAAATATCGCGTCTTATGTAACCACCGATGTTGATGGAAACCTTTATGTTGCAGGCATTACCACTGCTGACCACCCCGATACGCCTGTTGGTCAGGGCTATTTGGCGAAATTCGATTCAAATGGGAACATCGCTTGGGCACATGAAATTACTGAATCCACAAGAGTAGTCGGAATCGCTGTTAATGTATCTGGAATCTATGTTGCGACTACTTCAGGCAATGAGCCAGAGGGTTGCGGAAATGCGACTGAGCACGAGGAAGCTTCTCATGTAAGCAAATTTAGCGATTCAGGTGAGCCGGTGTGGCGTGAACAGGTTGACGGTCGAATCGAAGCAATTGACGCAATTAACGCAAAGATTTTTTTTGCATCGACAAAGTTGTGGTGCCAAGGGGCGCTTTACGTATTTGGAAGTACAAAACCATTGTACTACGAGGCATCATACACCACATTGATTTCTTGGCTTGAAGCTACTACGGGTACGGAACATTTTCTGGATATCGTGCCAACCGATGGTGGTCACGCATCTGTCCATACCCTGAAAGTGTGGGAGGACACTGACCATAATATTGTAAGAATTTTTGTGGGGGGGGATGTCAATAATGGGAATGTCAGTTTGTTGAGCATTGGTGAACCACCGCCCAGTGACCAAGAGGCGTTCATTATGGAGCGTATCATGACATCCTTGCCGAACGGCTTATTCGAGTTCGCAGACCTTCGGGTTAGTCAGTTTGGCACCGTCGGACGCGACAGTATTGAAGCAATAAGTATTCGCGAACCAGATCGAAATCAATCAAGATGGAGTCCGACTATCTACATTGCAGGTACCACTGAGGGAAGCGTACAAGCAGGTACACTTGTTCCGTCAGATGAACACATTGGCATCGGCTCGACTCAGTCATTTTTGATGGAATATGAACCCGACCTCACTCCGATAGAGCAGACAGTCATAACTGAAGTAAGCTCAAACGTAGCGGTCAACTCGATATTTGTAGGTCCTTCTGGTGTTTATGTTGCGGGAGCAATAGGAATGGATGGCCAATCCGCCGATAGCCGCAAAGGGGCATTCATTGCGAAATATGACTTCGATAGAAAAGAAATCTGGCAACACAGAGATTTATTTCCTGATCCTGGCGTTGCCACGGGACTGACTGTCGTTGACTCTGGAATATACGCCATAGGCAATTTCGCGCCTTCTGGTAGCACAGGTCACCCTGCTAACGCTTATCTGTTCAAGGTTACTGAACCAAATCCTCTTATCATCGGACCGATTCTTTGGCATCCATCATATGTCGACAACGCCCCATCAAGCTGGGATTACCTTTTAATGGTTAGGCTTGTCCATGCTAACGATCCGTCTCATGCGGGAGTTGGCTTTGTCGAAATGGTTGAAAATAACAATATTACTGTGCAACATCTAAATGTCTATCAGGGAGACTAATCCATACCAATGCTCACACTGGCGGCTAAAGCTATGCCTGACGAACGGCCCGCCCCTGAGAAACCACCTGTCAGCGATGTCATCGGGTAAACCAATCACTGTAGCATACGTGACCCACGACGGACGCATGAATTTCAACCAGCGTGGTCGGCGATGATTTGAGAAAATAGATCCGGGCTTGCGGAAACTTGCAGCCGCTGGCCAACGTCATTTCTTTATTCATCCGTGACTGACCCACTACTGCCTACGCAATGGAACGCGGTACCTCGCCTAGCACACACCTTTTGGCCAAACCGGCCCCAAACGAGAACGCATGAGGGAGGTACGACGGCCAGATCTTCGCCGAGGCGGTCGGCGGCACAGCCAAGTGCACAGGGGCGAGCGCCAGATCGTTGCTGCATTCTTCTCAGGAGCCTGCCCTGGCGTCGGTGTAAAGCTTGTTTCCGCTAGTCTACGCTCTGGATTGGGGTATCAATGCCTCTGCAAAGGCGTGCTCCCTCATATAGAGGAGAGAAGAGTCGGCATGAAAAGCCAGGCTAAATTACAATGAGTTATTGTGATGTGCTGACCGCAAAAATCTCTGGTTTCCGGGGCCTAACTAAGTTTTGGAATGCAAAGGAATAACCGAATGCCAGTCCCGGTTGGAAGGCGATTCACCGCCAATCTCAGTGAAAGTCGTCCCAAAGCTGTCAACTGCGAAAAATGCCAAACCGAGTTCGTCTATTTCATGAAACGGAGTGCGAGCGGTTCTGGAAGCAGCATTCTGTTCTTGGATAATCAAGGCGCAAAGCTCAGGGCGCATGATGAAGCAAGCGCCAAACTGTACAAGCGGCTGAACGAAGAGCAAGACCCGGTGCCCTGCCCAACCTGCGGTTGGGTGCAACTGGCGATGATCCCTCACGCGCGCCAGCAATATCACGCCTGGATGATGGTCTTGGGGGTTGTCGCTTTGGGCGTAGGGCTAGCCTTTATCTTGCTGGATTTTCTGATCGGTGAATGGTGGTTTCTAAATCCATCCAATCCATCCTTTCCCTGGGTGGTCGCGGCGTTTCCGATTGGCGTCAGTCTGATTGTGATTCGAGAAATCTTGGCGCGGCGCTACGATCCCAATGCGCTTGATGTGGCAACACGGCGGCAGATCGGCGCAAACCGAACGATACCCAAGCAGAAGTTTGATGAACTTGTGCTTGCTGCCCAACCAAAAGCGGAAAAGCACTGGCCGATCGTCGGTGCGACCCGTGTTGTGCGCAAACAGGAAGTTGGCTCTTATCGGGCACGGTTAGAAGACACCATCGAATCTAACCGAGGAATCCTCTACAAATATCTCATGCGCGTGTACTCGGTTCCTGGCCATGAACTGCAGTTGTGCATCACGGCCGAACGCAATGAATTTGCGTTGCCGGGCGTCAGTGAGCCGGATGCTTACTTTCTGCGTCTTTACACCGGGTATGAACAGTCGAATCTGGGTAGCTCACCCGACTGGGCGGAGCTAGCGAAATTCGAGAGCCGTGCGTTAGCAATCGTGCGCGAACAATTAAATGGCACATGCGCAGTCCGACACCTCCATTGGTTACATTGATGTTCCCATAGAACGCCGTTAGAACGCTCACCCTGCTACCCTAATCGCCAGACCGAGTCGCCCCCTACAGCGCATGGGGAGACACACATGCCCGATGACAGCGACCTGCACCAACCGCAACCCCATTCCCAATTGTTCACTGTCCGCCTCTGGCGCGACACCGAACAACCCGGTGGGCGCGGCCCGATCATGCAGGTCAAACATGTGCTCAGCGGTGAGACGCGCTACTTTAGCGCCTGGCAACCGCTGATCGATTACATGCGCAACAAGGTAGATTCCCCACAGCGTCCACCGGACTCCTGTTGACGCTGTGGGGCAGTAGTTCATAGCGTTATTACCGTTTATTTTCCCAGAGGAGGAACCCGTATGAAACGTAGGTTACATTGGTTTAGCGTTCCGCTCGTGCTGGCCTTGTTGTTCAGCACCTTCGGTGGGGCACGGCTTGCCCAAGCTGCACCGAAGGCCGATGAAGATGTCGACGCGCAGATCGCCAACGCCGAGAGTGCAGCGATCACTGTGATCGCGCAAGACGCCATCATCCTGGACTGGGATGAGGGTGGCATGCCCAGCATCGTTCTGCGCGAGGGCACGAATGGCTGGACCTGTCTCCCCGATTGGCCGGTCTCGCCCGGTAACGACCCGGCCTGCTACGACGCCATCTTCATGGCCTGGAACGAGGCCTACATGGCCGGCGAAGAACCGGAGCTCGACGGGACGGGCATCGCCTATATGTTGGCCGGCGGCTCCGACCCCTCGAACACCGAT
>Ga0209490_10005190_pt1 | contig 11903 bp, 5 predicted proteins | sample MAT06_FD_187209 | JGI IMG/M metagenome (GOLD analysis project Ga0209490, IMG submission 187209) | Freshwater microbial communities from Lake Fryxell liftoff mats and glacier meltwater in Antarctica - MAT-06 (SPAdes) (version 2) | ecosystem: Environmental > Aquatic > Freshwater > Ice > Liftoff...
GATGGTGCCAGATTGAAAGGGTCAAAAGCAAGGTTGTGCCAAATGAAAGGAGCAAACCAGCCCGTTCGTCGTCCGTGGCCCTCAAACATCATGTGAGTACCCGCTCGCGCCGCGACCTTGGAGAAACGTGCGGTGGGGTCACTGGATCGGTGACAACATGAAAGATCAAAAGTGACACATTGAAGGGAAACCGACACCAGGCGTCTGCCCCGCCGACGATGACGAGCTTGAAGCCGTGTCGTTCGGCCAGCGCCAGCGCGTGGCGGATCTGCGGCAGCTCGTTGGCCTGCACGAACAGCGGCCGCTCGCCGCGCAGCACCGGCTGCAGCGCTTCCCAGCGCAGGTCGGTGGGGTGTGCCGGGTCGGCGCTGCGCGCGCGGCCGTAGGCGGAGGCTGACTCGAAAGGCTCGTCGATGAGCTTCAGCCGCGCTGCGGTGATGCAGCGCAGCTCGTCGGCAAAAGGCTCCATCGGCCCGCGCAGCAGCTCACCGCCCAGGCGCATCGAAGGCAGCTCCAGGTGCACGGCCACCTCGCGCTGCACGGCGATGTCTTCCCAGGTCCAGCCGTCCATCTTCAAGAGCGCCGAGGTGCCCGAAAAGCCGCCACCGACCGCGCCTTCAGGCACCGCCAGCGCCGCCAGCACACCGTTGCTGCGCGCCACCGGCAGCCGCCGTTCACGACAGACCGCTTGCCGGCGCCCATCCGCGAGTTCCCGTCGGCGAAGCTGAAGGGATCGCCCGAACCAAGGCAAGGCGAGAGCAAGGTATGCGGTAGGCCGCACAGCCATCGCAGGCTGCGCTCGGTGACGCAGGGCCCGGCACAGCACGGCCGCCGTGTCGCCCGTGAACCCTCAGCGGCCTGAAGCCAACGCGCGCAGCGCCAGGGTGGCAGGTGCCTGGGCGCCCAGCGCGCCTTCGAACTGGCGAAGCGCTTCGCCCATGGCCTGGCGTGCCCCGGACTCGTCACCCTGGGCACGCAATACGTTCGCAAGCTGGCGCTGTGCCAGGCCATGCCAGATGGTGTGGGGGAAATCCTTGAACAGTTCGCGCGCCGCGGCCACGGCCTGCTGCGCCACGTTCAAGGCCGCAGGGCTCTGGCCGAGGGCTTGCAAGACGGCGGCACGCTGGGTCAACGCCCTCACATAGCGCCCGTTCTTTTGCGGCGCGGCGTCCAGCAGGGCCAGGGCCTTGTCGGCGTACCCCAGAGCTAGCGCACCTTGCGCACTTTGCCCGCTGGCCAGCGCCAGCTGCGCGCGCACCAGCAACATCCTTGAATGCGCCGGGTGCGTGGGTGGCAAGATGGCGCCGAGGTGGCGTTCGCTCAAGGCCGCGTGGGCGGCGCACAGCGCCCACTGCGCCGCCGCGCATTGCGCTTCGGCCGCATTGCGGGCCACGTAGCCGATGTCGCGCGCGTTGCCCGCCTTCACTGCGCGGGCCAGGTTGCCTTCGCTCACCGTCACCGCACGCGCCACGTCGCCGACATCGAGCAAGGCGTGGCTGTGGTTGGCCAGTTCGACGGCGGTGCCAGCCCCGCTGTCTTCCGGGTCTGCCTGCCGGTTCAACAGGGCCGTCATCACACGCAGGCCGCGACCACTCAGGCCGACTTCGAGCAGCAGCACGGCATAGCTGTTCAGGAAGGAGATATTGAAGCTGCTGCCCAGCTCCCCGAGCTGCTCATACTCAGCGTACAGGCTCTCGTATTCGGCAACAGCCGGTGCCCGCTGGCCCAATTCGCTCAGCGCCGAAGCCTTGCGGCTGCGGAGGTAGCGCAGCGAGTTCTCCTGCGCTCGGCGCGGCGTGCCGATCAAGGCCATGGCTTCGTTGACGTCGGCCAGCTCGGCCTCGTGTTGATCTTCGTTGCTATTCACGTTGGCGCGGTGCGAGAGGCATTCCACCTGACGACTGCGCTGGTCGCCCATGTGGCTTTGCAGCCGATGCAAGGCCGCGTTGATCAGTTCTCGTCCTTTGGAAAACTCACCGCGTGAGGACAGCACCATGCCCATCAAACAGTCGTTGCTTGCCAGGTCCGATGCATCGCCGGCCTTCTCCGACGCAATACGCCCGAGTTTCAACAGCGTTTCGGTCTTGTCCCAGTCGTAGTAATAAGCCCATTGCGAGGCCAGCTGCCGCAGCAGATAACCACGGATGCGCGGGTCTTGGGCATATTTCCGCGCGGCCATTTCCTCACCGCGCCTGAGCACGTCGCCTGCGGTGAAGGGTTTGTCCGACACCGGCCCCAGCGATACGGAAACCAGCTCGGACATCGCCGTGGCCAGGTCCAGCTCGGCCAGGGCCTGCGCCTTTTCACGCTCGGCACGCTGGGCTTGCCACACCGTGCCCACCACCCCGGCAACGATAGCCACCGCCACGAGAGCGCTGGCGGCCACGCCGCCGCGATGGCGGCGTACGAATTTCGCGCTGCGGTAAGCCAGTGTGGGCTGCTGCGCCAGCACCGGTTCATGAAGGCGAAAACGGCGCAGGTCTTCGGCCAACGCCGCTACGGTGGGGTAGCGCTCGGCCGACGACTTGCGCAGCGCCTGCGCGACGATGGTGTCTAGGTCGCCCTTCAGATCACCTTGCAGCCGCCGCAGCGTGGTGCTGCGCTGCAGGGGAACATCGCCATCGCCACCCACTGTCGCACCCCCCGGCCATGGGTTCGTGATGGCGGCGGAAAGTCGGGGTGCTTCCACGTCCAGCGTGGCGCGCATGACCTCGGCCGCATTGCCCTTGGTCGGTGCCGTGGGATGGCGGCCGACGAGCAACTGATACAGCAGCACACCCAGGGCATAGACGTCGGTGGCGGTGGTCACGGCTTCGCCGCGCAATTGTTCTGGCGCGGCGTACTCGGGCGTGAGCGCACGGCCTCCTTCGCGCGTGATCTCGGTCGCCTGCTCGCCGGTTTCGTCGGCCAGCAGCTTGGCGATGCCGAAGTCGAGCAGCTTCACCTGGCCCGTGGCGGTGACGAGGATATTGCCGGGCTTCAGATCGCGGTGAATGACACCGTGCGTGTGTGCGTGCGCCACCGCTGCCAGTACGTTCTCGAACAGCATCAGGCAGAAACGTCCAGCCGGCGCTCATTGCAGTAGCGATCAATGAGTTCGCCTTCCACCAGTTCCAGCACCAGGTAGGGTTGTCCGGTCGGGGTGACGCCGGCGTCCAGCAGGTGGGCGATGTGGGGGTGCTGCAGCCGGGCCAGGATCTGCCCTTCGCGCCGAAATCGTTCTGCGCCGGCCTGGCCGATCAGCGACAGATGCAACAGCTTCACCGCCACCGAACCGGCATAGCGCCCGTCTTCGCGCCGCGCGCGCCACACGCTGCCGCCGCCACCGTGGCCCAGCGGGGCTTCCAGCAGGTAGGCGCCCAGGCGCTGGCCGACGAGGGTGGCCTGGAATTCGGGCTCGGGCCAGACGGCGGCCACGCCCGCCAGGAATCCGGCATGCCCTGCTTGCTGGCTGTGCTGTAGGAGAGCGGCCAGTTCATCGGCGAATTCGGGTCGTTCAAGCTGCAGCTCGGCCAGGCGGGCGGCGCGCTGCGGCTCGGGGGTGTCGAGCAGCTCATCGAACAAGGGGCTGAGCACTGCCCAGCGGGCGGGGTCGGGAAGGCTCATGGCAAAAACCTGCAGGGTGAAGAGCCGGAGGCGGGAAGGGCTCACCCAGTGTCATCGCAATTCAAGGCCGAAACCCGCCAATTGCCTGCCGAGGCAGCCACCGGGCTATGCCTGCACCCCTGCCGCGACGCAACTTGAATGAGGCCAAGGCCCCGGCGCGTTGTTCCAGCTCGAACGTGCCAGCGCCTGGGGCAGCCCGTGGGCATGCGCTCAACCGAAGGCGCGATGCGCCGCCAGCGGCGACTCCCTGCGATCTTGAAGACCGCCTTGGCGGGTTCTGGACCGCGTTTGCGATTGTCCAAGTGTCGGCGCTTCTCCCTTCAAGAGCCGCCACTGGAGCCCCCCATGCGAACCCGAACTCTCTGCACCGTGCTGCTGCTTGCCTTCAGCGCCATCGCCGCGAACGCCCAACCCGGAGCGGCCCTTCGCCTGCCCGCCAGCGGTGCCATCGAAGACAGTGATTGCCCCGACCTCAGCACCGCGCGGGCCAGCCTGTCGGCCCAACCCGGCCAGGTTGCGTACGGGCAGAGCATCACCTTGCGCTGGCAGGCGCAGTTGCCCGAAGAGTGCTTGCTGTTTCTCGGCGAAACGCCGGTGGAGCCGCAGGGCAGCCTGGTGCTGATACCGGGGCACACCACCGCCTTCGTGATGACGGTGCGCTCGCTCACCCGCAAGCGCGCGGTGGCCACTGCCAGCGTGGCCGTGAGTTTTCCGTCCACGCTGGTCATCGACGAAAAGTTCACCGACCCCGGCGGCACTTTGGTCGCCGCCTTGGCCGCCTTGGTGCCCGACATCCAGCTGTGCAATGTGGACATCGACCTGAGCGGCCGAAACGCGCTGGCGCTGCAGACCGGCCAGTCACTGACCGCCAAGAAGGGCTGCGAACGCGGGCCGCGCTCGCTGGGGCCGCGCATCTTCGTGCGCGACAGAAACCGCCCCGGCACTTCGCTGTTCATCGTGCGCGGCAACAACGTGCGCATCGCCGGCTTCCGGCTTGAAGGCCCAACGTCCGTCATCGGCGGGGAGGGCTCGGCAGGCGTGGGCGCGGACGACCATGACAAGGCCTTCGGCATCACCGTCATCTCTACCGAAAGCGCCACGCCCGTGGCCGGCATCTCGATATCGAACATGGAGATCTACCACTGGCCCGGCGCCGGCATCGAGGTGCGCGATGTCGACGAAGGCGAGAACGCGCGCTTCCGCCAGTCGCTGGCCAGCGCGGGCGGTGTGCTGATCGAACACAACTTCATCCACCACAACCGGCACTTCGACGGCTTCGGCTATGGCGTGACGGTGGCCAAGGGCGGCTACGCACTGGTGCAGCGCAATGTGTTCGAAGAGAACCGCCACGCCATGGCGGGCGACAGCGCCAACAAGGAACGCAGCGACTTCTCTGGCTTCATCTTTCGAGAGAACCTGGTTTTGCCCGGGGGCGGTGTGCACTGCAACACCTTGCATGTGCCGGGCACGGACGTTGCCGTGGGCCGGGTTTGCTGGCGCACCCACCAGATCGACATGCACGGCACCCAGAGCACCAGCACCAGCGCCCATTGCTGCGGCATTGCCGGCGAGACGATGCTGATTGAACGCAACACCGTGCTTTACACCGGTGGCCCGCGCCCGCTGGGGCCCGCCACGGTGCATGAAAACGGCCTGGCCATCAAGATTCGAGGCAACCCCAAAGACCGGGTGTGGGTGGACGGCAATGTGTTTGCGCATGGCAGCCGCGGCGACGCCATCGCGCAAAACGGCGAGATCCGGCGCGTGGCGGGCCCGAACGGCACGGTCACTTTCGTGGAGGTCATCACCCAGCCCATCACCGTCACCAGCAACAACCGCTTTGGCGCCAAGCCCATGGCGCTGCTGGGCCGCTGCGATTTTGTTGGCGACGGCAAACCTGACGCATTCATGGCCACAGGCATTACCTGGTGGGTGCGTTCCAGTGTCAACGGGCAGTGGCGCTTCCTGAATGTCATGCCCGAGGGCTTGAGCCAAGTGGTGCTGGGTGACTTGAACGGCGACGGGCGCTGCGACGTCGGGCTTGCCCCGCGCAACCCGGTTGCCGCGGTGCGCATGGTCTCGCTGGGCGGCCAAGGGCCCTGGGTGCCGCGACTGGTGTTCAACCCCGCACAGCCCGCACAGCCTGTATTGGCGCCGCAACGGTAAAGCCGTGGCGGGTTTTCTCGCGCCATTGCGATCTTCCCTTCACTGCAACCGGAGAAATCAAATGCCTGTTCGTCACTCACCGCGCCTGACCTGGCGCAAAAGCCTGATTGCCGTTGCCGTGCTGCAAGGGCTGACAGGACTGATGGGCAGCGCGCAGGCGCAAGCCATACGCTGGGAAGATGCGCCCATACCCGTGCTGTCTGGCGTGGACTCTTCCACCTACGTCGTGACGGCCATGAACAACGTAGGCCAGTCGGTGGGCACGGTGAAGGTCAACGGCGTCTACCGCGCCTTCTTGAACTCGGGCGGGCAATTGCTTTGGCTGGGCAACACGGGCGGCGGCGCCGAGTATTGGCAGCCCAAGGCGCTGTCTGACCCCTCCGGACTGCGAGGCACGGTGAACATTGCCGGCAATATTTTTGATTGCCCGGACCAAAGTTGCGCGTCTCCAAGAAACTTTGTACAGACAGCCACGACGCTGCTGGGCCAGGTGGGCGCGGTGCAGACCTTCAGATTCGCAGGCGCAATCGACTCGCGTCTCACGGCCGTCAACCAGGACGGCGTCATGGCAGGCACCTTTACGCCCGCCCGCGACTTCGATCAAGCCTTTGCCGGTAGCGTTGCGGGCGGGTTCACTCAACTTCAGAACCTGAGTCCCTTTGGGGCCAATGCGCTGGCCATGAACAACGCTGGCATCGTGGTGGGTTTTGCTGGCATTAGCCGGAGCACCTACAGCGCCACGATCTGGAATGGGCGAACGGGAAGCGTGCAAGACATCGGCACCTTGGGTGGCGTTTCTTCGCTTGCTCGTGGCGTCAATGACAGGGGCACGGTGGTCGGTTCGGCCCGCTTCGTTGTGGCTATCGGCGATGAACGCTCGTCTTCATTCATCTACCGCAACGGTGTCACGACCCGTATTGCGGCGGAACTGGACGCCGGCGGACTGGACAACGAGGCCTACAGCATCAACAACCGCGACCAGACTCTAGGTAGTTTTTTGACAGTGACCAACCAGGGGGTGCCGACCCGACAGAGCTTCATTCACACGGCGTCTGGCGGGGCGGTCAGCCTGCAGGGTCTTGGGCTGTCTAGTTTCGGCTTGAAGATGAACGACCTGGGGCAAGTCTTGACGGTGAACGGCGCCCTACAAAACCCCACGGGTACATTGACCTGGGCCCGGTCGGCCGGCGGCAGTGTGGGCGTGGCCGACAACTGGGACAGCGGCATGGGTTTCTCGCCCAACCAGTTTCTGGACTTGGTGATCACCACCGCCCGCGACCAAACCATCACGGGAGATACCAGCTTCATCGCCAAGTCGCTTCGCATCGACGGTTCACCGCTGGGGCTGGGCACGCTGGCCTTGAGCGGTGGCGCTGTCGTCAACGCCCTGAATGGCGTGACTGTGGGCGTCAATGGCCGCTTGCAAGGCGATGGCCGCATCGCGGGGATGATGGTCATCAACCGTGGCGTGGTGAATGCCGTGGCCGGGCAGGTGCTGGTGATGGACGGCGGCTTGGACAACCGCGGCCTGGTCACCGGCACGGGCCGTATCGAGGCCAACTTGCTCAATCGCGGCGGCGGTGCTGCTGGTGTGCAGGTGGGCGCCGGGCAAAACCTGACTTTGGCCGGCACCGTGCACTCCATGGCTGACGGTTCACGCGCTCGCATTCGGGATGGCGGCACCTTGACCTTCGAAGGCCGTGTCGTCAACCAGGGCGGTGCCACCCTGGAGATCCAGCGCGGCGCGCTGCAGGTGGGCTATGGCGTCGACCGCATGCAGAACGCCGGCCTGGTGTTGGTGGGCAACGGCCGCGCAGACCTGCGGGGAGACGTCTTCAACGGCCCGCGCGGCGTGGTGCACGCCACAGACGACGCTGACCTGGCCCTGTGGGATGAGCTCATCAACGACGGCGAGTTGCGCGTCAGCGGTGGGGCCCGAATCGTCTACGCGGGTGCCGTGTCAGGCAAAGGCAGTTTCACGGGCCTCGTCGGCATGCACCGTTTTGAAGGCGGCTATTCACCCGGCGCTTCACCGGCCCAGGTGCTGATGGCCAACGTGCAGTTCGCCAGCCAGTTGACGATGGAACTGGGTGGCCTGGCGGCGGGCAGTCAGCACGACCGCATCGTCTTCGGCGGCAGCGTGCTGTTTGACGTCAACAGCTTTTTGAAGGTGCGCCTGATCAACGGCTTCGCGCCCGTGGTCGGCGACAGCTTCGCGCTCTTCAGCTATGCCCTGGCACCGTCGGGCAACTTTGGCGACTTCAACCTGCCCGGCCTGGGCGCGGGCTTGAATTGGGACATCTCGCAGATTTACACCTCGGGTGTGCTGCGGGTGACGGCAGTGCCCGAGCCGGGCACCTGGGCGCTGATGCTCACCGGGGTGCTGGGCTTGATCGGCCTGCGCCGAACAGCGCTCGGGGTAGGCCAAGGTGCCTGACCTTGCTGCGCTTGGGCAGCCTGGATTTCAGGTGCCATGCTGGCCAGGCAACCGGTTGTTCGGGCCTCGCTGTCGGGTGTACTGCTAGGCCGTCGGGCAGCGCGGAATGGGCTGCGGGTGCCGATAGCCATGTCCCGACGATCGCTTGTTGCCGGTCTGAATGATTCCGCCGATCGATGGCCAAGGGCCGCAACCGCCTCACCCCTGACGCCTGGAGCCGAGCAGCCAGGGACAGCAGGCCGTAAGCCCCGAAGAGTGCTGCTGCAGATGCGGTGGTTCTTGCGGCGCTGCTATTCGCCCAGCTTGCCCTTTTGCGCCGATTCGGCGCCAGCGGGACGTGCTGCGCATGCGCGCACACCAGGAACCAGGTCACGTCAGCTCCGAGCAATCCGAGCAAGCGCTTCTTTTGGGACCTTTTTCGGTACCGCCAACCGGATCTCTCCGGAATTGCTCAAACAAAGGTCAGGTATCGCTCTGTGACCCAGTGATTGGGCAGAGAACCATTGATGCAGAGCACGGAAGCTCAGGTGGTTCATGCGCGAGGTTTTTTGCCTTCGCATTATGGAAGATTCAAATTGGTGAGTGGGTGCCTGTGGAGCTTGTGGGCAAGGCTGGAGTCCTGTGGGGAGGGCTGTGGTCAACCCGCAGGGTTGTCCATCAGGCCTGTCCACAGGAAGCAGCCGGTCTCCTTCGTTCAGCGCAGCTGAGCGAAGGAGATGTCCGCAAATCCACAGGCAGGCGTACCTCGGTGCACCAAGCTGGGGAGGGGCCGGGGGAGGGAGAAGCGAGCCTTACAGCTGGCGGTTCACGTTACGAGCCCGGCCTCTCGAAGGACATTGATGAACGGTTTGAGGGCGTCCGGCGCGTACTCCTTGGACCCCTTCGCAAGCAATGCTGCCAGGCTTTCCTGGCGGGCCCGAGCGCTACGCGCCTCGGCCATCACGCGGTCATAGTCGACGCGCGGCGCATAGAGCCGGAAGGCGCCGTCGTTGAACAGGCCGTGCCGCATAGCTTCTGCTCTCCTCAGCCGGCCGACTGGCGGCTCGCCGGAAGTCCACCTGCTCTCCAGTTTCGGCTTGCTGCGGATGAACTCAATCATCTTGTCGACCGCGGCCGACAGCTCGGGAAGCAACTCCTTGATAAGTGGCAGCGCCCCGGTTGGTGGCAGCCACATGGGCTCCTTCGCTCGGATCTTCTCTCGGGTCGTTGCTGCCCATTCGTCGACGACCGAACGGTCTGCTTCTCCAGGGCCTGCTCCGAACGCGTTCAGCGCGATCAGGATCAGGCAGTGAAGATTGGTGTCGATCGTGCACCGCAGCTTGTGAGCCACCTGCCCGGCGGTCAGGCCTCTGTGTTGACCAACACCAGTTCCGTGTCGAAGGGAGAGCAGGCCGTCAAGAAGGTCTTCGCTCGGCGCCCACCCGGACTGGAGACTCTTCACCTTGATTCGGCATCGCACGCGATCTTCGTCGGGCGACGGCAGGTTGAGCGCCAACCCGATTGCTGCAGACCGCTCGGAACCTGGTTCCCGGGAAGGGCGAGAGGCGGCGGCTTCTCGTTCTGCGCGCGATGCCTCCTCCAGGTCTCTGGCCTTGGCTTCGGATGCAGTCATGGCGGCAGCACGCTGCTCTTCTTGCCGGCGCATGCGGTCGGGATGATGCAGCCAGCGCTTTCCAGCCAGGCCATCGATAACGAGTTTGGCCAACTCTGATCGACTGATGCGCCCATAGGCTTCGCTCAAGTCGATTTCGAGGGTCAGCCGATTGGCGCGGCTCACCCGTGCGAGACGTGCAGGGTCAAATCCGTTGGTAACGGTGACCTCGATGCACAGAAGGCCGATGTTGTTGCCCTCGGCGTCCATTGCGTCCGCGCATACGTCGGGTATGATTTTCCCGAGGCGATGTTCGAGACGGGGATTGCTCAGCACGAGCGACTGCTGCTTGACGATGACGGCATCGACTGTCGCTCTGGTGCCACCACTTCCCGCCACCTCTTGGATCGCCAGGATTGGGACTCGTAACTGTCCTGAGGCCGCCAGGATTTGCTTCACGGTAAGGTGAAGCACGGTCACCCTGCGAAGTTCCGGGGGAACGGCCTCCAGGTTCTGTGCACTGATGCCATCTGGCCAGTCGAGCACCTCCTGTGCTCGCAACATTGCCGCAGCGGCTGCCTCTTGCTCCAGATTCGCGTCTTCCCAATGGGTATGCCAGCACATAGCCTCGGGCAAAAGCCTCAGCCGAGTCCGAAGCTCATCATGCGACATCCCCGCCAGGCGAGGGTCGTTGATGTCGATGAAGATCGTCGCACGTCCCTCGGCGGCCTCTCCCGAGGATGGCTCCGATTGAATGTTCGTGCCAGTGAGTTGGACCAGCAACTGCTTGCCGTCGTCCAAGGTCAGGACGGCACTTGTGCGATCTTTGAGCTGGCAGCTGGCAACCCTGCGGCGCTTCGCGTGAATCTCGGCAGTTCCCTGGTACTCCGCACCGCTCAGCCCTTGCCAGGATGTTGATCGAGTCCTTGGCAGCAGGTCGATCATTCCGTCTTCCACCAACAGGCGCAGCGCGGCTGCCCTGGCGACCAGCACCAAACACGAGTCTTTCACTACGCCTATTCGATGCTTGAAGTGCGGCTTTTGGATGTAAGTGCCCTCTTCTTTGCCGACGTTCGCTGCCTTCAGGGGATAACCGCAGCTTCGACATTCGCATCCACACTTGCCGCCGTTCCGCTCGGGTCCCAGTTCCATGATGTACACGGGTTGGCCGGTCTCAATGTCGTGAGCCCATGTCATGACGAGACTGTCGAGCGCCTCCTGTGCTTCCTGCGCGGAGCGCGGTGGGGACCCGAAGGCCGTGCGCGATTGGATATCCATGCCCAGAGGGTATCCGGCAGATGGCTCACTACGTGAGCCACTCGAACGCTAAGCTGGTGCGGCCGTAGGGTGCCGAAGTAGTTGCGCCTTACGCCACCGTTGTGCGACTGGCTGGCGGCAGTTTATGCAACTGACCTACCTAGCGCTAGGTGAAACAGGGAGGGCGGTATGGCCGTCAGCCAGCGCGGAGAAGACGAGTTCGCGCAACCCCGCCGGTTAGCTACCTGGCCGGGAACTGTCGCTTGGAGTGTGGCACCGAATGTTCGTGAATGACCCTCTGTTGCCCTTCGCCGCGCCTGCCTGAGTGGCGGCCATGCAGCGTCTCCGGTCGGTCGATCCCGACCTCCGAAATCACGATCTCGGCAACAGACCGGTCATCGCGGTGCCGCGATCTCGGCCGCCTGAGCGTCCGGTATGGGATGTACTGCTGACGTACGCCGTCACGGTGGGCGTCGACCGGCGCTGGCATTCAGGCCAGCGACTGCTCCCTCCGGCAGCGAACTGACCCTTCCGACCCATAGGAGCCGGCGGCGGTTTTCGCGACGGCCGACCGCTGTACCTTGAAAGCTGACATCGATCGACATCGAGGCGCGGCGACGAAACTTCGGTAGCTGTCGTTCGACGTGGCTTACCGCCGTTTGGCATCAGGTGCCAGCCGAACGACCGCTGCCCGAAGGCTCGAACTGGCGCTGCCGACCCCTATGCCGAGGACTCAGCTATGCGTAGTTGGCCGCCGCAGGGTGTTCGCTGATGAGGCAAGACGCGGCCCGCGTGGCCTGGATGCCGTGACCATCTATACATAGTCCGTGCGCCGATGTGCACTGG
>Ga0209490_10005193_pt1 | contig 11901 bp, 9 predicted proteins | sample MAT06_FD_187209 | JGI IMG/M metagenome (GOLD analysis project Ga0209490, IMG submission 187209) | Freshwater microbial communities from Lake Fryxell liftoff mats and glacier meltwater in Antarctica - MAT-06 (SPAdes) (version 2) | ecosystem: Environmental > Aquatic > Freshwater > Ice > Liftoff...
CCCTGTCAGGTGCTCTTTGCTCACCGTAGCCAGCACTGCACCTATGGATGCCATCACCGGAGCGAACATCATCCCGACCAAAGGCAACTTCATGAGCAGGCTGAACAAAGCACCATTCACCAGCACCGCGCCGATGTGATCATTCACGGCCTTGACGCTTTCGCCGATCCGCATGCGCCGTCGCTCAAAAGCATAGTCGAACATGCTGAAGCCGTAGAAATAGCTGGAAATGGCGAACAGGACCAGGAACGAAAGTGGAGCCAACAGAGGAACGAAAAGCGTAAGCAACCAGATGCCCACGGTCAAAGAGATCTCCAGGATCCCGTTACGCATCGCGATCAGAGCACCGCGCAAGGCATCCTTCATGAGCTGGCCCCAACTGAACCGATAAGTGCGACCGGTAAGGATCTCTTCCGTACGCTCGCTCGCATACGCCAACAAGGGTGAAAGCAAGATGAGGACGATGTACTTATTGGCCACGAACAACAGGTAGCCTATCGCCAGTTTGAGCACGACGGCCATGATCAACTCGCGCGCTCCATTGATGAAACTGAGCGCATCGTTCCACCAACTGGTACCTGACGGTTCCACCGGGATCTCCAGCTTTGCTGCGAGCCATGCGCTCAACGTTTCCGCAGGGCCTTCCAGCACAGCGAACAGGCCAAAGGCCAGAGCGACCCATAAAAGCGCTGGTACCAGGAACATCCAGCCCATGCCGTTGCTGAACGCAAAGCCGAAAGCACGGAAAAAACCGGACACTCCCAAACGGACATCGCGGGCCATGTTCATACCACAAAGATGCGTGTTGCTCAAGGCGCCATCTACCTTTGAGACCTTCCTTGCCCATAGGCAACGAATGTGAACATGGAACTCGACGCGCTCACCGCCATTTCCCCCATCGACGGCCGCTACCGGGATCGCACTCGCAACTTGGCGCGCTGGTTCAGCGAACAGGCTCTGATGCGCTATCGGTTGCAGGTGGAACTGGCCTACTTCACCTTCTTGTGCGAAATTCCTTTGGAGGAACTGCGGGGTGCGCCCCTGGCCAAGTTAGCAGCTGTGGAACGCCGTATCGCAGAGCTGAGCACCAGCGATGCCCAACGCATCAAGGACATTGAGAAAGTGACCAATCATGATGTGAAAGCGATCGAGTACTTCTTGAAAGAGCGGTTGGAAGAAGCCGGACTGGCCAGCCAGAAGGAATTCGTGCATTTCGCGTTGACGAGCCAGGACATCAACAACACAGCGTTGCCTTTGCTGATCAAGGATTTCATCTTTGAAGCATACCTTCCTGCGATCACCGGATTGCGCGACCGTTTGCATGGCCTCGCCTTGGATTGGGCCCGGATCCCCATGCTCGCTCGCACGCACGGGCAACCGGCATCACCCACGCGTTTAGGCAAGGAACTCGAAGTCTTCGTAGAGCGGTTGGACCATCAATTGAAACTGGTACGCGAAGTCCCCTTCACCGGGAAATTCGGTGGTGCAACAGGCAACTTCAATGCACACCATGCTGCCTATCCGGAACTGGATTGGGTGCGGCTGGCCGATCGTTTCCTGTTGGAAGAACTGGGGCTTGGTCGGCTGCAATTCACCACGCAGATCGACCACTACGACAACCTCGCCGCTTTGTTCGACGGACTGCGCCGTGTGAATACGATCCTGATCGATCTGTGCCGCGACCTGTGGCAATACATCAGCATGGACTATTTCCGGCAACGCATCAAACCGGGCGAGATCGGGAGCAGCGCCATGCCCCACAAGGTGAACCCCATCGACTTCGAGAACGCCGAAGGCAACTTGGGCATTGCGAACGCCGTGTTCATGCACCTGAGTGAAAAATTGCCGATAAGCCGTTTGCAGCGCGACTTGACCGATAGCACGGTAACACGCAACATCGGTGTTCCCATGGCACATACCATGATCGCCTTGGATGCGGTACAAAAAGGGCTGGGCAAACTGCTGTTGAACGAAGCCGCGCTGGATCGCGACCTCGATGCTCAATGGCCCGTGGTGGCCGAAGGGATACAAACCATCCTGCGCAGAGCTGGCTACCCGGAACCCTATGAGAAGTTGAAGGAATTGACGCGCGGAAAGGAGCGCATCACACAAGCCGACATAGCCAACTTCATTGATGGTTTGGACGTGGATGATGCGATCCGATCCAAATTGAAAGCCTTGACCCCAAGGAATTACACAGGTATCGACCTACTGGGCCGTTGACCGATCCCATGTCGCGCCTTCGCAAAGTGTTCAAGTGGCTTTTTGCGATCGGCTTGGCAGTGATCATTTTAGCCCTTTCTGGCGAATGCATGATCGCAGCCAGAGCGAAGGATCGCCTGTATCCATCCATTTCCAGCATTCCGCCCAACCCGATAGCGCTGGTACTTGGCACTGCTGCGGAAACCCGCGGAGGGCGTGCGAACCTCTATTTCGTGCGCCGTATGGAAGCGGCAGCCGCCCTTTACCATGCAGGCAAAGTGAGACATTTGTTACTGAGCGGGGACAACGGAACATGGGGCTACAACGAACCCATGGATATGCGCAAGGCGCTGACGGCCTTGGGTGTGGATAGCGCGGATATGACGTTGGACTTCGCGGGCTTCAGTACCTATGACAGCGTGGTGCGCGCGAAACGCATCTTCGGCGTGCAGCGCATGACCGTGGTGAGCCAGCGTTTCCATAATGAACGCGCACTGTTCATCGCCACGCAGGTCGGCCTACAGGCCATCGGCTTCAATGCCAGTGAGCGAGGCATCCAGAAAACACGTCGGTCGTGGGCAAGGGAGCGCGGCGCTCGCCTTAAAATGTGGAAAGATCTTGCTCTGGGCCCTGACCCTCACTTTCTGGGTAACCCCGTGGTATTGGGCGAGCAGGTGCTGCCTTGATCACACCAGTTGGTTGAACTACTTTACGTGAGCAAGGACCGCTGATATTGGATAAGGTCGTTGGCTGGGATATCCTGCAAACCCAAACTGCGCATGATGGTGATCAATTGGCCGCGGTGTTGTGTACTGTGGTTGAAGCAGTGCATCAACATGTGCCAACGGGGTTGTACATAGGCCTTCCCTTTCAGATCATGATAGGTCACGGAGCCGTTCAGGTCAGCATCGGTGTACCCGTGAACGAGTTCGTGCAGTCGCGCCGCATACTTCAGCAACGTTACAATTGAGGTATCCGCTTCGGCCGGCCAGCTCATCGGTTCGCCGGTAAGCCTGCAATACCAAGCGTTCTCTGCATCGCGTATATGCAGCACCGTCAGGCGCAACGAAGGGAAACTACTACTCACTGGCTGATCCAACTCGTCAGCGGATCCACGCTCAAGCCGGGATACATAATTGCTGTTCGCCCAGAGGTCGTAATCGGCATAGTGGTCCAGTAGTGTTTTGATGTTCATGGCCAAAGGTGGATAACCTTGTTAAAAATAGGTCGATAAGGTTCATCGATCATCATGCGGGATCCGTCGAACTTCGCAGGAACGTAGAGACCATGATCGCAACGCTTTTCGGTAAGAAGAAGATAACGGAGGAGAAGTTGGCCAACGTGTTCGTGAACGCGGTGCTTGAACTGGTGGAACAAGGCTTTCCCGCTGTTGCCGCCGAGATCAACGAATCTCCCGAATTCTTGGCGAACCCTGATGTAGCAGAAGATGACCACGATGCGTTCGCTTTGATCGTGCTGGCTGCGAACCTGATGGAGGCCCAGCGCATATTGGGTCCAGGTGTTGATAGGCGGATAAATGCCTTGTCCCTATCCAAATTCGCCAATGCCACAGGTCTCGCCAGCGCCGACCTGGAGCGGGAGGTACGCAGCTTACAGAGCCAGATGGAACGATTGAACTTTCCGAGCAAGAACACGGTGTATGCCATGGGCAAAGTGCTCTTCCAGCGCTACGACCTGTTCTGTTTCCAGGATGCATATTTCCGCGAGATGAAGGCGCCCAACCCCATCATCTTGAAACGGCTCAACGGACTTATGGGCTACTTTCTCTGGAACTGGACGGAAGTGAACGAGCAGTACCGGATCGTCTGATCCGGGATCTATCAGGCGCGCAGCGCGTGATCCACCCTCAAGCGGGTTCCACGTTCAAGCGATGCGCAGTTGTTCAACCGCCATGTTCACGATCTCTTCCCCAATGGCCAATGCGGCTGTTGCTGCTGGTGAGGGCGCGTTGAGCACATGGATGTGATCACCCTTGCGTTCGATACGGAAATCGTCCACCATATTGCCATCGGTGCCCAAGAGCATGGCACGCACACCGGCCCGACCTGGCTGTATATCATCCATGGTCAATGTCGGGATCAAGCGCTGCAAGGTGCGTAAGAACAAACGCTTGCTGAAGGCCCTTCGATACTCTGCGATACCGTAGCTCATATTGTTCATGAAGAGCTTCCAGGTGCCGCCATAGGAAAGGGCATCCAAGGTATCCTTCAAGTCGAAATCGGTCTTGCCATAGCCCTCCCGTTTGAAGGTGAATACCGCGTTGGGTCCGCATTCGATACTACCATCGGTCATGCGGGTGAAGTGTACGCCAAGGAAGGGGAAACGTGGATCGGGCACCGGATAGATCAGGTGCTTCACCTTGTGCTTGCCTTGCTCGGTAAGGTCGTAGTAGTCTCCACGGAAACCAACGATCTGCTCCTTTACCTCTGCCCCGTCGGCGCGCGCAAGGCGGTCGCTTTGCAGGCCACCGCAAAAGATCACGTAGCGTGCTGAATAGGTTCCTTTCGACGTACGCACACGGGTGCCACCGTCCTGTTGCTCACCTGCCAGGTACTTTTCACCGAGGCTCACACGGCTGGCCGGCTGCATGTGAAGAGCGACTTGCACCATTTTCTCGGTGGCCCCGCGAAAATCAATGATGCCGGTGCAACCCACATGCACACCTGCAACGCCCGCGCAATGCGGTTCGATCTCGCGGATCTGCTCTGCCGTAACACGCCGCATGCCTTCAATACCATTGGCTGTTCCCGTGTTGAAGATCTTCTCCAAACTGGGCAATTCTTCTTGGGAAGTGGCGACGATCAGCTTGCCGCAGATGTCATGCTTCACGCCGTGTTCTTTTGCAAAAGCCACCAACTCGCGGCGCCCCGCTACGCAATTCCTGGCCTTGAAGCTGCCGGGCTTGTAGTAGATGCCACTGTGGATCACGCCGCTGTTGCGACCGGTCTGGTGGTCGGCCAGGGCATTCTCCTTCTCCAGCAGCAAGATGCGGAAATGCGGAAAACGGGTTTGCAGCTTATACATCGTGGCGGCTCCAACAATGCCACCGCCAATAATGAGGATATCCCAATTCTGCTCTGCAACCATGTTCTATTCAAGTGGGGCAAAGGTCGGTCACAACATGGACTACTCCATGCGATCGGGCTGCGGAACACGCCAAAGCAGGATCAACCCACCAACGAAAAAGAGCCCGATGGCGATCACGGTATTGCGCAGATCCCCTGTCAGGGCATACACGGCACCATAGGCAGCTGTGCCAAGAACCGTACTGAGGTAGTAGCTCACATCGTAGAAGCTGAAATAGCTGACATGGTCGCGTGTCTCCGGGAGGAATTTCGAATACGTGCTTCGGCTTAGCGATTGGCTACCGCCCATGACCAGACCAACGATGCACGCCAGGATGTAGAATTCGCTGGCCCAATGGGTCACATAAGCGTACATGCACGCCACGATCCAAATGCCTGCCCCGATCATCAGTGCGCGCACATTACCGAAGCGCTTGCTCAACCGCACAAAGACGATCGCACCAACGATCGCCACCAGCTGTATCAGGAGAATGCTGGATATGAGCGCTTGATCGCTGATGGGAACCTCTTCACCCAGTGGACCGATCTCCTTCACCTCTTGTTTGGCGAAACTGGCAGCGAGGTACATGACCGTTTGCACACCGCTATTGAGAACGAAATACGCAGCCAGATACCGTTTCAGGCGCAGATCCAGCTTGATCTCGCTCCACACTTTGCGCAACTCGCGAAAGCCATTGGTGAACACATTGACCCCATGATCATCCGACGCCACACCCGCTGGCAAATGCCGGAATGCGATCTGCGCCCAACCAGCCCACCAGATCGCTACCGTGATAAAGGTGACACGCGCAGGAATACCTCCCCATTCCCTCCCTAGCAATTGGATCTTCTCTGGCAGGAAGAACAGATCCGGCCTTTGCACCATGATCAAGTTCAGGATCAGCAGCAGCACACTGCCGATATAACCCATGGTGTAGCCACGTGCACTGATGCGGTCGTGGTCCTTCTTCTCCGCGATCTCGGGCAGGTAGGCGTCATAGAAAATGAGGCTTCCGCTGAATCCGACGCAAGCCATGGTGACCATGGCTAGACCGAACCAGAAATGATCCAAGGTGAAGAAGGCCAGCCCAGCACAACTAATGGCACCGAGGTAGCAGAAGAACTGAAGGAAGCGCTTTTTGTTACCGCGATGGTCGGCTATTCCAGAAAGGATGGGCACCACCAGCGCGATGATCAAAAAGCCGATGGACAGCGCCCAAGGGTAAGCGGCTGCGGCCCGCACCCCATAGCGTTCCAATACCAGATCCGCCCCAAGCGCCCCGGTGGTAACGGCCACGTAGAATGCCGGGAACACAGCGCTGGTGATGGTGAGCGAATAGGCCGAGTTGGCCCAATCGTACATGGTCCAAGCCCGGATGGTCCTACGATCACCTTTCACCATGCACAGATCACCGAAGTCAGCCGAGTGGCGGACGAAGGCGGCGGCGGCAAGGTAGTTCTATCTCTCGGCTGCCCACCCCTCGGTTCGGCCCGGACATGCAGCGCTAGGATGGAAAAAGAATGCCCGGCACTGACCGGGCATTCCCGTTACAGCAAATGGGATCACTTCACGAGTTCCACCTCCACACGGCGATTCTTGCTCATGCCCAGATCGGTACCCGAATTGTCAACGGGCACATCAGCAGCCTTTGCATCCACCGCTATTCGTGCCGCGTCGATGCCCGATTCCACCAAGGCTGCCTTTACGGATCCAGCGCGCTCTTTGGCCAAAATCAACAGGTCAGGGCGAACCCGGGTCCGGTCCATTTCGGTGGCGTCGATGTGTCCGATCAGTTTCACTTTTATCGCAGGGTCCGCTTTCATACTGCCGATCATATCCTCCAACCAACTCTCCATGGTGGTATCAAAACTGCGCTGGAAGCGCTTGAAATAGAACACTTGTTGATCCACCTTCTCAGCAGGCTTCAGGCTGGGATTGATCGCACCCTTCCGGCTGAAGATGAATTCGCTTTCTGCCTTGTCCAACTGTTCACAGGTGCATTCGCCCCGGTTCTTGATCGGATACACCTCCACGTTGTCGATGTAGTAATAGGCGCTGAACACCTGCGGACGGGTTTCGCCACGAGGACGCTTGGTCTTGGCGTTGGGCGTTTTCTCCGTAGCGGAAAAATTACCGAGCAGCAAGAACTGTTCAAATCCATCCGCCTGATAGACCCCACATACGCCTTGCCAGCTGTACAGATCATCATAGATCTTGGTTCGCAGGTTGGGCACCTTCACGTCAAAGGTCAAGCTGGTCTCATCGTCCTTCTCCACCTTTTGCTTACCCAAGAAAGCCCCCATTTCGGCGGTGGCGTACTTGCTCAGATCGCCCAGGCTCACATAGTAACTTACGCAATAGAGCGAGTCCTTCTTCATCTGTTTCGTGAGCTTGGTCTGCATGTAGGAGCGCGCCTCCTTGTTCTGGTAGCTCCACCAGCGCAGACCAGCGTAGTTCTTGCCGCTCAAGGCGGTTTGTTCGCCAGCGAAATTCTTTGGTGAGGACACGTTGCTTTCGACCGTAGCCCCCTCGCTGAAAAGGTCCGCGTTCTTCTTGTTGGGCGAATTCCAACCCGAGGCGTAGATGATACCACCTGCGCGCTTCAACTTCTTGCCTTCAACGGTTTCGAAATCGCCGTTCTTCACCCAGCTGCGCAGGGTGTCGATCTGCTGGGCCTGTATGGTGGCGGGCAGCAGTAGAAGAAAGGCAGCAGCGGTAATAGTAGATCTCATAATTCAGGTCAGTCGTGTTTACGTGGTGGAAAGATAGTTAGCGGTTTTGGTACCCGGAAAGCCAAGTATCGTGCCATACGATATGCACGAAAAGCGGCGTGACCAAGGCCACGCCGCGAAGGATCAGAAAGGATGAGTGTGATCAGCGACTTCCGAAGAGATAGGCCGCACGCACCCCCATATAGGAAAGGCTGCCACCATCACCAGAAATGATCTGATAACGCAAAGCGAGGTCGATGTTCTCGCCCACAACGTAGCCGAGGCCGGGTGCAAAACTCAATTGGGTATCGCTTACGGTCACCTCAGGTAACGTTGCGGAAAAGCCGGGAACGGTGTAGGACAAGGCATGGATGCCCACCAACCCCATGGCGTAAAAGCCCTCTTGGTTTTCTGTGAAATAGTATTTCGCACCGACCTGAGCAGGTATCACGGACCAATTCGGGCCATCTATGTTAGCGATCCCAATACTGTAGTCCTTGCCGGCAAAATACAGGTAGCCTACCTGCGCAACCACGCCGAGGTTATCGCCCACTGGAACCTCATAACCCACACTAGCACCGATCCCAAAAGTGGTGACATCACCAAAGTCGCCGATCGGCAGACCTGCTTCCAGACCGACCGAAAGACGATTTTCCTGAGCACTTGCGAGACTTGCGATGGTGAGCGCGGTCAAAAGGAGAACGTGTTTGTTCATGATGGTGGGATGTTTGGACCAAAAGTAATAAAACAGCATCACGAACCAAATCTTGTCTGAACCTGCGTCGTTCATCGCATTTCGTTCCCAAGTCCGATAACCTGCCCGGCTCATTCATGCAAGCCATGACAGTATCGAACACGCTGAGACCGAACCCGCTGCCCATGCAGCCACGGTAGCTCACCCCTTCACATGCTGTGCCCGAATGATGTTCAACGCACCACCAGCTTTGAACCACTCGATCTGCTGTGCATTGTACGTGTGATCGCATACGACCGTGTCGCTGCCCCCGCTCGTATGCCTGAAGACCAACGTTAGCGGTTTTCCGGGCGCGAAGGAGATCAGGTCCGTGAAGTCGATACGGTCGTCTTCCTGGATCTTATCGTAGTCGGCCTCGTTGCTGAAGGTGAGGGCCAGCATACCCTGCTTCTTCAAATTGGTCTCGTGGATGCGGGCGAAACTCTTCACCAACACAGCAGATACGCCCAAGTGGCGAGGCTGCATTGCGGCATGCTCCCGGCTGCTTCCTTCGCCGTAGTTGTGATCACCGACGATGATGCTTGCTGAACCTGCGGCTTTGTACGTGCGTTGTGTAGCGGGAACCGGGCCGAAATGACCAGTAAGCTGGCTCTTGACCTTGTCGGCTTCACCATTGAAAGCGTTGGTGGCACCGATCAGTGTGTTGTTGCTGATGTTATCCAGGTGACCACGGTACTTCAACCAAGGCCCGGCCATGCTGATATGGTCGGTGGTACACTTGCCTTTCGCCTTGATCAAGAGCACGGCATCGCTGATGTTCTTGCCATTCCAGGCTGGGAAGGGTTCCAGCAATTGCAGGCGCTCGCTATCGGTCTTCACCACAACGCTTACGGTGCTTCCGTCGGCTGCTGGCGCCTTGTAGCCGGCATCGCCTACATCGAATCCGCGCGGCGGCAGTTCAATGCCCTTCGGCTCGTCGAGTTTCACGTTAACGCCGGCCTCGTTCACCAGCGTATCGGTAAGCGGGTTGAAGGTGAGGTCACCGGCAATGGCAAAGGCCGTAACGATCTCCGGGCTGGCAACAAAGGCATGCGTATTGGCATTGCCGTCGTTGCGTTTGGCGAAGTTGCGATTGAAGCTGGTGATGATCGAATTCTTGCGGTTGGGGTCTTCGGAATGGCGGGCCCACTGACCGATACAGGGACCGCAGGCATTGGCGAGGACCACGCCACCCATGGCGTCGAAGGTCTTGAGCAGACCATCGCGTTCGGCAGTGAAACGCACCACCTCGCTTCCTGGTGTGATGGTGAATTCACTTTTCGCCTTCAGGTTCTTGTCGATGGCTTGCTGCGCAATTGATGCACTGCGCGTAAGATCTTCGTAGCTACTGTTCGTGCAGCTGCCGATCAACCCCACTTCCAATTTCGCGGGCCAGTTGTTCTCCTTCACCGCAGCAGCGAATTTGCTAATGGGCCAGGCCAGATCCGGCGTGAACGGACCGTTGACATGTGGCTCCAAGGTGTTCAGGTCGATCTCGATCACTTGGTCGAAGTACTTCGCTGGATCAGCGTAGACCTCGGGATCCCCTTGCAGATGCTCCTTGATCCCATCGGCCAGGGCGGCTACATCGGCACGACCAGTGCCTTTCAAGTAGCGGCTCATGCTATCATCGTAGCTGAAGGTGCTTGTTGTAGCACCGATCTCGGCACCCATGTTGGCGATCGTTCCCTTGCCAGTGCAGCTCATGCTCTCGGCACCGGGGCCGAAATACTCCACAATGGCACCCGTTCCACCCTTTACGGTGAGGATACCGGCCACCTTCAAGATCACATCCTTGGGGCTTGTCCAGCCGCTGAGCTTGCCGGTCAGTTTCACGCCGATCAATTTCGGCCACTTCAGTTCCCAAGCCAGACCGCTCATCACGTCGCAGGCATCGGCACCACCTACGCCGATCGCGATCATACCCAAGCCACCAGCATTCACCGTATGGCTGTCGGTACCGATCATCATTCCACCGGGGAAGGCGTATTGCTCCAACACCACCTGGTGGATGATCCCGGCACCGGGTTTCCAGAAGCCGATCCCGTATTTGTTGGAAATGCTTTCGAGAAAGTTGAAGACCTCGTTGCTCTTCAGCAGGGCATCCTGCAGATCCTGCTTTGCTCCCACCCGCGCTTGGATCAAGTGATCGCAATGCACGGTGCTGGGCACGGCCACGGTCTTGCGGCCGGTGGTACTGAATTGCAGCAGGGCCATTTGTGCCGTGGCATCTTGCATGGCGACCCGATCCGGTGCGAAATCGACATAATCCTTGCCGCGACCGAAAGCTTGCTTCGCATCACCATCCCAAAGGTGGGTATAAAGGATCTTTTCGGTAAGGGTAAGCGGCTTGCCAACGGCTTTGCGGGCAGCAGCTACACGGGCAGGGAAGCGGCTATAGACCGCTTTGATCATGTCAAGGTCGAAGATCTGGCTCATTCCTGGTTCGTGGTTTCGGGCTGTAAAGCTACGTACGATGGAATTGCGCCTATTAGCGGTACCAAATAAGCAGCGGGCGGATCCACGGCCTGGTGGATCCGCCCGCGCACGTTGCGATAAAGAAGAAGATCACATGTGGCTGGTCGCAGCTCGCAGGTTCTGCATCAGCAACTGGTTCTGCGGACCATCGTTGTGGAAGTCACCGGTCAAAGCAAGGCCATTTACCAAGGTGACCACGTTCACTTGCAGATCGATCGTGAAGGTGGTACCACCGGCAACATCCGTATGCACTTCGTAGCTGGCAGGTAGCGCCTGCATATCCGATCCGATCGCGTGGTAGGCGAACCCTTCCCCACTGTCCATGGTAGTGTTGTTATTGGTATCCACATAGCCCTCCAGTTTGATGAACATGCGTCCAAATGTGGTAACGGCTGACCAAGGCCAGGTCATGTCCGCATCGTCCAACGGGAAAGGTGCCGTGGCTTGGTCGGGGAAACCATAGCTGGAGGCGCTATCCAGGCCAAGGGAAAGCTCCAATTCGTGTGCGTGTCCGGCTGGCATTTGGCCGAGTTCGAACAGGTTGCTTGCACCGAAGGCGTCGGCGAGACGAACGGCATCTTGGAATTCGGCAACGGTCACTCCATCATCATCCACAATGTGGAAGTCGTGAGTGTAGAACTTCAACTTCGTGAGGCGGATGCTCCTATTCTGGTCATCGATAATGGGAAC
>Ga0209490_10005194_pt1 | contig 11900 bp, 10 predicted proteins | sample MAT06_FD_187209 | JGI IMG/M metagenome (GOLD analysis project Ga0209490, IMG submission 187209) | Freshwater microbial communities from Lake Fryxell liftoff mats and glacier meltwater in Antarctica - MAT-06 (SPAdes) (version 2) | ecosystem: Environmental > Aquatic > Freshwater > Ice > Liftoff...
TTATTGTTGACTAATACAGTAACGCGATCGCTGGTGATTTTTTATCAAGGTAAAGTTTTGTTGCGTCGCGGGATTCTGGGTACTAAATCTGAGGTTGTACCAGGAGTAATCTTAAAACAGGTACTCGAAAAACAAAAGCCGATTTATCTAGTTGCGCTAAAAGTATATCCAGGTAGGCTTGAATTTGATTATTTACCAGAAAATACTCAAGGTGTAATTTGTCAACCTATTGGTAATCAAGGTGCCCTAATTTTGGGCGCGAATGCTCCTCGCAGTTACACCAAACAAGATGAAAACTGGATTGCGGGAATTGCTGACAAACTTGCTGTGACTCTTGGCTCTTAGCTAATTCACTAATTTAGAATTTAATCTAAAATCAGCAATCCAAAATCTAAAATCGTTCGACTGAGCGACTTGTACTGAGCGAAGTCGAAGTAAGCCGAAGTCTAAAATCTAAAATTTAATCACCAAGAAGTCAAAAAATTCCACCCTTCTTTTTCTTCCAGTGTTTTTCCTTCTTCTTCTTCTTTTTCTGCTGCTTCTTCCGGTGTCTTTAAATTTTTCTGTTGAATTACATTCTCATATTCTCCTGAATCAACCCATTTTAATAACTCGCCAGCCCGCATAACTACCCAGGAAAGTCCGGGTTCTGTATAGCTTAATATTTTCGTAACCTTATCAATGCTGTCAAAGTTATTGGATGCAAACTCACGGGCTTGAACAAGGAAATCTTCAATTACAGCAGTAGTCAAGTACTCATCTGGTAAACCCGCGAGTTTCATCAGTGTAGTAGTTGCTACATTAATATCCTGACAAGCAAGCATTGCAGCTCGATCAGCAGTAAACCTAGCCATCATCCGCCAATTATACAAACCCAGTTCCATCCCACTAGCTACCAAGCCACCAACTCCCAATGTGGTACTGTTCAACAAATTTTTCAAACTTGGCATAACAATTGCCATTTGGTGATAAACCATGTGCTGACTCTTGATACGAGCGATTTCGTGTCCAAAAACGTAAATCAACTCATCTGCGCCAAGCCACTCCATTGCATCTAAATTTATACCAACAAGGGGTTTTTCTACCCCAACAATGTAGGTTTCAATATGACCTGTACCTCGAAACAGATACAATTCAGGAAGTGGAGCAACATCAAGAATTTGGCAGGTTTCTACAAATGCTTCATGCAATTGGGGAAAATTACGGGATGAAATTTTGATTTCACTACCAAGGCTTTGCAGTCTGAGTAAGCGATCGATGCCGTATTCGTTAACTTTTTTAAGTAGCAGGGAGACACCGGGCATATTTTGCAAAGAAGCCAAGGCTTTGCGATCAAAAGGGTGTTCGTAGGCTGCTGAACTCAGTCCAGTTAAAATTTTTCTCGTCATGGGTTTTGAGCTTTATTTTGGAGTGTTTGGAAAGTTCAGTTACTCAGCACGAACGGCTTGTGCTGTCACTACGCCTGTGGTTATGGGTTTGGAATTCATGAATTGTCCCTGAGCGCGTGTACTTTTACGTAAATCCTAAATATAAATCGCATCTGGAGAGCAAATTAATTAGTCCGCCACGGCGAAAATAAAGCAACCATTTAAAATCCCTAAAAAGGTGATTCCATAATACTTTTGACTTTTGACTTCCGCCTTGCGGTATTAGTCCCCACAACCGACAATTACCAAGACGAGCCAAGAGCGATCTAGAGAGAGATTTTACCAGATTGAACCAGAAAATCATATTTGGTTCAGGTTGAAATCTAAGCATTTTTCACCATCTCGCCCAGATACAATATGCAGTAGGGGCGCACAGATGTATGCCCTTACTACTAACTGACTCAGAAATTTAGAATTCTATCTATGCAAATTATTTATTGGCTATTACTCGCTGTAATGCTTGTGGGTATCATTGGTGCTGTAGTTCCAGCTATTCCTGGTAGCAGCTTAATTTTAATTGCAATTATCGTCTGGGGAATCGTTAGTAGTTCCTTTGCGGCTATCAAGATTCCCCTAATTGTGACAATTATCGTTTTACTGCTCAGTATCGGAGTGGATTTTTTAGCTAGTTATGTGGGAGCAAAACAAGCTGGAGCTAGCAAGTGGGGTCAAATTGGCGCAATTGTCGGTTTGGTAGTGGGTTTTTTGGGATTATTGCCAACATTGCCTTTTGGTGGCCCACTGTTAGGTATTTTACTAGGGCCGCTTTTGGGAGCAATTATTGGTGAGTATCTTTACCGACGTGAATTCGGGTTAGCGGTTAAGGCGGGTATAGGAATTGTAGTCGGCTCTTTGGTTGGAAATTTGATTCAAGGCTTGTTAGCGATCGCAGCAGTTGTAGTTTTTGTTGTTACAACCTGGCCACAAGTATTTGGCTCTTAGCATTTGAAGGTAATAGGGAAAGATTAATTATCTTTTGCCTTAAATTTACGTAAGCTTTTTCAAAATCAAATCGGATTTTTATATTCTTCAAAGAGAGTTGGGTAATCTGCAACAATAAAAAACACTATAGCGGTTCCCATTCACATGCGGTACAACATTATATTGCGAAGTGTAAGGGCACGGCACTGCCGTGCCCCTACGGGTGTATCTCACGTAAACGAGAAAAGCTATAATACTGTTCAGTATACTTAAGTAAATATATTTACATTAAAGCTATTACGAAGAATTTTAATGCTAGGAATGAAAAAGATACGAAGACCAGTTATAGAAGTAATTAAAATTTTATGAAGATGGCTTAGTCATTAAAGATGTGATGAAGACCACTCAGTAAATATTGGCAGGTCTAAGTCTATGTGATTTTATGGAGACAAGAATTACATTAGGCAAGTTTCGCTTTCACTGACAGTATTTTCCATAAATTACTGAGATTAAAAGTAAAGCGATCGCTCTGATTTAAGGTTATTACTAGGAGCCTCAAATGATTATGATTGGTTTTAAATCTAAAGTACTAAACGCTACTCTGGCAGCTACTTTTGCAATCCCCTTGGCTACTGCTGGGATTTTTACATCTGCTGGTTCAGCTCAAGCTGTAACCCTGAGCGGGAGTATTGGTCTTAATGGTACATCTGTTATTCCTGATGATGGCATCAATCCAGCTACTACTAGTATTAAATTTGTTGATGTTGATGGTGTTAATGCTTTCGGTGATTTTGCAGCCTTCTTACCAAGCTTAAACTCAGGTATTAGCATTAACACTCTAAATTTAAGCAGGATAGCTGATGTACCATCAAGCGGATCAATCACACAAGCTACATACTCTACAGGCATTTACACTCCATTCATTAATTTTGGATCACGAACCCTGAATGGCACTAATGCCCTTCTTACCTTTGACCTAGATAATTCTGTAGTTACCAGAACTCAGTTTCCGAGTAACATTAGTGATACAACATTGAGTGGTATCACGGGGAAATTTAATTTCAATGGACAAACTATTGGGACGGGCTTTATAAACGCTTCTCTTTCTGGGGCTGCAAGCACTTACCAGTTAACTCTCGTCGCTCAAGCAGTTCCTGAGCCAACCACAATGCTAGGCTTAGGTTTAGTTGGTGCTGGCATGGTTATGTCTCGCCGTCGCAAAAGTGTCATTCAATAGACCTATCCTCAAATATAAAGAAGTTACTTTTAGTTGTTAAAAGTAACTTTAAGTTATCTATTCGACCTGGCTGGAATGCAAAATTTACCAACCAGGTCGAATTTTTTCTCCAGTCAGACAAATCTATAGCGGTTCTCACTTGAGTGAGGTACAAGAACCCCACCCCCAACCCCCTCCCCGCAAGCGAAGAGGGGGCTATGATGTACTTCATGTCATTAGGAAACTCTATATATTAAAGGTTAATTTTCTTAACCTGAGATAGACTTAAACTGATTGCAAAGATTGTTTCGCTTCAGTTGCGATCGCTTCCATTTCATCATCAACGAGAGTTTCTAATATAGATTTGGCTTCTGCACTACCCAAACGAGACAAGGCTTGTACAACTCTGTAACGAATTTGCCAATCTGGATTGGTAGCATAGGGAGCCAACAAAGGAACTGCTTGTAAATCTCCCAAGTCACCCAAGGAACTAATAGCAGCAGTTTGGACTAATTCGTTTTCTGATGAAAGCGCCTCTTTGAGTAGTTCAAAGGCTCGTGGATCGCCTAACTCTCCTAATGTGGCGATAATACTGAATTGTATTAGCCATTCAGTCGTTGTATGGTAAAGGTGCTGCAAGTCTTCAAAAGCTTCATGTAACTTCAGAGCGCCCAAACAGTCTGCTGCTGCTGCTTGTACATCTACTTCGGAGTCATGAAGCAAGCGATCGCGCAAGATATCTAAAGATAACTGTAAATCTTGCGTTCCGAGTGTATCCATTTGACTCACCGCCGAGTAACGGACACGAGAATTGCGATCGCCAATAGCACTTTGAATTAATTCAAAGCCAATTGCAGGTTCAAGTTGGCGGATTTGATTTACTGCACGTAAGCGATCGCCTAAATTCTCAGAACTGAGCAATTGCTTAACAGACTCCGGAGTAATGCTCATTTAGTTATCCTTAATTTTCAAAAGTGTAAAAAATAGTTAACAGTTATCAGACTGTTAACTTACTAATCTTGACTTGCTGCCATTGCCCGAATAATATCACCACGAGTGAGGATACCAATTACTTGACCCGTGCCGTCAAGTACTGGCAATCGGTGAACGCTGCGATCGTGCATGATTGTAGCGGCTTCCCTTAAAGTTTTATCAGGGGAAATAGTGATCGCGTTTTTACTCATTACCTCCCCAACGGTTTGCCCTAGCGCCTTGTGCAAATCACGTTCATAAGTAGCAGGATTTTTTAAATAGATAACGCTATCAAGAAACATGATGTACGCAGGTGGAGTAACACCAGTTTCTTGCCACATCAAATCGGTTTCTGAGATAATGCCCACCAATTTACCGACATCATCCACAACAGGTAGTCCGCTGATGTGGCGTTCTGCGAGAATTTGGATAGCTTCATTCAGTGGAGTTTCCACCCGGACGACAATTGGATCGCGGCTCATCACATCGGCAACGGTTTTAGGCATTTATTTTATTGACACCTTTAATCAAAGTCCCTGCGCCTATTGTAGAAAATTGCGGGACTTAACCTGATGCAATTAATAGATTGTTACGCTATTGAGCATTGGGTATTGGTTATTTCTCCCCCTGCTTCCCCTGCTCTCTTTCTCCCTGCTCCCTACTCCTCACCCCTTTTAAAGCAGCAATAATTTGAATATTTGCTTTAGGAAAAGTAAACTCCTCCAGTTCTTCCAACGTTACCCAGCGAATTTCATCGGATTCCAAAGGTTGGGGAACACCTGTAACATGGCGGCAGTGATGTACTGTGAGGGTAACGCGCAAGTCTGTATAGGTATGGTCAATAGTAATCAGATGCTCTCCTACTTCAATTACTATTCCCAGTTCTTCAGAAATTTCCCGTTGAATACACTCGCTGATAGTTTCACCAGGCTCAATTTTACCACCAGGAAATTCCCACAAACCGCCCATTGCTCCTTCTGGACGACGGCGATCAATTAAAATTTGCTCTTGAACGTTCCAAATTACTGCAACACCAATAATTTTATGGGGTGGGAGAGAGTTGGTTTTACTCATAGTTTATGGGGAGATAGGCAGAGATAAAGTTCCTAATTTTTAACTTTTAACCCTTGATTCAAAGTCCGCTATTGACTCATAATAAAACTCGGCAGACTAGTGTGAACTCTGCCGAGTTTGGATTTATTGCGAGTATGATTTATAGTCGTTAGTTTACCCACGCCTGTGTATTAATCATTTAGAGATACGCCCCTACTTGAACTGATTACCAAACTACATAAGTTCATAGAGAACCACATTCCAAACCTCTGCGATAATCTCTGCACTCCTAATATGCAGTTCGGCAAAGCGCCTATGCGTTTAAATTTCAATCTTAATTTGTCACTGTTTGGTATATTTTAAAAAGATTTAGCTGGTTCTTGATTGGGAATTAAGAGCAGAGATTTCGCAGAGGTTTATTTTAAATTCGTATCGCCATGACTGTGACTAGCTGTAAACTCAACAACAATATTGAATTTACCATTTACATTTCTAGTCAATTTCGCTGCTCTTGGTTTCAGATCCTTGTAGAGCGATTTCAAAATCCATTCTCTGTTCCGCGTTACGCAAGAAATAACCACTAATCATAGCAGAAGCCAGAAGCCGACCCAGACTTTCTCGACTGGTAGTTACAGTAACGCCAAAGTTTTCTGAAGGTAGATTACCCAAAAGTCCTGTAATATTCCGTTCCATTACCTGAAAAACTTCGGTAGACGTGGGTTTAGATAGTTGGGTAACTGTTTCTGGACTCAATGATTTAACATACTGCCATAGTAAATCGCTAGTTTCCGATTCGCTATTGAAAAATTCTGAGACACGATTGGATGGGTTATTCATTTTTTAGCTCCTTAACTCCACTACTAGCTGCGGTGCTTGTGATTTGAATATTAAATGTCTGTTTTGGATTAGACTTAGCTAGCTATTTCGTCTTCCTGTCAACTAATGTAACAGCCAAGCTTAAGAGTGGAAGTAGGCGTAACCGTACCAAAGTCAGCGTATTTTCTCACCCCAATAAATCAACTTAGGAGTGAGGAGTTAATTAAAAACTCCTCACTCCTAACTCATAACTCATAACTCCTAACTTTCCCTTAACTTGCCAAATATTCACCCATGTTGGCTTTAGACTTGCGAAGTTTGGTTAAAGCTTCCCGCTCAATTTGCCGGACTCGTTCTCGGCTGATGTTCAGGATTTCACCAATTCTAGCCAGAGTCAGCGCTTGTCCATCAGTTAAGCCAAAGCGCAGCGTGATCACTTCCTTCTGTTGTGGCGTGAGGTCACCCATCAGGCGATCTAAGTCATAACATAAGGAAGATTGCATGACAAACTCTTCTGGAGATGCTCCTGGATCTTCCAGCATTTCTCCAAGTTCGGTGTCGTAATTATCACCCAGCCGCAAATCCAAGGAAAGGGGCAAACGCGCCTTTTCTAGATACTCTCGCACTTGTTTTGGGGTCAATTCTAATTCTTCAGCTAGCTCTCCAGCTGTCGGAGCGCGTCCCAATTTCTGAGACAATTGGCGCTGTGCCTTTTTAATTTTATTTAATTTTTCAGTGATATGGATAGGCAGCCGAATGGTACGAGCTTTTTCGGCTATAGCACGGGTGATAGCTTGCCGAATCCACCAATAGGCATAGGTAGAAAATCTATACCCTTTGGTAGGGTCAAACTTTTCTACGCCCCGTTGCATACCAATACTACCTTCTTGGATCAAGTCCAGTAAATCGACGTTGCGCTTTATGTACTTTTTGGCAACGGAGACTACCAGCCGCAAATTGGCTTCTACCATCTTACGTTTGGCAATCTCACCATCAGCGATCGCTTCGTTCAACTCTGCTGGTTCTAGCTTTGTCGTTTTGGCCCACTCTTCTAAAGTCGGTTGACGACCTAGCTGGGTGGCAAGAGATTCCCTTGATTCATGCAAAGCGCAGGAACGTTGCACCTGTTTACCATAGAAAATCTCTTCCTCGTGGGTTAAGAGTGGCACACGGCCAATCTCACGCAGGTAAGTCCGCACGAGGTCTGTGGCTGTCTGAGCGGTCTTCATGGCGCTACTCTTTGGTAATGATGGGTTTGGCGGTAGGGTCATTAAGGGATAGATGCTTTTTTAGGGGGCTACCCAGTCAGACTGGGAACCTATGCTATGGTTTGCAACTTACGCACCCGAGAAACTCGGCTGCTTATAATAATCAAATTTAGGCTTCTTAACTGCTAAAAGTTACAGCTATTTCCTAATTTTCACAAGTATCTACAGTTAGATAAAAAATCCCTTTTTAAACATTTTTCTATTGGAGCCGTATTAATAATTGTAACATTTATGAGAATATTTTGGCTATATGGCGACATTAAATTTCCTGGTTGTTCCAGTTCATGCAATATTGCCCTTGCTTTCAAGGTTGACTAGAAGTCAATTTAAGAAATTATCTGGTTAACATAAGCTTCCTCATATTTGTTAAAGTATCTCTAATGAGAACTATAGTCATTCTCTTATAACAATTACTTAATTTTCTTGGGGCATTGGGCATGGGGCATTGGGCATGGGGCATGGGGCTTGGGGCTTGGGGCATGAGGCATTGGGCATTGGGCATTGGGCATGGGGCTTGGGGCATTGGGCATTGGTTATTCTCCTTGTCTGCCTCATCTCCCCAACTCCTAACTCCTAAAACTCCCCACTCCCCACTCCCCACTCCCTACTACCTACTCCCTCGCAATCGGGCAGTACTCTTGAATGGTTTTTACGTCCAAAGTCGTATTTTGTAAAGAACGGATGGCGGCGACGGTAGCTTTTGCGCCGGCGATGGTAGTAATAATGGGAATTTTGTAAGCTAAGGCTGTGCGACGAATTAACCTAGCATCAGTCTGGGCTTCTTCCCCTGAAGGTGTGTTGATAATAAGTTGGATTTTTTTGTTTTTGATGGCATCTAGGACATGGGGACGGCCTTCATGGAGTTTCAGCACCAATTCAATATTTAACCCGTGTTCGAGAAGAACTCGCCGTGTACCAAGGGTAGCCATCACTGTAAAGCCCAAATCGATAAACTCCTTCACCAGAGCACCGGCAGACGCTTTATCGCGATCGCTCATTGATACAAATACAGTTCCCGTCAGTGGTAAACGCTCCCCAGCACCCAATTCTGCTTTGGCAAAGGCCCGGCCAAAGTCGCTGTCAATCCCCATCACCTCACCAGTAGAGCGCATTTCTGGGCCCAATATTGTATCAGTTCCAGGGAATTTATTAAAGGGTAATACTGCTTCTTTTACAGCAATATGTGTGGGAATGACTTCCTCGGTAAAATGTAGCTCCTCTAAGGTTTTACCCGACATAATTAAGGATGCTAGTTTCGCCAACTGTACACCCGTCGCTTTAGAAACAAAGGGCACTGTACGCGAGGCGCGGGGGTTGGCTTCCAAAATGTAAACTTGGGGAGAATAACTGCTTGCGCCGACAACGGCAAATTGGATATTCATCAACCCCACAACTGACAGGGCTTGCGCTAGCTGCACCGTCCAAGTGCGAATTTGATTGAGAACTGCTGGTGATAGGGAAATCGAAGGTAAGGAACAAGCGGAATCGCCTGAGTGAATCCCCGCTTGCTCGATGTGTTCCATGATGCCACCAATCACTACCCGTCCTGTGTGATCGGCGATCGCATCTACATCGACTTCGATCGCATTTTCCAAAAACTTATCAATCAAAATCGGATGTTCTGGTTCCACTAGTACCGCAAAGGTCATGTAGCGTTCCAACTCAGCATCAGAATACACGATTTCCATCGCTCGTCCACCCAATACATAGCTGGGACGTACTACCACTGGATAGCCAATGCGTTTGGCGACAATCAGCGCGTCTTCGTAACTTCGAGCAATACCGTTAGGCGGTTGGGCAATATTCAACTGTTGGAGAATCTTTTCAAACCGCTCCCGGTTTTCTGCCATGTCGATGGAATCTGGCGATGTACCCCAAATTTTAGTATTCAGTCCTGATGTGTCATTGTTAAGAAACTCTTGTAAAGGAATAGCCAACTTCAGTGGGGTTTGTCCACCAAACTGGACAATCACCCCCACTGGATTTTCAGTTTCGATGATATTAAGAACATCTTCTTTTGTTAAAGGCTCAAAGTAAAGGCGATCGCTAGTATCGTAGTCTGTGGAAACTGTCTCTGGGTTAGAGTTGACCATAATCGTCTCATACCCCGCTTTCTTCAAAGCATAAGCGGCGTGACAACAACAATAGTCAAACTCAATTCCCTGTCCAATGCGGTTGGGGCCACCACCCAAAATCAACACTTTTGGCTTGGTTGCGGGCATTACCTCTGTTTCTTCTTCGTAAGTAGAATAGTAGTAGGGAGTAAACGCTTCAAACTCAGCAGCGCAAGTATCTACGGTTTTGTAAACTGGGATAATCCCTAGTGATTTGCGGTAGGCGCGAACTTCATCTTCGGTGGTTTTGGTGGCATAAGCAATCTGGCGATCGCTATATCCGTCCCGCTTCACTTCATAAAGTTGCTCTTTTGTCAATTGCTGCAAGGGTGTCCGCTTGAGAAATTTCTCAACATCTAGCAGTTGCTGAAATTTATCTAGAAACCACGGGTCAATACCAGTCAGTTCGTAGATTTCCTCAGCACTAATGCCTAGTTGCAAGGCATGGCGCACCGAGAAAATGCGATCGGGGTTAGGTGTTCGTAATTGGGCGCGGATTTGTTCACCACTGGGTAATTTTTCGGCTTTGTCGCAACCCCAACCAGCGCGGCCGGTTTCGAGCGATCGCAGCGCCTTTTGGAAGGATTCGTTGAATGTGCGCCCAATTGCCATTACTTCGCCGACTGATTTCATTTGGGTTGTCAGTACTGGGTCAGAACCGGGGAATTTTTCAAAGGCGAAGCGAGGGATTTTTGTCACCACATAGTCAATTGTCGGCTCAAAGGACGCCGGAGTTTTCTTGGTGATGTCATTTTGAATTTCATTTAGGGTGTAGCCCACAGCCAATTTTGCGGCAATTTTGGCGATGGGGAAACCTGTAGCTTTGGAAGACAAAGCTGAACTGCGGGAAACGCGGGGGTTCATCTCAATTACAACCACATCCCCATTAACCGGATTAACAGCAAACTGGATATTAGAACCACCAGTTTCTACCCCTATCTCCCGGATGATTTTAATTGCCATATCCCGCAGCCTTTGATATTCTTTATCAGTGAGGGTTTGCGCGGGAGCGACGGTAATTGAGTCTCCGGTGTGAATGCCCATAGGGTCAATATTTTCGATGGAGCAGATAATCACCACGTTATCTGCCAAATCACGCATCACTTCGAGTTCATATTCTTTCCAGCCGAGTAAAGACTGGTCAATGAGAATTTGCGAAACGGGGCTGGCATCTATACCTACCTGTGCCATTTCTTCAAATTCTTCTTGGTTGTAAGCAATACCGCCGCCACTTCCACCCATTGTGAAAGCTGGACGAATAATTAGGGGATAAGTACCAATTTGGCGCGCAACAGCTTTGGCTTCTTCTAAAGTTTCGGCTGTGTCGCTGGGACACACAGCTACCCCAATCCTTGCCATTGCCTGACCAAAAAGCTTTCGATCTTCGGCTTTTTCGATGGCTGGTAGTTTAGCGCCAATTAACTCAACGCCGTACTTTTCCAACACTCCATTTTTGGCTAAAGCAACGGCGAGGTTGAGGGCGGTTTGTCCTCCCATCGTTGGTAGGAGAGCATCAGGGCGTTCTTTCTCAATGACTTTTTCGACCAATTCTGGAGTTAGCGGCTCAATGTAAGTGCGATCGGCCGTTTCCGGGTCGGTCATAATCGTTGCAGGGTTGGAGTTGACCAAAACCACTTCATAGCCTTCTTCTCGCAGCGCTTTGCAGGCTTGAGTGCCAGAGTAGTCAAACTCACAGGCTTGTCCAATCACAATTGGGCCAGAGCCTAACAGTAGAATCTTCCGGAGGTCGTCACGGCGGGGCATAGTAGTTGCCTTGGAATACGAGAATACAAATCCTGATTATTTTAAGGGTCTTTACCCCCTCTCGTGCTTTTTATTATTAAGTTTTCTAAGTTTGATATAGACAGGACTTACGCAGACAATAGCCGAAACCCTTATTTTTAGGTAGGGGCAATTCATGAATTGCCCCTACAGCGTGTACTTTTGCTTAAGTTCTAATCGAGAAGGAGTGGGGAGCATAATTAAGAATCAATGCCCCATACTCAATTATTATTTTGTATTTCGGTTCTACCGATCCCCTTATGCAAAATCGGGTTGAAAATCCTTAAAAGCTTTACCCCGTAAGTATTTCAACCAAAATAATATGTTGAAG
>Ga0209490_10005195_pt1 | contig 11900 bp, 7 predicted proteins | sample MAT06_FD_187209 | JGI IMG/M metagenome (GOLD analysis project Ga0209490, IMG submission 187209) | Freshwater microbial communities from Lake Fryxell liftoff mats and glacier meltwater in Antarctica - MAT-06 (SPAdes) (version 2) | ecosystem: Environmental > Aquatic > Freshwater > Ice > Liftoff...
GTTCTGCGTGGGTCGTATATGCGGGTGGGAAGGCGTTGGGCTTCGGAGGCTGACCATGGACCTGATCATCGTTGGCACTATCGTACTGGCCGCAGTTGGTTTCATCGCACATCGTGCCTGGCGCACCGTCGTGGCCGCGCGCAAGCCGAAAGGCGGGTGCGGTGACGACTGCGGGTGCGGGCACTAAGTAGCGGCCGCCAACGCAGCTAACCCTTACAGCTGCGAGCTACACCTGCCCCACGCTTCGTCGGCTGCGGTGAAGACATCCTGCAGCGCGCCAACCCAGCGGCGCCAATCGACGAATAGTGTATCGGACGCGCTGCCGCTGAGCGTATCTGCGGAGAGTGCCAGCCGTGCGAAAGCGAGGAACATCCCTTGGGATTCCTCTTCCAGTGCCGCTTCGATAGCGCGCTGACGTGCGGCATCGCCTGGTGCGGTGAGCGCTGCAAGTTCCTGCATTGCACGTTCCATCGCACGCGCCAATTCACCGGCGTCGATCAACGCCAGCTGCCGCTTCGCATCCGTCACTCCGTGCACGGCGCGCCGAGCCGCCAGCAGTGGCGCAAACCACGCGTCGTGCGCAGCACCGGGCGTCCCGCGCAGCGAACCAAGCGCGCGAAGCCCGCGTGTCAGCTCGGGCATCGTGCACGCGCGCTCAACCACCTGCACCGCGACCGCGCGAAGCGAATCGTCGCCGGCGAGTTCAAGGACGTCGCCACTCGCGAGATAGAGCGACAGCTGTGCCGGGCCGGCCGCGACGCCATCCAGTCCGTCAACCGACAGACGCCATGGTGTCGCGGCCGCCCATGTCAATACTATAGAATCGCCGTCGAGCGAGACGTCGGCCAAGGCGTTAATCTCGCGCCCGCGCACGATGCCCACGACACGCACGGACGCGCGCACCACAGCGAGATGTGTCGTCATCGTGCGGTCGTGGATGAGTTGCTGCTCGTGTGACCGGGGCATTGACGCATGGACACCTTCGTCGACATCAGGCCAGAATCGCCGCGAGAACGGCGTCCGTGTCTTCGAGCGTGGCGAAGACAGCGTGCGGATCGTGCGACGCCAACTCATCAACCCCGTATCGGCCGGTCGCGACACCAATTGCGCGAACACCAAGTGAACGGCCGCAATGAATGTCGGCCGGTGTATCGCCGATGATGATGATACGATCGCCCTGAAGGTCGAGTCCCATCACGTCGCGTGCGCGACGCTGCGCGAAGCTGGGTAGCTGCGGACGCTCTTCGTGGTCAGAACCGAATGCATTCACGCGAAAGCGACCAAACTCGAGCCCGACTGCGCGCAATTTGCAACGCGCGCCCTGCTCGATGTTGCCTGTCAGCAAGCCAAGTTCTGCGCCTTCATGCGCTTCGATCGCATCGAGCAACGGATGCACTCCCGCGCACAGTCGTGCTGCGCTTGCATCACTTTCGAGGTGAGCCTGCAGGCGCAGGACATACGCCGCGAGCACGTCGTCCATACGAGCGTCGATTGTCGCATCGTCAAAGCCGACCGCACGCATCTGTTCCCGCGTGATCTGTCGGTCTGTCTTGCCGTCGTAGCGGTACGACGGATCACCCGATGCGCCGAACAGTTGCAGGAGTGCGCCCTCCATCGATCGACGTCCCGCGCCATCCGTCCAGAGCAACGTGCCATCGATATCAAAGAGAACGAGCTTCACGCGCTTTCCGGTAGTGGAGGAGGTACGACGGCCCGACCGACGCGCGCTGTGCGGGACAGCAGGAGGCCACCCATGATAAAGGCGCCTCCAAGCAGCTGCGCACGCGTTGGACGTTCGCCAAGCATGAATGACGCAACCGCAAGTGCAATCAACGGCTGCAGATTGCTGTACATGGCCGTGCGCGTCGCGCCGAGTAAGCGGACGCCGCGATAATAGAGCATGTAGGCGATGATCATCGACCCCAGGCTGGCGTAGAGCACCGCGCCCCACGCCTCGGGACCCACACCGTTCCATTCCGTTCGCAAAAGTCCCGGAATGGCAGCAACAAGACAGACCACCGCGCCACTGCTCGTCGTGACGGCCGCGAGATGCAGCGGATTCACGGACTTTGTGTACGGTTGCAGCAAGACGGTGTAGATCGCCCACATGATGGCGCCGAGGGCGATCAAGCCGGCGCCATAGAGCGCAGTATCGCCGGTGTCGGCGCCTTGCGCGCTGCTGACAACACACGCTACGCCAACCAACTGCAGTCCGATCCCGCTCCAGCCACGCAGCGACATTTTTTCGCGACCGAGCATCTGCGAAATGATGGCAATCCAGGCCGGCCCTGCCGCGACGAGCAGCGCTGCGATCCCTGCCCGGGTACGCGACATACCGGCGAGAAAGAGCAGCTGATAGAAGCCATTGCCGATGACGCCAAGTCCGGCCAACGCGATCATTTCGCGTCGCGATGGCCAAGGCGTGGAACGAATGACTGCCGCGATGGCCATGAGAACCATCGCTGCCAATGCGACGCGAAGCCCGGCAAACGTCAGCGAGTCAAACGCCTGCAACCCGAACTTCACGACGCTGAAGTTCACACCCCAGATCACCGCCACCAGAATCAGTCCGACATCGGTCATCCCGAATCGGACGTGGTGCGACGCCTCCGCGGAATGGGCAGACGGCGCTTCAGCGCTGATCGGGGATGCGACGGTCGACATCCCCGAAATTTAGCAGCGTGCGGCGCCTCTTCGGCATCGGTGTGCGAGGCGGTGTATTTTCCTCCGTATGCATGTCTCCTTCTCGCTATTTGCGGACGCTGCCAACCTCTCGCAGGAAGGCAAGCTCAATATCCTCGGCGTATTTGACGCCGTGCACGTCGGCCAGTTTCCCGCGCTGCATCCGCGGGCGACGTTTGTCGTGCGACTCAAGGCCGAACCGGCCGACATCGGAGCGCACGAGCTGACGTTGCGTTGGATCAACCCGCGCGCCTCCGAGTTGTGGTCCTCATCGGCGGAACTGGTGATCAACGCGGCGCCGGGCCAGTCGGGCGAGATGGACATGCCGGTCATCATCCAGCTTGATCTGCCGCTCGATGTCGTTGGCGACTACACGATGTACGTGGAGTTGGACGGCACGCGACACGCTGGCGCGGCGCTGCACGTTCGCGGTGGCGCGCTGCCAACCGTGCCTGCACCGGCCGGCCAGATGCTCAGCTGACCACGCGTCTCACGCCCACGCACTGCGCGCGCAATCGCGCTACGTAGTCGTCGGCGGCGTCAAGCTGTTCAATCGCGATACCACCCCGGCGGAGCGCACTGTGCACCATGCGGCCGTCGCCGAGCGCTATTCCAACGTGCGTGATGCGCTGATCGTCACGATCGGAGAAATAGAGTAGGTCGGCCGGTGCGTGCGTGTCTGCAGCGCCGGTGAGCAGAGCGGCGCCCACGAATGCCTGTTGCCACGCATCGCGCGGCAGCTCGATACCGTGCAGGGCGAAGATTTGCTGCACAAAGCCCGAGCAGTCGCAACCGTTCGTCGTGACGCCGCCCCAGAGATAACTCGCGCCTGCATAAAGTGTCTCTGCACTCTGCGCGATTGCCGCCGCATCGCGCAGGAATCGCGACGACTGCTCGCTCGCGTCGATCGCTTCACCACTCGCAATTTCAGTGCTCGGCGTGAGTCGCGCGCCGAGTGGAAGCGATCGGACCACGCCGTTCGCATCGCGGACCGTGCTGCCGAGTGACAAGCGCCACGTGGTTTCGTCACCAGTGCTCGGCGCGAGATAGCCAATGTGCGTCCACCCTTCGTAGCCGTCGTGGCCGCGTACGCGAAGCCAGTCGCCCTGACGTTCGAGCATCGTGAGGACCGCGCCGCAAATCAACTGCGACGTCATTGTTCCGGAGATGCGCGCTTCGCCGAGCAGCGGCGCAACCGTCGCGCGTACATACCAGCGCGTAGCTTCGTCCGTGGGATTTGCCGGAATGGAAACAGGAGTCGTCATACGTTTCGCTCCTCGCGCATGCTGAGCGCAGTGTCAGCCAAGCCTGGAATACCGTCACGTCCGCGTGCAGTGCGCACACCGCGTTCGATCGCTTGCTCCACGGCTGCAATCGCAACCGCTTCGATGCGTGCAAGCGGAATGGACGGCGCTGCTTCCCCCTCGTTCGGCAATGGAGAGACAGCGAAGATCACGTCCCCGTCGAAGGACGTGCCGCAGGGCGTGATCCGTCGATGCAATGCCGCAGTCGCGGCCTGCGCAATCTGTGACAACGCAAGCTTGTCGAGTGGAACGCTGACGGCGACGAGCACGAGCGTCGTATTGCGACGTCCTTCGGCTTCTACCTGTTGTGCGAAACGGGTTGGAGTTGCCAGACTGCGCAGCATTTGTTCGGTGTCTACGAATCCACCGTCAATGTTGCGAGCACCGGCGATGATTGAGCCCGACGCGTCGCGCACATCACCGAATGCGTTCACCACCGCAATCGCGGCCGCGAATACATCACCGCCGGTGGCATCACCCAGACCGACGCCGCCCTTCATGGCGGCGTGCACGCCCGCGCCCTTGCCGACGAGCGTGCCGGTGCCTGCGCCGAGGCACCCTTCGCTGATGTCGCGAGAAGACGCCGATTCACAGGCGGCGTAGGCCATGGCCGCGGTTGGACGCGCGGAGAAATTGCCGAGGGGTGCGAGGTCGAAGACGACCGCGGCGGGAACGATTGGAACAACGCCTGGGCCCACGGCAAAGCCGCGTCCGCGCTCTTCCATCCATCGCATTACACCGGCCGCTGCATCGAGGCCGTATGCTGATCCGCCAGTGAAGAAAACTGCGTCGGTGCGATCGACCAGGTGCTCGGGCGCGCAGGTTGCGAGCTCACGCGTGCCGCTCGCACGCCCCAGCAGCGCCGCCGCGCAACGAAACGGCGCACTGATGCCGCGGATGACGGTGCATCCGGTGGCACCCGCCGTATCCGTTGCATGCCCGATGGCCAGCCCCAACTGCTCCCACACCAACGAGGGTATCATGCCTCGAAATCTAGGAGGCGACCAACTGGGCGATACGGGTCAACAGGTCGGCCAACTGGAACGGCTTTGCGAGTGCACTGCGCCCAGTGCGGCGTACAAACTCCGCGGCTTCGGGACGATGCAGGTCACCGGTGACAAAGAGCACCCGCGCGGCCTGTGCCGGGTCCCGGGCTTCAATCATCCGATAGACCTCCTCACCGGACATGTCGTGCATGCGCAGGTCGAGCATGATCAGGTCGTACCGCATCGCTTCGAGCACTGTCAACGCCGCACCTCCACTCGAGGCGACGTCGACTTCGTAGCCTTCACGACGCAGGTAGCGACTGATCGCGGCACTCAACGTCTCCTCGTCTTCGATCAGCAGCAGGCGGCGCGTGCGGGGCTTTCCAGGCGACGTGTGTGGTTCAGATGGCTCAACCGTGGTCTCGGGCATGCCCAACGCCGGGAGCGACAGCGTGAATGTCGCGCCAACACCGGGGAGCGATGTCACGTTGAGTGAGCCGCCATGCTGACGCACGATTGCGCGTGAGACGGCGAGACCGAAGCCACGTCCACCGCGCCCTGTGCGCGTGGTGAACATCGGCTCGAAGACGCGCGACTGCGACGTGACGCTGATGCCAGGCCCGGTGTCGTGGACGTCGACACATACACGCCCCGCGACCTCAGTCGTCGTCACGCGCACCGTTCGCACGCCGGGCCAGTCGCGGAGCGCTTCCTCCGCATTCACCAGCAGGTTCATGAGCACCTGCTGCAGTTGTGCGCCGTCAGCATGCACGAGCGACAGGTTGGGCGCGAGGATGGACTCGACGTTGATACGTTGCAGACGGAAAGGATACCCGTGCAGCTCGAGCGTGCTGAGCACAATCCGATTCACATCGATCGCGGCGCGTTCCGCGGGACGCTCACTCGTTGTGCCCAACAGTTGTGCGACGATACGCGATGCCCGTTTTGCTTCATCGCGAATCTGCTCGATGACCTCTCGATGCGCAGCGCCCGGCAACATCGTCTTTGCTTCAAGATCGGCAACAGCGAGCAGACCCGCGAGCGGATTGTTGAGCTCATTCGCAACGCCGCTCAGCAACTGCCCAACCGCAGCAAGACGTTCCTGCTGTGCATTCGATTCGCGCAGAATTTCCTGTTGCGTGATGTCGCGCATGACCCCCAGACAGCCGACCACAACACCACCTTCAACGATCGGCGCGGTCGTCACCATACCAACACGAACCGCACCACCCGGCGCCCGGAAGCGAAGGCGAAGCGTCTCCTTGCCCCCGGCAAAGGTATGCGCGATCAACTTCTCCACCGCAGGCACGTCAGACGCATCGACAAGACCAGTACAGGGCGCGCCGATGAGCTCTTCACGGGTGAGCCCCATCTCGGTCATCAGCGACTGATTCACAGACGTGAACCGCCCTTCCGCATCGACGGTGAAGATCGCGTCCGTCGCCGACTCGACAAGGCGATGATAGCGATCCTCCGAGCGCGCCAAGGCCACCGCCTCGGCACGCTGCGCCGTCACATCGCGCAAACTCGCGACGGTGCCGGTCACTTGCCCCAGCTCAACGAGCGACGCACTACTCACCGCAACGAGGCGTCGTTCCCCGTCTGCACGAATGACCTGGCACTCGTAGTGCTGATGTGTGCCAGCGCGGGCAGCAACGGCCCGTGCCTGCACGTCGGGAAGAGACTCCGGCGCTGCCAGCTGGGCGACCTGCTGGTCGACCAGACGCTCGTAGCCGAACAGCTCGTGCGCAGCCGCGTTGGCAAAGGCAATGCGACCGTCCAATCCGGTAATCACGATCCCGTCCGACACGGTCTCGAGCACACGACGATGACGCTCGGCCAAGCGGTGCGCCGACGTCACGTCATCGAATGTGAGCACGCAGCCACCATCGGGGTGCGGTGCGACCAGCATCTCGAACAGCCGGGCGTTCGCATCGTCGAGCACCAACTCGCGGATCGGCATGTCGGCCCCGATCGAGCGGCTGATCAGCGCATCGAGTGCGAGTCCGTCGCGCGACGCGCTGCCGCCGAGCAGAAGATCGGAGAATCGTTCGCCCAGCATGGTCTGAATAGTGCCGCCACACAGATCCACCGCGCGCGCATTGCATCGACGCACCTTCTGCGCTTCGTCCAGCACGACCATGCCACTCGCAATCGAATCGAACGCCAGCTTCCACTCACGCGTCGCCCGCTCAACTTCTTCAAACAAGCGCGCGTTGACGATCGCCACCGTGACATGATCGGCCAACCGCTGCAATACACGCGCATCTTCATCGCGGAACGGCGCTTCACGATTGATGACGGCGATCGCGCCAATGGTGCCACTGCCGCTGACCAGCGGCGCGATCAGGGCGCGCTCAATGGTCGCGAGGTGCAGCACAGCACGACTCGCATTCGGATCATGCTGGAAATCGTTGGAGACAACGAGCTCATTCGTTGTCACCGCGCGGCCGAGCAGGCTTGTGGCGACGGGAAGGTGCACACCGGCAAGCACTTCGGCGCCACCCACGGCGGCCACGATGTGCAGATAGTCATCGTGGCGAAGTGCGATGCACGCCCCTTGTGCACCGAGCAGCGCGACCGAGTGACGCAGAATCAGACGCAACACCTCGCCGAGCCGCAGCGACTCACTGACGGCGCGCGCCACCTCGGCCAGCGCTTCGGTTTGTCGACGTTCACGCTCACTCTCCGCGTAGCGACGTGCGTTCGCGATTGCCGTGGCCGCTTGCGACGCCATCGTGGCCAACACGTCTTCATCTTCCGCGCTGAACACTTCGCGCGATGCCGCAAATACGGCCAGCACGCCGACCAGATGGATGCCTGCCCGCAGTGGGACCGCCAACACCGACGACGCCGACGACGAATCACCAACCACGTCGTACATAGAAAGCGGCGGAACGAGCCCTGCACGTTCGCGCGCTCGATCCGCCTCACGATCCCCGACGCGAACCGGTCGCCCTGTGCGCGCGACTTCCGCAACCATGCCATCGCCAAGGCGGACGGGGCTCCGCGGACGTTCGACGCCGCGCACCAATCGAAGCGCTGTGGTCAGGATATCCTGATCGAGATCCGGAAACCCAATCGTCACTCCGTCCGCACGCGTGACACGCAACGCCTGCCGCGCGAGTTCACGCATGATCTCGTGTTCGTCGAGCGAACGCGCGAGTGCGGCTCCTGCTTCCTGCAGCCACTGCAATCGCTCCGCGCGCTGTTCCGCGAGGACGCGCAGCGAATCGTAGGCGATGCGCGCCCCCAGATGACGCACGATCACACCGAGATCACGAAGCAACGCTTCGGTCGGCCGCTCACCGCTACGCGGACCGGCAAGCTTCACGATGCCGAGCAGCTCCTGGTCGTTGCCGCGCATGAGGCCCAGCAACAGGTCGGTCGCGATCCAGGCGTTCTGGTCTTCGCGCACGGCTGCTTCTGTGCCGAAAAACTCGCGAGCCACCCATTGGTCGGTGCCCCCGAGCACGTACAGATCGCCCACTCGAAAGCGATCGAGCTGAGTGAGACGACGACGCCACACGGCACCGGGCAGGGGCTGAAGCGCGTCCGCGCCGTCCGTGACCGGGGCCGCTGCACCGTGGGTGACCGAGAGCGTCGCGTTGAGCGACGCATCCCGGAGCGTGATCACGACCCGGTCAAAACCAAACGAGTACAACACGTCCGCCGCGGCACGCACCCGCTCGGCCGACGACTCGGCGCGGTCGATGGCGTCGAGTGCCTGCGAAAGGTTTTGGGACGCCGTCGGCGGCGCCGGTTGGAGAGAGTTGGACATCGGTCTACTAAGACGAGTGTCCCCGACCACCGAAACAGTCAGGGCCGGGGCTAGAACGTCCATGAGCGGAAGAAGTCGATGCCGATCTGGGGCGGCGTCTGCTGGAAGGTGCGCGAAATGCCCAGTCGCCCGCATGCCTGCGCACTCGACCCGGGCTCCAAGCCGACCGAAAGCGAAAGTCCCGCGTCAAAGCGACGCTCGATCTTGGCTCCAAGACCCTGCGCAAACAGTGAGAGCGCGTCGGCGCCACCCGCCGTCTGAGGCGCGAGACCGCACAGCCCGGTGCTGAAGGTGAAGTACGTGTTCCGGGCAATCTGGCCGCCAAGACCGACCCGAGTCGATGCGAGAATCCCGAGCCCACTTTCCCGTAGGTTGGCCGCGTCACCCGGAGCGAGCGCGGTCGGTTCGACTTGGACGACGTCAAAACGTCCGCCGGCCAGACGACTCGACAGATAGCTGCCGGCCAGTCGCAGCGCGAGGGTCGCCCCCTGTTCGGCGTACGGTGTGCCAAGGAGTTCGTATGCCGGCTCACCGGTGACGAGGTAACTGAGCATATCGCTCTCCGGCAGCGGTGGATTGTCGGCGCTGCGCAGGCTCAACGTCGGACGATCGAGTGTGCCACCGATTGCAACGCGAATGCGAACGTCCTGGCGATTGGAGTTGGCCCGCATCTCACGCACGATGTGCAGTGCGGTGATATCGAGCGCCGGCTCGAGATCGGGGTCGCCAAAGAAGCGCACCACACCGCGCTCGACTTCAAAACCAGGACGCGCAATGCCGAGGTTGAGTTGATACGTCCCGCGTTCGACGGTCAACGAGTCGGCGAGCGTGAGGCGCGCATTCCCGCCATCACGACCGGCCGCTCGCGTGACGCGGAGCGAGCCACCGAGTTTGATGTTCGCTTCCGGAGAGCGCAGCCACACATCGTCGCCGATGTTCACGCGTACATCTTCGAGTACGACATTCTTCATCAAGGCATTCGGCCCGTCGGGCAGCAACGCGTCCATCCCCAGTCTCGCCGTATCGATGACATCGAAGTTCTCGTTGAGATCGAGACCGCGCCGCTGTGCGAGCGCGCGGATGTAGACGCGCCCGCGATCGATCCGTACTGCCCCCCGTATTTTCGGCGATGCGCTCGGCCCGAACAGCGTGAGCGGTGATGTTGTGGTGAGTGTCAGGGATGCCGTGCGCGCCTTGTCGATCGCGAGAAAGTTGTTGGCCGTGAGCTTCAGGTCGAAGACTGGATTACTCGGGTCGCTGTAGCTGATCATGCCGCTGACGCCGAGCGAGTCTTGCGGCGTCCCGCTGGAGGCGCCGAAGCGACGGACGTAGATGGTGTCGCCAGCGAGCCCAATGTCAGCGCGCGCCTGCTCGAGTCGGATTCCGAGGTTGTCCAGCGAGAGGGCGCCAGAGTCCATCAGCACCTGCCCGCGGAGTTGCGGCTTCTCCCAAGTGCCGGTCAGCTGCACGTTGGTGGAGAGACGACCGCGCGCTCGACTGACATCGGGAAAGAGTGACTCGAGCAGGGACAGGTCGGTCCGATTGCTGACCAGGCGCCCAGCGAGTGGTTCGTTGATTTCGCGCGCGCGCCCACGAAACAGAGCGAAGTCGAGCGGTAACGAGGCATTCGCCTTGAGCGCCGGTTTTCCATCGACGTTGAGTGCTGCCTCCATGCTCAGACGCAGCGAGTCGTAGTGCGCGGTTGCGGTGAGTTCGCCGAAACGAACGCGCGCCGAGAGGGCATCACGCAACGTCATCGTACCATCGATGCGCGGCCGTTCGCGCGTGCCGGCGATCGTCATCTGCGCCGTGGCAGTTCCGCCCGACAAGCGATCGGTTCGGAGCAGTCGGCCGATATCGGCGAGCGGGACGCGATCAAACTCAACCCGCCCGCCAATAACGCCTGAGTCGGCGAGCGAACCGCCAATCGCAATGCGCCCCGTGTCGGTGTGGACAAGCACGAGTGAATCGAGCGTACCAACCGCCCCCCGCGACGTGCGCAACACCGCAGGCGTCAGCAGTGAGAAACCGCGTGGTCGCGCAAAGCCACTATCGACACGAATGGAAAGCGTATCGAGCGTGATCGTGCTCGTTTCACCTTGACGGGTAACGCCGCCATGCAGTGCAACCCGCGATTGCGCTGGCGTGCGCAGTTCGATGCCGAAGGTCTCTGCGAGTCCGTCGCGGAGCGTCGAACGTCCGGCCGCCGCTGCGACGTCGATGCCGGCGAGTCGGGCAGAGTCGAGTGTGAACTGCAGCGCGCCGGTGAACTTGCGCATCACATCGTGCACGTCGAGCGTCACGGTCGCTCGACGCGAGCGCGTCCCGGCAACGACGACGCCGGACGCGTCCGCGCGCATATCGACGCCAAGTCCAACGGCGTCGAGGGTATCGATGGAACCGATCAGCCGGCCGCGCATCTCGAGCGTACCGCTCAACGTATCGTCGGCGACCACAAAGCCCGGCTTGCCTGGGTCCGTGCTCTGCAACCATGGCCGCAACCCGCCCAGCGAGTCGACGAACATTGTGAACGCAAGCGAATCCCGACGCGACGCAAGCAGCCCAAGTCCGCCGCGCGCGGTCATGCGCAGGGCCGAGCTTTCGACGGCGAGCGTATCGATGCGAACATGTCCGGAGTCGAAAACAACGTGCGCGGTACCGCCAAAAAGTCTCACGTCGGCGACGCGCGAGAACTGATCGACGGTCGCACGCAGCGGCCCGTGGAGCGATGCGGGATCGGCACCGCTCAGCGCGAGATCACCGACCATTGAGAGCGCAGTCGTCGGAAATGACGGATCGCCAAACAGGGTCTTCATATTCAGACCGCGAACCCGATAGTTGCCGGTCGCCGCAAACTCGGGCTCCAGCGCGTCGACGCGTCCGGTAAACGCGATTTCGCCACCTTCGCCCGCGAGCGTGGTGGTCACCGAAAAGTCATCCGCGATACCCGCGGCGCGGATGGTGCCAACAGCGCTCCCACGCAATGGCAGCGATGGATACGAACGCGACAACGTCGTGTAGGAAAGCGGCGCGGCCTGCATCTCGACATCGAAGCGCACGCCTTCCCTCAGGACGGCATAGCGTCCGCTGCCAGTGAAGTGCGATGGCTGCCCGATGCCGTCGATGTGTTCGAACTCGGCTTGGGAG
>Ga0209490_10005199_pt1 | contig 11895 bp, 14 predicted proteins | sample MAT06_FD_187209 | JGI IMG/M metagenome (GOLD analysis project Ga0209490, IMG submission 187209) | Freshwater microbial communities from Lake Fryxell liftoff mats and glacier meltwater in Antarctica - MAT-06 (SPAdes) (version 2) | ecosystem: Environmental > Aquatic > Freshwater > Ice > Liftoff...
GTAGCGAGCTACATGGCGATGTGCCGGCTCTGTCGGGGTCGCGTCCGATGGACTCGCGCCAATCATCGCCGGAGCAGGGGTATCCTCTGCCGGCTGCGCCAGTGCGGTGACCGCCTCGCGCAGCGGCGAGTTCGGCGCCAGCGCCCCGTAGTAGCGGTGACGATGTTTGCGCGGTGGCGGAATCAGCGCCGCCAGACGATCGAGCAATTGCATCGGCGTCAGCATCAGGCTGACGCTACCACCCGGGCCGGGCTTGATGCTCTCGTAGACAAGATGTTCGGGATCGATTTCATGCAAACGTTCCAGCGCAAAGGCCGGGCGGGCGCAGTAGTGCAACAGCCGCTCCAGGCCGTCGCGCTCATGCGCCTCGATGCGTACCTGGGCATCCACCGAGAAGCCGCCGCCATGTTCCCACTCGGCCATCACCTGCGCGCCGTCTGCCGACAGCAGGCCGCGCCGCAGGGCCGCGCGCAGCAGTCGCCGGCGCACGGCGACCTGAACCTCGCCGATTGCCGACCCATCCAGGCCGGCGGCCGGGTGAAAGGTGACGCCGTGTCCCGCATCGCCCTCGAAAACACCATCCACCACGACGCAGTGGAAATGCAGATGGGTGCCCCGCAGCGCACCAAAGCGGTGGATGAAGACCACGGCGCCTTAGCGGGACGCTGCACTGGCGCCGGGACTGTGTTGCCGCAGCACCCGCTCGATGGCGGTCAGGAATATATGCAGTGCGGCGTTGAGAACTGCCGGATCGCGTTCGAGGTAATAGCGCAGGCGCTTGGGCACCGAGAGCACCCACTGGCGCACCGGCCAAGCGCGGGATAACATGGTCGGCCAGATGCGCGGCGGTCTCCACCATGCGGCGGGTGGTGCAGGAAGGACAGACGCCCCTGCATTTGCAGGAGTAGGCGACCAGGAAATCGTGCCCGCAGTCGGCGCAGCGCGCCCGCGCAAAACCGTGAGCGAGGATGCAGCACTCGAGGTAGCGGCGGAATTCTCGCTCGGTTACCGCCGGAGCGACTCCCCCGGAGCCGTCATCTTGAAGCGCCAGCCAGGTCGCCAGGTGCGTTTGCACGGTGCGATAGAGCAGCGTGCGCTCGGGTTGGCGACGGCGGTAGACGGCGCTGCGCGGTGAGGCGCAGGCGGCGCTGGCAGGCATGGCAGTCCGGATCGGGTGCTCGGGACGCGATACTGTGTGCCCATCCAGCTACCGACGCAATCGTGACTACAGATTGCGAAGGGCGGCTTCGTGATCCGAGACCTGCCGTTTAGAGAGGTACTTTCCGCTGACTGTCGACGTCGGCTGATGGCCGGTGGCCGACCCGGAGGTTTCAAACCTGAACGGCAGCACTGGCGCAGCAACGCCACGATGCGCACCGGCGCCGCCGGCTTGCCCGGCAGCAGCAACTTCGACCAGCAGTGCATCGAAGCCGAGATCGGGGCTGCTGACGATCTCGAACAGGCCGCGTACGAACGCGCGGTCATTGGTTGGGAGGAGCCGGTGTATCACCGCGGCGAACTGGTCGGCCAAATCCGAAAGTTCAGTGACAGCTTGCTGCTGACCCTCCTCAAGGGTGCGAAGCCCGAGAAATATCGCGACACTGCGAAGGTGGCAGTGACCATCGGCGACGATATCATGCAACGGCTCAACGCCGGTAGGGCGCGGGTCGGTCTTTGCATCGGGTAGGCGTTATCGCCGCCGTGACCTACCTGATATCGCGCGGTCCCGAGGTGCCCTCCGCACGGCGAAGATCGACTTTGCCGGGTATGCAGAAATCCCTCTTGCAAATGAATGAAGACATCGTGATGCGCTCGCGGCGCATCCCGGGCCCGCAGGCGTTGCAGTGGGGTGTGGCCACCGACTGCGTGCCCGACGCCGAACTCGAAAGCGCGACCGATGCCCTGGTGGATGAACTGCGCAGCTTCTCGCCACTGGCCCAGCGCACCGCCAAGAAGTTGCTCAACGACACCGAGGATTCACCGCTGTCGATCGCCATCGAACTCGAAGGCCATTGTTACTCGCGGCTGCGCAGCTCGGAGGATTTCAAGGAAGGGGTGGAGGCGTTTCATTCCAAGCGGCGCGCCAGGTTCGTCGGCCGCTGAAATTGCTTGCGGGGTGCGCCGGCGACATTTTGGTGATCCGCTACGAAGGCCCAAAAGGTGGCCCCGGCATGCAGGAAATGCTGGCGCCCACCGGAGCGTTGATCGGTCAGGAACTCGGCGATTCGGTTGGCCTCATCACCGACGGCCGTTTTTCCGGCGGCACCTGGGGCATGGTGGCGCGCCATGTCTCGCCCGAGGCTTACGAAGGCGGACTGATCGCCACGATAGAAGAAGGCGACTCAATCAATTAGCAAATAGCGAAACAGGAACGAAACTTGTTTCGCCCCTTGGCCGTAATGTTGACCACCCGGGATTGGGGCTGGCGCAGAATCCAGCCGTGTGCAACATACAGATCCAGCAACGCGGCGCCCAACCCGCCGCCGATATGCGGACGCCGCTGCGTCAGATCAACGCAGGCATGCGCGAATATCCGTCTTGACTGGTGCGCCGCGGCGAGATTGACATCGAGCGCCGCCAGCTTCTTTTCTCCAAGCGCGGTGACATGGAAATTGCGTCCATCCTGAGTCAGCCATCGCGCTTTCATCATCGCTTCGCAAACCTGCACCGCCATATCGCCCGCCAGATGATCGTAGCAAGTCCGCGCTTTCAGAAACTGAACCGGCGTCGACTTCGACGGCAACGGGCTGCGAAATGCCCGCGGCTGAAGCGCCACGCTAAGTGAGGCGAGGCTCTCGATCACATCCGCGACCTGCGCATTCGCGAGCCGGAAGTAACGATGCCGCCCCTGCGCCTCGGTTGCCAGCAAGCCGCCCGCCACCAGCCTGGATAGATGCGCGCTCGCCGACTGCGCCGAAATATTCGCCGCGAAGGCAAGCTCACCGGCCGGGCGCATCGTGCCGTCAATCAGCGTCTGGAGAATGGTGGCGCGCGCCGGATCGGCAAGCAGGTTGGCAATCAGTGGAATGCCCTTTTCTTCATTCATATTTCATTTCATCATGAAACATGAACGATAACGCGTGTAGATAATCATGTCCAGCGACTCCTCGGCAATCCACAGGAAATCAGGACATGAAGCCAACACCGATGGGCGTCGAGCCGCTGCCTACATACCTGGAAAGACGCCGGAAGGGTCGGATTCAACCGTTGATGTTGTCTGAGACTTTGTCTTTGTGGCCGGCCTGCCGCCATTTGATCGAGACAGCAGTGAAGTAAGCCGCTTGCCCTTCCCCCGCCACGAATCTTCCTGTGCGTGTACGCCTTCCCCGGCCCGTTCGACGTAGAAGTTCATTGCATCGCCGTTGTATAACCGTATCAACTTTGCGAAGCGATAACTGAACATGAATGACGCCGTGAGCACAGAATCAGACACCAATGACTTGGCCGAACTGACCCGGCTTAATGATGAATACATCCGCTCAGTGAGGGAGTCGGATACCGAGTGGTTTGAAGCGTATCTGGCAGACGACTTTCTCAACAGCAACGCCGACGGCTCGTTGTCTGGCCGGGGAACGTTCATCAACCAGATTGGCCAGCCTTGCGCGGAGTATGCATTTGCTGCCGAAGATGTTCGGATCAGGCTGTTCGGCCCGATGGCGATCATTCACGGACGAACTACGTACGTCAAGTCCGACGGCACGGCTGGAACGGGGCGCTACACCGACATTTGGTCGCGCCATGTGAACGGATGGGCTTGTGTGTCGGCGCATGTCACACGCAGTTAGTCAGCTCTTGTGCATGTGCACCGCTGATTGCGGTCAAGCGTGCCGTGCACAATGCGCCGCAGTGTATGCGTTGCGGAATTCAATGCGCGTCACAGCGCGGGGCACTCGACATGACCAACTCGTATGCAGGCGGCAATTCAATTCACGTAGTCGATGTGTCGCGTGGCGTGGTGGCGGCCGGCATGCGCGTCGAGGCGTTCGCCACGGCGCCCGCGCGCACGCTGCTTTGTACCGAAGGATAATCTGGCGGCCCGTGGCGTAGAGACACGAGCGCCAGTGAGCCGTTTAATCCGGTTTGCCAGTCAAGTGATGTCGCAAAGCGGATGCTTGCTCAGGGGATTCGGCAAGTAATCGAGATGCCTTCGCCACTGCCACCATCGTCGAAGCGGGTGGAAAAGCGCGGGTTGGCTTTGGCACGATCCAAAAACTGGGTCACCGCGCGCCCATCGGGCCGCAGCACGTTGTGTGCGGTGTAGCAGCCGCCTGGGGCGATTTTGGCTTCCAGGTCGAGCCAGTAGTTGAGGTACCAGTCCTTGTCGGCATCCTGAAACACGAAATCCCATGGCCCCGGCAATTGCTTGACCAGATCGTGCGCATTGGCCAAGCGCGCGTCGACAAATTTTTCGACCCCGGCTTCGCGGATATTGCGCAACGCCTGCTGGTGCCGGCGCTGGTCGATTTCAATCGTCGTCACTCTGCCGCCGGTCTTGGCCGCCGCCCATGCCAGCCACACCGTGGAGTGTCCGGTCGAGGTGCCGATTTCAAGAATGTTCTTGAAGCCACCCTTGACGATCAGGTCGTGCAGGATCTGCCCGTCCTCATAGGGCACGTTCCAGTAGTTGATGCCCGAAGTCCAGTTGTTGCGGTTCTTGTCGAGGAAAGTCTTGGCCTGGACGCCGGTGTCGACGGTCTGCGCCGGCGTGGTGGCAGGCAGGGCAAGTGTCGCGGTCATGGCCATGCTGAGGAGAGTATTTTTCAATTTCATGATGGAAATTCCATGGTGGAAACGGGTGTGGTTGGATCAATGGCCGGCTATTTGAACTGGATCGCAATCAGTTCCATTGCTTGCCCAGCGGGCGCCGTCAGCGCACGCGCCGGGCCGGAGTCGAGCCAGTGCAGGGAACCTGGCAGCAGCGCCAGCGCGGTGTCGCCGGCAGTCGCAGCGCCGCTGGAAAGACTGACCAACAGAGTGCGCTGCGGCAATGCCGGCAGTTCAATGCGTGCGCCGGCCGCCGCCTTGATGCGCCCAACCTCGACGCGCTCGTTGTTGACAATGCGCTCGCTGTAGCTGAGGGCGGCCGTCGCCTTGGGTGTTGCGGGTGGCGTGCCAAGCAATTCCAGCGCGATGATGTGGGTCGCCACCTTGTCGATGTTCTTGATCTGGTGCGCATACTGTTTACCGTTCAGAGCAGAGTAGTAGGTCAGCCCCGGCTCGGACGCCGCGTGGGTCGATGCCCACCAGCCGCCCGGTTTGGTTTCGCTGATGCGCGCCCCTTGCACAGTGATGTGCACTCCGTCGTGCATATGGTTATGCATCAGCGATTCATCGCCGGCCGGGATGCGGATTTCGAGCACCCGCACCTGCGCATCTTCATGCACGGCGCGGTGGCGCGGCTCCTGTTCAACCGGAATGATGGCGGGTGTTTGTGCGACGGCGTTGACGGTGGCAAGCGCTGCAGCGGCCGTGACCAGTGCCATTACGAGGCTGCTGCGGGTGGCGCGGGTGAGGGAATTGAACATGGTGGACAATTCGTTCAAGCTTCCAGCGCCTGAATCACCAGTTCGGCGGTGCGCGCGCCGGACGAGCCCTGCTGGCCGCTGATCAGCAAGCCATCGCGCACGGCAAATGGACGATAAGGCGCACCTTGCACAAAGCGCGTGTTGGGGATCTTCTTCGCTTCGGCTTCGATGCGAAACGGCTGCACCTTCTGGTTGTAGGCCTTGTCGACGATATCCTCCTCGGCGTCGCAGAACCCGGTCCACTGCTTGCCTTCGGCGAGAAGCTTGCCGTTCGACAGCCGCGTCTTGAGCAGAATCACCGAGCCGTGGCAAATCGTGGTGGAGATCTTGCCCGCTTCGTAGAACGCCGCGAACAGCTTGTGCAATTCGGCGTTGTCCGCGAAGGTGAGCATCGGCCCGAGGCCGCCGATGACGAAGATCGAATCGAAGTCTTCTACCTTGATTTCGGAGAGCTTCTTCGTGCCTTCGAGCAAGGGCTGCAGCCGGGGCGAACGCTTGAAGCCGACCGAGAGGAAGTCGGCCGGTGGGCCGAAGCGGCCGCCTTCCGGATCGCTCATGCTGTCATGTACCACCCGTCCGCCATTCGGCGACGCGAGCGTGATCTGGTAGCCGCGCTGCTGGAACGCCCAGAACGGATGCGCCAGTTCCGCCAGCCAGTAGCCGACCGGAAACCCTGCCGGGCCGGGATTGACTTCGTTGGAGATGACAAACACGATGCGTTTTGCGGCGGGTGCGGCCGCAGCGGGCGCAGTGGTTTGCGCGATCGCCGGGGCAGCAGCCAGAACGCTGCCAGCAGCGGCGATTTGGGTGGAAGTGGCGAGAAAGTGGCGGCGGTTCATGGTGGTTCTCCTTGGGGTCGAGTCTCGGGTCGGTCTGATGTGTTGAAGTATCAGGGGGCACGGGAGGCGATTGTGAGCTTGCCCTACAATGCGCGAAAGGCATTCAAGTGGATATTTGACATGCGCAAAGTGGATATGAATAAAAGCCTGCCAACGGTTGCCGCCTGGCCCGCCGCCGCTGCACTCGCTGCCGACTTCAATCTGCTGCCGGTGTTGCGTGCGCTGCTCGACAGCGCCAGCGTCACCCGCACCGGTGAACTGCTCGGCCTGTCGCAACCGGCCGCCAGCCGCGCGGTGGCGCGACTGCGCAAGCAGTTGGGCGATGCGCTGCTGGTGCGCACCAGCAAGGGCTACCGGCTGACGCCGTTTGCCGAGTCGCTGGGTGCGCGCGTCGATGCCGCACTTTCTGCCGCCGGGCAGGTGTTCATGCCGGCCGTATTCGACCCGGCGTGCGCGGTGCGCGAGTTCCGCATCGCCACCACCGACTATGGTGCGCTGGCGGTGGTGGTGGCGCTGGCGCCCGCGCTCGCGGCGGCTGCGCCTCATACCACGCTCACCATCGACCCATGGAACGAGAACACACTGACCGGGCTGGAGCGCGGCGATCTCGACCTCGCCCTGTATGCCGACGATGCGCTGCCGCCGGATTTTCATGCGCGTGATTTGTTTCAGGAAAGCTACGCGCTGATCGTGCGGCGCGGCCATCCGCTGGCGCGCAGCCCGCTGCGCGGCGCCGCGCTGATTGCGCGGGCAGCAGGCTATCCTCAAGTGGTGGCGCGCTATCCGTCGGGGCGCACCTTTGGGTCCGACGATGTGCTCGCCAAGCTGGGCGCACCGACCCATCACATCGCGCTGGCGCTACCCTACTTTTTGATCGCTCCGCTGATCGTGGCGGAATCCGACATGGTGATGGTGTTGCCGCGCCGCGTCGCCGAACGCTTCGCCGTGCTGGCCGGCGTGACCGTGCTGCCGCTCGGCGCGCGCGCGCCCGGTTTTGCCTATCGCATGGTGTGGCATGAACGCATGCATCGCGACGCGGCGCATCAGTGGCTGCGGCAAGCGGTGCTGGCGACGGGGCGCAGTTGAGTGGTGACAGCAACGTGCATACCTTCGTCCTGACGATACCCCGGTGCAGGGTCGCGGTACGCCAGGTAGCAGCCGGTGCGCCGCTGCGCGCCGCGCTGATCTTTGCCGTTGCATTCAACCGGGACGCACCCCGGCACTTCTCGCGTTTTGCGCTGATGCAGGGCGACTACATGCGGGCGACTACGGGATCACGCGCAAGATGCCCAAGGGCGACGAGAAAGCGAAACGCGTAGTGCGGTTCGCGCTTGATGCTCGGGACGTTGCCGCTGTCTATGAGAAAGCACGCTATGGCGAATACCGCACGGCGGAGAATGGTGAGTCGGTGCTGGTGGCCATGCCGTCAACGCGCCGCTGAGGCAAGGCACATTTAACAGTGCGGTACGCAAGGGCATAGGCATGTTCGGGGCGATGAGATCATGGTGATGCGTCGTCCATGTCAGGCCTGGATTGCGGAGCGATGTGCGCGCCTGGCGCCACAAACTGGCGCGCGATCAATTCACGCAGCCACTTCACACCCGGGTCGCGGTGTGCGCGTTCATGCCAGATCACCCGGTACTCGAAACGCAGTGCCGCGATGTCGACAGATAACGTCACGACTCCTACCGCATCGGCCCAGATGCTGGCCACGCGTCCAGGCAGTACGGCCACGAGGTCGCTGTTCTGCACCACGCGCGCGCCTGCATAAAAGTACGGTGCCTCCACAGCCATCGGCGCGGGCACCATGTTCAGGCGTCGATACACGTCGTCTGTGACCAGTCCTTGTTGCCCAGGGTAGCGCGCCGCAAACTGCGGATAGGCCGCCGCTGCGGTGAGCAGTCCCCTGGCGGGAGAGCTTGAATGCGCCAGCAGCGGGTGGCCACGCCGGCAAATGAGCACATAGCCGTCTTCGAACAAGCGGCGGCTGTGAAAGTCCGGCGGCAGCGGGCCGTCAGCAAACAAGGCGCAGTCGAGTGCGCCGCGTTCCATTGCCGCCACGGTATCGTCGCCCCAAGGATCGACCTGCAGTCTGATGCCGGGCGCGGCTGTGCGCAACTTTGGCAGCAAATCCAGCAGCACGGTGGACATGCCGTAGTCGGTGGTGGCGATGCACAGGCGCCGTTGCGCTATTGCGGGATCGAAGATGGCGGCGGCCAGCACCTCGTCGGCTGCCGCAAGGGCTCGTCGCACGCCCGGTGCCAACTGCTCCGCCAGCGGCGTGAGCACATAGCCGCGGCCGGTACGCACGAGTAAGGGGTCGGCAAACTGCCGCCGCAGCCGCGCCACGGCCCGCGATGCTGCCGGCTGGCTCATACCCAGCGTCACGCCAGCGCGTGTGACGCTGGCCGAGTCGACCAGGGCACGCAGATAACGCAGCAGGTTTAGGTCGAAGCCCGCAGGGTCAAGATCAGAATCCGTTTTTAGCATGTTGGGTATTCTGCACGATGTATTCACAGAATGCACGCTGTCCGCCATGCTGCAGGTCTGTTACCACAAAAGGAAATTCAACCGTGTATGCCATCACCGGGGCTCTGGGGCAGACGGGTTCAGCAGTCGCCAAAGCCCTGCTCGCTGCTGGCGCATCAATACGTCTCATCGTGCGCAACGATGACGATAGGTCAGCCGAGTGGCGCGCCCGAGGCGTCGAAATCGTGGTCGCCGATCTGACGGACAAGGCCGGCCTGGCCCGTGCCCTTGTTGGCATCGAAGGCGCCTACCTGATGAACCCGGCGAACTACATGGCTGGCGATATGTTCGCCGAGGCCAGAAGGATTCACACTAGCCTCATCAATGCGGCGAACCACGCCGCCGTTACGCATGTCGTCGCGCTGTCGTCGGTTGGCGCGCACCAGCCCGCAGGCACCGGCAACATCGCAACGACTTGGGACTTCGAGCAGCAGTTGGACAAACTGCACGGCCGGCTGAACGTGCTGCGCGCCGCGAACTTCATGGAGAACTGGGCTTGGTCGTTGCATCCCGTGTTGGCGCAGGGCGTGCTGCCCACGATGTTTCTGCCGCCGGAACGGTCATTGCCGATGGTGGCGGCCCGAGACATCGGTTCAACGGCTGCGCAACTCTTGCTCGACACCTCCGACACTCGCCGACTGATTAATCTGCATGGTCCGCAAGACTATTCACCGCAAGACGCTGGGCGGACGCTTGGCGAGCTGCTGAACAAGGAAGTCGCCGTGGTGGCCGCAGACGAGGCCGACTGGCCCGGGGTCTTCCGGGGCCTTGGGCTTCCCCGAAACCACCGTGCGTGCATTCTGCGAAATGTTCCATGGCTTCAACGATGGCACCGTGGCCTTCGAGTCCACGCACGAGACCAGGCGCGGCTCCACCACACTGAAGCAGGCGTTGAAGGCCTGCTGGTCGAGCGCAGCAGTTTGACCGCCCGTGGCCGCAGCTGCCGCATGTTCACCGGCCCGCCTGATGAGAGGCACCCAAATACTGCATGGCGGCATGGTGCCGCCCGAGGAGTCTTACTGATGAAAAATCGAATCCAGGGCTTGCTGGCCGCCATGGCCATTGCGGTCTGCACCGTTGTCTCAGCCACCGGCCTGGCCACTTGCGACTCCGGCCCCAAGTCGAGCTGGCAGCCGATTGCAAAGCTCGAAAAACAACTCTCGGAGCGCGGGTGGATGGTACGGCGCGTCAAAGAAGATGGTGGCTGCTACGAGGTCTATGCGATCGACGACAAGGGCCAGCGTGTCGAGGCTTATTTCCATCCGGTAACGCTGGCGCCCGTCCCGACAAGGTCGCGCTGATTGCCGTGATGGCTTGGGTGCGGGTTTGGCCAAAGTGGCTGCGTCTGCTGCACGCGGGCCTGGCGTTGACCACGGTTGCGGCGCTTGTCACGTATGAGGGCGGACGCCTGCACGAATTGGCGGGTTACCTCGCTTTGGTCCTCGCACTCTTGCGGCTCGCGCTCGGCCTCGTCGGGCCGTTGCCAGCCCGTTTCTCGGCCTTTGTTCGCGCGCCGATGGTCACCTGGAACTACGCGCGAGCCCTGTGGCAAGGCCGGGAGGCTCGCCACCTCAACCACAACCCGCTGGGCGCATGGATGGTCGTGGTGGTGCTGTCGCTGGGCGCTGGCGCTGGCGCGACCGGCGCCCTCTACGTGACCGACCGGTTCTGGGGCGAGGCTTGGTTGATCGCCGCCCATGCGCTGCTCGCTTGGCCGCTGGGTCTGCTGATCCCGCTGCACATCGCCGGCGTGATCCACGCCAGCCGACGTCACCGCGAGAATTTGGTCGGTGCGATGTGGTGGCATGGCTGTAAGCGCGAGGAGTCTTCTGACACCCGAGGTAAACGTCGTGCGTGATCTTCCGCAGTTGCGCAGCAGACCGAGCCGAACGCGCAAGGAGCATGCAGCAGGTTCCGAAGCTCGCTGGGTCGTTGTCGGCATCCGCTTGTGACATGTTCAGCATCCTGATGCGTGTCTTCACAGGATGCTGACCGTCGGCGATGATTAAGCTTCGTAATCAACTTCAGGAGAATCGATATGATGCCCACTACACCAGCCAACGCGCACCTTGATTTCGAGGCCGACGCCAGCATCAGCAACCGACGACGGGAACAACGGCGCCGGTTTATGGCCAGCGCCAGCGCGATCGCCATGGTCGGGCCCGCCGCGGCTCAAAGCACTGCGCCCGCGACCCCAGCCCACCTGTCGGGCACATCCGGCGCAGCGTTCACCACCCAGCCGTGGGACGGCGGCGCGCGCGTCGATGCTGGGCCCTACACGGTCGAACGCGTAACTTTCAAGAGCGGTGGACTGGACGTGGTGGGCAACCTCTTCGTGCCTGCTGGCAAGGGCCCGTGGCCGGCCGTAACCGTGACGGGGCCGGTGGCATTCGTCAAGGAGCAGGCCCCACTGCAGTACGCCTCACGCCTGGTGCGCGAGGGCTTTGCGGCGCTGATCTTCGATCCGCGCTACCACGGCGAATCGGCCGGCGAGCCGCGGCGTTGGGAGAGCCGCCAGGCCAAAGTGGAAGACGTTCGCGCGGCAGTGTCATTTCTGGCAGGCCGAGCGCAAGTCGATGCGGGTCGACTCCACTTGCTCGGCGTTTGCCAAGGCGTCAACTGGGTGGTGGAAGCCGCTGCCGATGAGCCGCGCGTGCGTTCGGTGTCTTTGGTGGCCGGTCACTACCTCATTCCGGAGACCGCAGCGCTCTACCTGGGTGGGCCTGAGAACGTGGCTTTGCGCATCGCCAGGGCGCAGGAGTCAAGGGCCGCGTTCTTGCGCAACGGGCAAGTGGACTACATCCCCATCGTCAGCCTGAGCGACCGCGATGCATTGCTCACGGCAAAGCCAATCCACGACTTCTACTACCGCTGGGCCGATCGCGGCCCATTCGCAGCGCATACGGGGTTGTGGGAGAACCGCATCACGCGCATGAGCGAGGCCGACATCTGGGGTCACCGCATCGACGAGCAACTGAGGCGGCTGAACCAGCCGGTGCTGA
>Ga0209490_10005202_pt1 | contig 11884 bp, 14 predicted proteins | sample MAT06_FD_187209 | JGI IMG/M metagenome (GOLD analysis project Ga0209490, IMG submission 187209) | Freshwater microbial communities from Lake Fryxell liftoff mats and glacier meltwater in Antarctica - MAT-06 (SPAdes) (version 2) | ecosystem: Environmental > Aquatic > Freshwater > Ice > Liftoff...
CGCGACCGACGGCCTCATGGATCGGGCCGCCTACGACCAGTATTTGACCACTCTCTAATCCACTCACCCCGGCGAATGCCGGGGCCCAGATCACAGACTCCCTACTCGGATCAGACGGCGCAAGTCATCTGGGTCGCGGCAATCGCCGGGATGAGCGGGGACGAGGAACAACCGATGCGCTATCTGCCCCTGACCCCCGACGACCGCTCCGCCATGCTGGCGGCCATCGGGGCCAAATCCATCGACGACCTGTTCGTGGATGTACCCAAGGCGGCGCATCGCGGCGGCTTCGTCGACCTGCCGCGCGTGGCCGGTGAGCTGGAGGTCGAGCGGGCCATGGGGGCCATGGCGGCCAAGAATGCCTCGGCCGGTTCCGTGCCCTTCTTCTGCGGCGCAGGGGCCTATCGGCACCACGTCCCGGCGACCGTGGACCATGTGATCCAGCGGTCGGAATTCCTGACCAGCTACACGCCGTACCAGCCGGAGATCGCGCAGGGCACCCTGCAGTATCTGTACGAATTCCAGACCCAGGTCGCGAACCTGACCGGGATGCCGGTGGCCAACGCCAGCCTGTACGATGGGTCAACGGCGATGGCCGAGGGCGTGCTGATGGCCACGCGAGTGACCCGCCGCAACAAGGCGGTGATCTCGGGCGGAGTGCACCCGCACTATGTCCGGGCGACCGAGACCGTGGTCCATGCCGTCGGCGTCGAGACCGAAGCCTTGCCTGCGGCTATCGACGCCGAGGCCGACGTCATCGCCCGGATCGGGCCGGACACGGCCTGCGTCGTCGTCCAGACCCCCAACGTCTTCGGAACCGCCACCGACGTCACGAAAATCGCCGAGGCGGCCCACGCCGCTGGAGCCCTGCTCATCGTCGTCGTGACGGAAGCGGTGTCGATGGGCCTGCTGAAGTCACCGGGCGAGATGGGGGCCGACATCGTCGCCGCCGAGGGCCAGTCGATCGGCAACGCCCTGAACTATGGCGGCCCCTATGTCGGCCTGTTCGCCTGCCGTGAAAAACTGGTGCGCCAGATGCCCGGCCGCCTGTGCGGCGAAACGGTCGACGCCGACGGCGCGCGCGGCTTCGTCCTGACCCTGTCGACCCGCGAGCAGCACATCCGCCGCGACAAGGCGACATCGAACATCTGCACCAACTCGGGCCTGTGTACCCTGGCCTTTACGATCCACATGAGCCTGCTGGGCGAGACGGGTTTACGCAAACTGGCCCTGCTGAACCACGAGAAGGCGCTGGCCACGCGGGATGCGCTGGCCGCCATCCCCGGCGTCGAGGTGCTGACCCCGCGCTTCTTCAACGAGTTCGCGGTGCGACTGCCGAAACCCGCCGCCGAGATGGTCGAGGCGCTGGCCCAGCACCGTATTCTCGCCGGTGTGCCCTACAGCCGCCTGGCTCCGGACGCCGGAATGGACGATGTCCTGCTGGTCGCGGCTACGGAGACGACACTGGATGCCGACATCAAGACCCTGGCGGGTTCGCTCGCCAAGGTCTTGGCGAACTGATGACCTCCCCCTCCTCCGCTCATCCCCGCGAAAGCGGGGACCCAGTCCTTTGGGTGGCCAGTCTTGCCGATGAGCCACGATCGATTGTCCTGAAACGCCGGCGTCTCGCTGGACAGAACTGGGTCCCCGCTTTCGCGGGGATGAGCGGTGATTTGAAATGAGCACCATGAACACCGTCGGCCGTCCGACCACGCCGCACCGCGTCGAGACCAAGCCTGCCACCCTGACCGGCGGACGCGGCCTGTTGCAGAACGAGGCGCTGATCTTCGAGCGCGGCGGCTGGGGCAAGACCGGCGTCGATCTGCCCGAGCCGAAGACCGACGGGTCCGACCTCGGCGACCTGGTCCGGAAGGACCCGATCGGCCTGCCGGGTCTGAGCGAACCCGAGACCATGCGCCACTATGTGCGCCTGTCGCAGAAGAACCATGCCATCGACCTGGCCATCTATCCGCTGGGCTCGTGCACGATGAAGCACAACCCGCGCCTCAACGAGAAGATGGCGCGCCTGCCCGGTTTCTCGGACATCCATCCGTTGCAGCCGACCTCGACCGTGCAGGGCGCGCTGGAGGTGATGGACACGCTGGCGCACTGGCTGAAGACCCTGACCGGCATGCCCGCCGTGGCCCTGTCGCCCAAGGCCGGAGCCCACGGCGAACTGTGTGGTCTGATGGCCATCCGTGCCGCGCATGAAGCCTCTGGCCAGCATGAGAAGCGCCGCAAGGTGCTGGTGCCGACCTCGGCCCACGGCACCAACCCCGCCACCGCCGCCTTCGTCGGCTACACCGTTGTGGAAGTGGCCCAGACCGATGACGGCCGTGTCGACGTGGCTGATCTGGCGTCCAAACTGGGTGACGACGTCGCCGCCATCATGGTGACCAATCCCAACACCTGCGGCCTGTTTGAGCGTGACATCCTCGAGATCAGCCGACTGACCCACGAGGCGGGTGCCTATTTCTACTGCGACGGGGCCAATTTCAACGCCATCGTCGGGCGGGTGCGGCCGGGCGACCTCGGCGTCGATGCGATGCACATCAACCTGCACAAGACCTTCTCGACACCCCACGGCGGCGGTGGACCCGGCTCGGGACCGGTGGTGCTGTCGGCGGCGCTGGCGCCGTTCGCCCCGGCCCCTTGGGTGGTCAATGACGGGGACGGCTATCGCCTGATCGAGCGCGAGGAAGACGAGGCCGCCCAGGCCTTCGGCCGGATGTGCGCCTTCCAGGGCCAGATGGGCATGTACACCCGGGCCCTCAGCTACATGATGAGCCACGGCTCGGACGGGCTGCGCCAGGTCGCCGAGGACGCAGTCCTGAACGCCAACTACATCAAGGCCCGGCTGTCGGACGTGATGTCGGCGGCCTTCCCCGAGGGTCCGTGCATGCACGAGGCCCTGTTCGACGACGAATGGCTGAAGGGCACGGACATCACCACGCTCGACTTCGCCAAGGCGATGATCGACGAGGGCTTCCACCCGATGACCATGTATTTCCCGCTGGTCGTCCACGGGGCCATGCTGATCGAGCCGACCGAGACTGAGTCGAAACAGGAACTGGACCGCTTCATCCTCGCCATGCGGGCCTTGGCGGGCGCAGCCAAGGCCGGCGACGTCGACCGCTTCAAGGGCGCGCCCTTCCATGCGCCGATGAAGCGTCTGGACGAGACCCGCGCCGCCCGCACGCCGGTGCTGCGCTGGACGGCCCCGGAAAGCTCGAACATCGCTGCGGAATAGACGGGGCACCTTGCGCCGGACGGGTCGGACGCTGACCTGTCCGGCATGACCCCTTTCACGATCCGCGACATCCCCGACCAGACCGGCAGGCTGGCCATCGTCACGGGAGCCAACAGCGGCACGGGGTTCGAGACCGCGAAGGCACTGGCCGCCAAGGGGGCCGAGGTCATCGTGGCGACCCGCAGCGTCGACCGCGCCAATGCCGCGATCGCCACCATCCGGCTGGGTCAGCCGGACGCCCGGCTGAGGTTCGAACCGCTGGACTTGGCCTCCCAGGCGTCGGTTGCCGCGTCCGCGGCGCGTCTGCTGGCCGATGGTCGACCCATCGACATTCTCGTCAACAACGCCGGCGTCATGGCTCTGCCGGAACGATCGACGACGGTTGACGGTTTCGAGACCCAGTTGGCGACCAACTACCTTGGCCATTTCGCCCTGACGGGACGGCTGTTGCCCCTGCTGAAGGCGGGCCAGGCCCGGGTGGTGCAGCTGTCGAGCATCGCGCATCGGCACGGGCGGATCCGGCTCGACGATCTCCAGTACGAGGCGGGCTACAGGCCATGGCCTGTCTATGCCCAGTCCAAGCTGGCGATGCTGATGTTCGCACTGGAATTGGACAGGCGCAGCGGGGCGAACAGCTGGGGACTTACCAGTGTGGCGGCTCACCCCGGCTATGCCCGGACCAGCCTGATCGGGAGCGGCCCGCTGGTCGCACGTCCGCTCGCGCGGGCGGTCATGCGGCTGATTTTTCGGCCGTTGATCGAGCCGCTGATCAGCCATTCCGCCGCCGAGGGGGCCCTGCCCATCCTGATGGCCGCGACATCGGCCGTAGAGCCCGGCGGCTACTATGGCGCGACGCGGAGGCACGAGTTGAAGGGCCCGGCCGGGCTTGCTGAAATCCGACCGCGGGCCGGGGAGGTCGAGGTTGCGCGCGCCCTTTGGGAGGCCTCGGAAGCCCTCACCGGGGTGCGCTGGGACTGACACGCCCGAGCACGGGAACGTGAACGTCGCCCGCCGCAACAGGCGTATGCTCTCCCTGCGTAGTCTGGGTCAGAGCGAAGCGTTGGGAGGCGCTAACGGTCATGATGTCACGCGTACAAAAGGGAATGGTCGCCGGTGCGGCGGCTACGGTCATCGTGTCGCTGATGGAGGCCATCAATGTCCTGTTTCTGCAGTGGTTCGCACCCTTTCCCCTGATCGTTTCCAACATCCTGGGGCTGGGGCGAAACATGCCGGCGGGCTGGGCCATCCACGTGGCGGTCGGGGTGCTGGTTCTGGGGCCGCTGTTTGGCATCCTGTGTCCGAAGCTGCCGACCGACACCCCCGAGACAAAGGGAATATTGTTCTCGGTCGTCGCCTTCGTGGCGCTGATGGTGGTGATGATGGTCGTTGGCGACAACGGCGTGTTCGGCACCAATTTCGGCACCATCGGCTGGTTGCTGGTTACCAATGCCGTGTTCGGTATCGTGATGGGCAATGTCTATGCCCGGCTGGTGGCGCGCGACAAGCATGCACCGAGCGTTGCCGGGGGCGCTGCGGCTTCCTAGCCGTGGCACCCCAAGGGGTCGACCAACGGTCGGACCAGGGGCGGCCTAGTTGAGCCGCGTGCCGATCTGGGCGATGGCGGCGTCCAGCAGCGGGTCGGATTTCTGGCCAGCAAGTCGGGCGGCAAGGATTTGTTCGGCGGCGCGGGCGGCGAGGTCGGCTGCGGCGGTCTTGACCTCGGCGATGGCCTGGACCTCGGCTTGGGCGATGCGGCGCTCGGCCAAAGCCTGACGACGCTTCAGGGTCTCTTCGAGCTTGGCCTTGGCCTCGACTTCCATCAGACGGGCATCGGCCTCGGCGGCTTTCAGCATCGCGGCGGCCTGGGCTTCTGCCTCGGCTTTTTCGGTGCGGATCTGGGCCAGCAGGGCCTCGGCCTCGGCGCGAAGGCGGGCAGCTTCGTCGAGTTGGCCCTGGATTTTGGCAGCCTTGGCGTCGAGTTGGCCGGCGACCAGTTTGTGCACGCCCGCCCACAGCAGGATGCCGAAGAACAGAAGCAGGCCGATACCCACCCAGAGCTCGGAGCTGTCGAGAGCGAAGAAACCCTCTTTGAGGAACACGTTCATGTCAGGCGGCTCCCTTGATGGCGGCGGCGGCCTCTGCGGCGGTCGGGGCCTTGCCGGTCAGGCGATCGACGATGGCGACCAGGGTGTCGGAGGCGATGGCCCCGACGTTGACCATGGCGGCGTCGCGGGTCCGGGCAATGGCGGCCTCGGCCTCGGCGATGCGCGCGGAGACGACGGATTCTTCGGCGGCGGCGCGGGCGTTGGCGTCCTCCGCAACGCGAGCGCGGGCAGCGGCGACGGTAGCCCGCGAGGTGGTCCGGGCCTGCTCGACCTCGATCTTGGCCACGGCGGCCTGCTCGGCGGCTTCGGCCTGGACCTGACGCGCGGTGGCGACGGCGGAGGAAATGGTTTCGGCCCGCTGGTCCATCACCCGGCGGAGGCGCGGCGCGAAGACCCTGGAGATCAGCAGATAGAGGGCCAGAAACAGGATCAGCAGATAGATGATCTGCCCGGCCCAGTTTCCGAATTCGAATTGCGGCAGTCCGGCCGATTCGCCTTTGGCATCGGGCGTCGACGTTCCGGCATGCATCTGGTCCGCGGAAAGCGGCGCGGCGTCTTGGGAGGGTGTCTTGGCCATGGACCCGTCTGTCTGTTCAGCAAATAGCGACGGCGGCCCGGGCGGTCCGAAAGGATCGCCCGGGCCGCCGCATCATTTCCGGTCGGGCTTTAGCCCAGCCAGGCCAGGATGCCGAGCACGAAGGCGAGAATGCCCAGGGCCTCGACCAGGGCGGCGCCCACGAACAGGTTGCCGACTTGCGAGGCGGCCGCCGACGGGTTGCGCAGGGCACCGGCGAGGAAGTTGCCGAAGATGTTGCCCACGCCGATGGCCGAGCCGAGCATGCCCAGGGTGGCGAGGCCGATACCGAAGTATTTGAAGGATTCGGGTTCCATGATGAGTATCCTATTCAGTCAGGTTGGATGGATTGGCGAAAACTGGGACGGCCTTAGTGGCCTTCACCCAGGTTGACCACATCATTGAGGTAGATGCTGGCCAGAACGGCGAAAACGAAGGCCTGAAGGAAGGCCACGAGGAACTCCAGAGCGGTGATTCCGACGACCATGCCCATCGACAGCGCGGCGACGGGCAGGCCCAGCAGACCCAGGCCGCCGGCTGCCGCAAGACCGCCCATCGACACCACGAAGCCCGCGAAAATCTTCAGGGCGATGTGGCCACCCAGCATGTTGCCGAACAGACGCAAGGCCAAGGTGATGGGACGCAAAAGGAATGACAGAAACTCGATCGCACCGACAACGGGACGCAACACCAGCGGCGCACTGGCGGGCCAGAACAGGCTGAAGAAACCCAGACCGTGTTTGGCGAAACCGATGCCGACAACCAGCAGGATGGTGATCAGGGCAAAGGTGCTGGTCACCGCCAGTTGCGACGTCGCGGTGAACGACAGGAACATACCCAGCAGGTTCATGGCCAGGATCAGCATGAACAGGGTGAAGACGAACGGGAAATATTTGCGCCCGTCATGGCCGATAATGGAGTCGGTCACGCCGTCGATCAGGTCAAACAGGGTCTCGCCCGCCGCCTGGAGACGACCGGGAACGACCTTGGCGTTGGACGTTACGAGCGTCAGGAACAGCACGACGGCTGCGAAGGCGATCGTCATGGCCAGGTGCGAATTGGTGAAGGCCACCTGCACACTGCCGAGAATCGGAACGGTGACCTCGCCGAAATCCAGCCCCGCGATGGGCTTGACCTGAAACTGCTCAATCGGATCGGCCAACCGCCTATCGCTCCTTGTCTTCTTCGCCGGCTTCCTCGTAGGGCACGGCCTGAGCCGTGACACCTGCCGCCTTCGCCTGCGCCATCAGCCGGTTGGCCGTACGACGCGCCATATAGATCGACAGGGCAAAGCCCAGAAGGACTCCACCGATGATGCCCCACGGAGTGGTTCCAAGGAACCAGTCCACGAGAAAGCCCGCCCCCAGACCCACGAAGACGCCACCGAACAGATCGGCGAGAATCTTCCATGCCTGTCCCGCCGCCGCCTGACCCGCCGCCTCGTGCGAGATCTGCCGGGCGGTGCGCGCCTCCAGATCGGATGCGCTGGATTGAAGGCGTTCTATCGCCTCTTCGCGCGATTCCGTTGGCAGGGACATGATGGCCTCAGCACTGCGACACTGACGCCGAAAGGCGGGCGTCACAGGGGGTCTGAATTCGGCGCGGAACCTATAGGGGGGACCCGATTTGGTCAAGGCGGTGCGACGATCCGTTAAGACGCTGTATCTTCTGCAATTCCCGACGGCGGTCACGGCGAAGGATCACGCCGGTTCACCCCCCGCGTCAGCGCCGCGGAGCGGGGGCCGCGTCGGCAGGCGTGGCAGGCGTCGGGCCGCCAGCATCGCCCGCTGCCTGGCAGTCCTGACCGGCGTAGAGCCCATTCAGATAGTACCAACGGTGACGAACAGCCGACGCCTGCGCTTCCTTGCGTTCACGGTCGGGGCGGGTCAGGGCGTCGGCACCGGCCATGACCAGACCCGCGCCGGGAATCACCATGGCCGCACCGGCCTGGGCCACGCCGCCTATGGCGCTGAGGAAACCGCCGCCGGGCGCTCCGCCCATCTGCTCGCTGAGTCGGGCCGCATCTTCGGATATCTGCGGGCAGGTCATGGCGGTGTCTGTGTCGCGCATAATCTCGATGGGGGCGTCTTCACGCGGCGCGGCGGCGGCCACCTGGGCGGACGCGGCGAACGGAACGACCGCCGCGACCAGACCGGCGACGGCGGAAAGCAAGGCGGTTCTCATGATACTCAACCTTCAAAGCCCCGCGTCAGAACGGATGCGGAGGGTCGGGGTTGCGTTCAGGCGGCGAAGCGCCCCTTCGTCAGGCCCGGACGGCCCGGCTGACCTCGACACCCAGCGCCTGAAGCGCCGCTGCGGCGATGTGCTCGGCGTTCAGCCCGGCCGTGGCGTACATGGCGACCGGGTTGTCCTGGTCCTGGAAGACGTCGGGCAGATGCAGCGTGCGGATCTTCAGGCCCGCGTCGAGCGCGCCCTTTTCGGCCAGAAGCTGGAGCACGAAGGCGCCGAAGCCGCCCCTGGCCCCCTCCTCCACAGTGATCAGGCATTCATGCTCGCGGGCAAGGCGCAGGATCAGGTCGGCGTCCAGCGGCTTGGCGAAGCGGGCGTCGGCGACGGTGGCCGAGACGCCGCGGGCGGCCAGGGCGTCGGCGGCCTTGAGCGATTCCTGCAGGCGGGTGCCAAGCGACAGGATGGCGACGGTGGTGCCCTCGCGCATGATACGGCCCTTGCCGATCTCGAGCGGGGCCGCGAGCTCGGGAATCTCGACGCCGATGCCGTCGCCACGCGGATAGCGGAAGGCCGAGGGGCGATCGTCGATCTCCAGGCTGGTGGCGATCATGGCGGCCAGATCGGCCTCGTCGGCGGCGGCCATCAGAACCATGCCCGGCAGCGCGCCCATATAGCCGATGTCGAAACTGCCCGCGTGGGTGCAGCCGTCGGCGCCGACCAGGCCGGCGCGGTCCATGGCGAAACGGACCGGCAGCTTCTGGATCGCCACATCGTGGACGACCTGGTCGTAGCCGCGCTGGAGGAAGGTCGAATAGATGGCGCAGACCGGCTTCATGCCGTCGGCGGCCAGACCGGCGGCGAAGGTGACGGCGTGCTGTTCGGCGATGCCGACGTCATAGGTGCGGGTCGGATAGGCCTGGCCGAACAGGTCCAGACCGGTGCCCGAGGGCATGGCGGCGGTGATGGCGACGATGGTCGGGTCGAGCGCCGCGCGCTTGATCAGTTCGGTGCCGAACACCTTGGTGTAGCTGGGGGCGTTGGAGACGGATTTGGACTGCTGGCCCGAGACGATGTCGAATTTGGCGACCGCGTGCAGTTTGTCGGCACTGGACTCCGCGGGGGCATAGCCCTTGCCCTTTTGCGTCACGACGTGGACCACCACCGGGCGGTCGGTGATGGCGGCGGCGTTCTTCAGGATCGGGACCAGATTGTCCATGTCGTGGCCGTCGACCGGACCGACATAGTAGAATCCCAGTTCCTCGAAGAAGGTGCCGCCCACGATCATGCCGCGGGCGTATTCCTCGGCCTTTCGCGCGGCGTTGCGGAACGGGCGCGGCAGGTGTTCGGCGACCGATTTTCCGAAGCGGCGGAAATTGCGATAGGCGTCGCCGGAGACCTGTTTGGCCAGATAGGCGCTCATGCCGCCCACGGGGGGGGCGATCGACATGTCGTTGTCGTTCAGGATCACCACCAGCTGTTTGGTGGTCTCGGCGGCGTTGTTCATGGCCTCATAGGCCATGCCGGCGGACATGGAGCCGTCGCCGATGACGGCCACGACCTTGTTGGTCTCGCCCTTCTGATCGCGGGCGGCGCAAAAGCCGAGTGCGGCACTGATCGAGGTCGAGGCATGGGCGGCACCGAACGGATCGTATTCGCTCTCGCTGCGCTTGGTGAACCCCGACAGGCCGCCTGGCATGCGCAGGGTGCGGATGCGGTCGCGGCGGCCGGTCAGTATCTTGTGCGGATAGCACTGGTGGCCGACGTCCCAGATCAGGATGTCCTTCGGCGTCTCGAAGACGTGGTGCAGGGCGACGGTCAGTTCCACCACGCCGAGGCCGGCACCGAGGTGGCCGCCGGTCGTGGAGACGGCGTCGATCGTCTCGGCCCGAAGCTCGTCGGCCAGCTGGCGCAGTTGCGCGATGTCGAAACGCCGCGTGTCGGCGGGAAGGTGAACCTGATCGAGCAACGGGGTGTCGGGCATGCGGGGCTTCGTACCTAAACCTTGGTCTTCCAACACGCTGTACCCCATTTCGCTGCGGATCGGATCGACACGGTCTGAAAAATCGATGCAGGATCGGTGCAGCCCCGAACCTGCATCAGGACCGGCGTTTCAGCACGAAGTCCACACTGGCCTTGAGGATTTCGGCGTCCTGGCCAAACACGTCGAGGTGGGCCCGAGCCTGGTCGGCCAGGTGCGCGACCCTGTGCCGCGCCGCCGGAGCACCCAGCAGGGTGACGAAATTGGTCTTGCCCTGGGCCGCGTCCTTGTTGGCCGCCTTGCCCAGGATGTCCTCGTCGCCCTCGACGTCCAGCAGGTCGTCGACGATCTGGTAGGCCAGGCCGATGTCGTGGGCGAAACTGGTCAGGGCCTGGCGATGCAGTTCGCGGGCGCGGGCGATAATCAGGGGAATCTCGAAGGCGTAGGTGAACAGGGCCCCGGTCTTGAGCCGCTGCATCCGGGCCACGCCGCCCAGATCGTCGCGCACGCCCAGCAAGTCGATCATCTGGCCGCCGGCCATGCCGCGCGCGCCCGAGGCCAGCGACAGGCGCGCGGCCAGTTCGCAGCGGATTTCGGCGTCGTCGTGGGTATCGGGGTGCAGCAAAATGTCGAAGGCGGCGGTCTGCAGGGCATCGCCGGCGAGGACGGCGGTCGCCTCGTCGTAGGCCTTGTGCACCGTCGGGCGACCCCGGCGCATGTCGTCGTCGTCCATGCACGGCAGGTCGTCGTGGACGAGGCTGTAGGCATGGACGCATTCCAGGGCGCAGGCGGCGCGCAGCACCGGCCGCTCCTCGATGTCGAACAGGCTGGCCGCCTCGAGCGCGAAGAAGGGCCGCAGCCGCTTGCCGGGGCCGAGAGCGGCATAGCGCATGGCCTCGGTCAGGCGCGATTCAGGGCCGTCGGCGCGCGGCAGAAGCTCGTCCAGCGCCACGGTGACGAGATCGGCGACCTCGGCCACCCGGTCGATGACCCCCTGTTCGGGAGAGTTGGCGGCGCGGATGTGGGTCAGAACAGCCTCCCGCCCAACGGGACCTCGCGGTCGACACCGACGAGGACGACCTCGCCCGCCGCATCGGGAAACCCCAGGGTCAGCACCTCTGACATGAAGGGGCCGATCTGGCGCGGGGGAAAGTTGACCACGGCAGCGACCTTGCGACCGACCAGCGCCTCGCGCGTGTAGTGGGTGGTGATCTGGGCCGAGGATTTCCGCACGCCGATGTCGGGACCAAAATCGATGGTCAGTTTGTAAGCGGGCTTGCGCGCCTCCGGAAACGGGTCGGCGGACACGACCTGGCCGATGCGGACATCGACCTTGAGAAAGTCGTCGAACGCGATCTGGTCGGCGGCCGGTGCCATCAGTTGAACTCGGCCGGTTCGACGCCCCTCGCCTGGCCGTCGGCACCGACGACGATCTTCTCGACCCGGAGTTGGGCGGCCTTCAGCCGGCTCTCGCAGTGACCCTTCAGATGCGCGCCCTCTTCATACATCGCGATCGACTCCTCAAGCGGGGCCTGACCCGACTCCAGTTTGGAGACGATGGCTTCAAGACGCTGGAGGGCGTCCTCGAAGCTGAGGTCGGCGGGGATGGCGGGTTCGGTCTTCGCAGCGTTGGTCATAGGCTGCGACCCTAGAGGGCGTAAACCCGCGCCTCAAGCACCGGTGACGCTTGATCTCCGCATTTCCCGGTCGGAATCATGGGACGCAGCCCCGACGCGGCGTGCGGAGACGATCCGGACACGGGCCTCCAGCATCTGGCCGCGCATGAA
>Ga0209490_10005204_pt1 | contig 11884 bp, 10 predicted proteins | sample MAT06_FD_187209 | JGI IMG/M metagenome (GOLD analysis project Ga0209490, IMG submission 187209) | Freshwater microbial communities from Lake Fryxell liftoff mats and glacier meltwater in Antarctica - MAT-06 (SPAdes) (version 2) | ecosystem: Environmental > Aquatic > Freshwater > Ice > Liftoff...
CGGAAAATCAAAAATTCCAGAATAACAAACGTGAGGATGTAGGAAGCCGAAAAACTGATAATCGCAGCCACCAGCAGCGCGCTGCGATCTACATTCTCGATCAACGATAAAAATAATGCCGTGACAATAGCAATGGAGGCTGCTAACAATAAAGCCAACGTACGCGCACTATAAATCATCTCGCTAATTTAATGGCGTGCAAAGTACAAAAATGATCAGAAGCTTAGAAACTACCGGGACGTAGAAGTGATTAGCCCATGTTAAATTTATACCCCACTCCCTTCACGGTGGTAATATAATCTTCGCCAATTTTTTCCCTTACTTTTCGGATATGTACATCCACCGTGCGCGCCAAAACATAGACATCAGATCCCCAGATATTTTGTAATAATTCTTCGCGGTTAAAAACTTTATTGGGATTTTGAGCCAAGAAGAACAGCAATTCAAATTCCTTTTTGGGCAAGCTCACCTCGCGGTTGTTCACCTTTACGGTATAGCTGGTGCGGTCGATAATTAAGTCGCCCACTTTCACTTGAGAAGAAGAAGATTTCTTCTTTGAATCCCTGCGGAAAATGGCACTGATACGACTCATCAAAGCTCGCGGCTTGATGGGCTTGAGAATATAATCGTCTGCTCCTCCGTCAAAAGCAGCTATCTCAGAGTATTCTTCGGCACGTGCCGTAAGGAAAACGATAAATGTGTTCACCAATTCAGGCATAGCCCGTAGTTGCCTGCAGGCCTCTACGCCATCCATTTTGGGCATCATAATGTCTAATAACACTAAATCTGGGTGAAATTTTTTGGCTATGTCCACAGCCTCAGACCCCTCGCCTGCGGTGCGCACATCATAGCCCTGTTTTTCTAAATTATACTTGAGTAACTCCAGAATTGGCTCTTCATCATCTACCACCAAAACTTTCTGCGTTGGCTTATTGGCCATAGTCTGTGCATGCTTAATTGCGGACTAAAAGTAGACGTTAATTAAGCTATTTAAAAACCAATGTTAAGAACTTAACAATTACTTAATGATCAAACCCATCAAAGAAAAGGGTACTTTAAACTGAGGTAGTGCACATAAGCTCTCATATTGCCGTTAAACTTTTCGTCAAGTTCGTTTTCAAATGTTGTTTGCTTGGACTTGTATAATCGGTATGACATAAAAAATGTATTGTTGGGAAGGCGCTTTTTGAGTCGGTCTGAATTTCTCTTTTCATAAAGCCCTAGCGTGTCAATTGAAGATACGATTTTAAAAATCATTCGCTCCTTCATTTCCTTTTTGCTTTTGATAGAAACCTCTGGTTGGATAGCTTGGTAGAGGCTATCTAAGGAACGGGTTCCACGCAAAATATGCCGAGTGAATTTTCGGTAGTCTTGGTCATCGTGCAGGTATTCCAAATACTGCTTCGAATCACTACCAAATCGGTGGCGCAAAAAGTCATAGGCCGTAGTGTCGCCAATAAAATCTGCCAGGTTTTCATTGAAGTCTACATCGTTCTTTACAAAAACAGTTGCGTGAACCATCTCATGAATAATAAGACTGGCCAAATCTCCCTCACTTCGGTTGAGCATCCCACTCAAAATGGGATCCGTGAACCAACCCAACGTTGACCAGCCTCCCGGATTGCGCACGCTCACATCATAGCCTTCTTCTTCCAATTCTTTACGGAGTGTCAACGCTTTATCCTTGTTAAAAAAGCCTTTGTACGGAACTGACCCGACTATCGGAAAATGCCAGAGTTTTGCTTTCAATTCAAATGGCTCGCAGGCCTGCACCACCCACATGATCTCTTTGTCCTTTTGATCGTACAGTGTTTTATAGTTTTCGGTATCCTTCAAGCCAAGTGAATCGATGGCAAATTTTCTCACATCATCAATCAAGCGAAGTTTCGTCTTCAGTGAATCGGGGAAAGTTGGGTCATCCAAAAACTCCTGAACCGGTCGAGCCTTCCAAACAATCTCCAATTGTCCGATTCCTTGGCGGATGCCATAAAAGATAAGCGACCAATTCCAAACAAGTAAGATCAAAGCAGCTATAGACAGCCCCCAAACAACCTTCTTTAGCATAGAAGCCGCAAATTAACCTTGTTTGAAGATTATTGCGAGGATATTTTGCGGATACTTTGTTTTTTAGCAAATACTAATTAATTTAGCATTTCAATTTATCTTCGAAAGTCATTTTTTAGATGGTAAATTGAGGCCGGCAACCACAAAAAGACAATTAACTAATATGAGTGACGCAAAAGAAAAACTAAAAGCCCTGCAACTGACCATTGACAAATTGGAAAAGACTTACGGAAAGGGGACTGTAATGATGTTGAACGACAAAAAAGTGAGCGATGTTCCAGCTATCTCTACGGGATCGCTTGGTTTGGATATTGCCCTTGGGATTGGTGGTCTTCCGCGCGGACGGGTGACTGAAATCTATGGCCCTGAATCTTCTGGAAAAACGACCCTTACCCTTCATGCTATTGCCGAGGCACAAAAAAAAGGCGGATTGGCTGCCTTTATTGATGCAGAACATGCGTTTGATAAAAGTTATGCAGAGAAATTGGGTATTGATACAGAGAACCTTCTTATCTCTCAGCCCGACAATGGGGAGCAGGCATTGGAGATTGCCGAACATTTGATCCGCTCAGGCGCGATTGACATTATCGTTATCGACTCGGTGGCCGCGCTAGTTCCAAAGGCAGAGTTGGAAGGCGAAATGGGCGAAAGCAAAATGGGCCTGCAAGCTCGTCTGATGTCTCAGGCCCTTCGTAAACTAACAGGTACTATCTCGAAAACTGGTTGCGCTTGCATATTTATTAACCAGCTCCGTGAGAAAATTGGAATTGTGTTTGGTAACCCTGAGACTACTACTGGTGGAAATGCGTTGAAATTTTATGCTTCCGTACGGTTGGACATTAGAAGAATTGGTCAGATCAAAGAAGACGCTGATAACATTACGGGAAACCGCGTGAAGGTAAAAGTGGTGAAAAACAAAGTGGCGCCTCCATTCAAAGTGGTAGAGTTTGATATCATGTATGGACGAGGGATATCAAAAGCAGGAGAGATCATTGACTTAGGTGTTGAGTTAAATGTGATCCAAAAATCAGGATCTTGGTTCTCTTATGGTGGCAACAAACTAGGCCAGGGCCGCGACAGTGTTAAGCAATTGATTGAAGACAATCCTGAGATGATGGCCGAAATGGAAAAGAAGATAAAAGAGAAAATTGCTGGCGGAGCAGACGTTAAGAAAGAAGAAGAATAATAAACAACTTTAAGCCACAGGTTGAAAGCGAAAGTTTACACTTGTGGCTTAAATTCATCCGCTGAAAAAGGAACCTAAAGGAACCTAATTCAAAAGTCCAGCCCAATAATCCATGCCTTTAAATTGCCCGTTCAACTGAATAGGCTTTTCAAATAGCCCGAAAACGCAAGAGCCAGAACCAGTCATGCTGGAGTAAAGCGCTCCCTGCGCGTAGAGCCGGTTTTTGATTTCGCTAATCACCGGATACTTCTTAAAAACGGATTCCTCAAAGTCATTATTCAAAAGTTCCTTCCACTCATGTATTGACTTTTTCATTACTTCTTCAATTCTTCGTTTTGGTATTTTCGGCACGATACCATTGTAGGCTCCTTGTGTGGAAACGTGAATAGGCGGCTTCACCAAAACCAACCAGAAGTTTTTTAAACTAACAGTGGTTCCATTTAACATTTCTCCTTTACCGCTACCAAGCATCGGCTTATCGTGAACGAAAAAAGAACAATCGCTACCCAATTTTGCTGCATAGTTTTTCAACTGATCTATTGAAAGATTCAAACTAAAAATCGTGTTGAGTAATCGTAAGGTGTAAGCTGCGTCCGAAGATCCTCCGCCTAAACCTGCACCCATGGGAATGATCTTATGCAAGTGGATTTTTACCGAACCTATTCCGAAATCATGCTTTAGCAACTGGTAGGCTCTCAGGCAAAGATTGTTCTCTTCATTTCCAGGAATGGATATTCCAGAGCTGGTGAAAGTTGTTTCGCTAGCGGGAATGATTTCCAGAACATCGGTCCACGGAACGGGATAAAAACAGGTCTCTAATTCATGAAACCCATCCGGCCTTTTGGAAATGATACGTAGGCCCAGATTGATTTTGCAGGGTGGAAAAGCAATCATCCCAATTTCGTCAACACACTACTTGGAAAGCCTCGCCACCATTTCTTCTGTAATACCAGATGAGGAGAAACCACCATCGTGCATCAGGTTTTGCATAGTTACAAAACGGGTGAAATCAGAAAACATCACAGTAATGTAATTCGCACAATCTTCAGCAGTAGCGTTGCCAAGGGGTGACATCATTTGGGCAAAATCAAAGAACACATCAAACCCTGAAATGCCTGCACCCGCTGTTGTCCTTGTTGGTGATTGAGAAATTGTATTAACGCGAACTTTCTTGGCGGTTCCATATCGTTGCCCATAACTGCGTGCCACTGATTCCAACATCGCTTTAGCTTGCGCCATATCTGTATAGTCTGGATAGGCGCGTTGCGCTGCGATATAACTCAACGCAATAACAGAAGCCCATTCATTTAGGGCATCCAATTTTTCTGACGTCTGCAATACTTTGTGAAATGACAAAGCAGAAATATCCAATGTTTTCAAGTACCAATCGTAGTTCATGTCACCATACGATCTACCTTTCCGGATGTTGGGGCTCATCCCAATGGAATGTAAAACGAAATCCAATTTTCCTCCCAATACTTCCATCGACTTAGTGAAAAGGTTAGTCAAGTCTGCTTCAGAAGTAGCATCGGCAGGAATCACCTGTGCTTGACACACAGCGGCCAGTTCGTTGATCTTACCCATCCGCATAGCAATAGGGGCGTTGGTAAGGGTAAACATGCCTCCCTCCTCTTTTATTTTTAACGCGGTCTTCCACGCAATTGAATTCTCGTCCAACGCACCAAAGATAATTCCTCGTTTTCCCTTCAATAAGTTATTAGCCATATCTATTTCGGTTTAAAAGAAGTGCAATTATAGCAAAATTCAGCGGTTTCGAATGCTCGTTGATGCCGTAACAAAAAGCCAATCCAACCAGAAAAACTATATTAAATGTAATTTTTTAGTAAGATTTACTTCAAAAATGAAAGAATACACTAATTTTGGAATACCTAAAACCACACCTTTATGTCACATGACTTTGTACTAGCCTGGGATCGTTTCATGGATATCGGAGCAATTGCCTTCATAGTGCTGGGCATTTTGATATTTCTCTTTCATGAGTTCCGCGTTCTCCAAATCAAAGATTTTAAGTTAAAGTATGATTATGTAAACTTGCACGAGGTGCGATTTTTCTGGTATACAATCTTAGCCTTAATTTTTGCGCTCGCCTTTTATGCAAATGGCGTCTACACCGAACGGATTATTGCAAAAGGTGACATCTGGTTTTGGGTTCGCCTCTTCTTGGCCGTCAGTTTTGTTGTCATTTTCTATTTCATCTTCTATAGTATGGTTAGGATTTACTACCCTCGCTATGTAGAAAAGAGGCTCGTAAAATTACGCAGCTCACCGCGGATTTCGCCCGAGGGAAACCCGATGCGGAAGTTGGATGAAACAGAAGAAGATATTCACTTGGATGCCGATCAAATCGCAGAAGAAGCCAATGTACACTCCGTTGATTATGATGTTTGGCTGGACGATAAAACGGGTTATAAAAAGATAGAAAAATACGACAGTTACCTCCATGCAGAAGAATGCAGCGAATGCGGATACTTTACCCTGAAAATTTATAGAGAAGAAATTGAAAGCAAGCCGACAGTAAATGAGCCAGGCCTGTTGCTAAAACATTATCGGTGCAGCTACTGCAATCATCACGAAGCCAGAGGAGTCAATCTCGCAAAATTGTCCAGTAACGTTGCTTAGTTAATCCCCACCAATGCAAGCCCCATTTTAAATAAATGGGGCTTTTTTATTTATTTATTATCGTTGTTAAATTTGGAACATACTCCGCAATCTCCGGTTGGAATTTTTGATAGTGGCATTGGCGGCTTGACAGTTGCGCATGCCATACACCAGCGTCTGCCCAATGAGCAGATTATCTACTTTGGAGATACCGCTCACTTGCCGTATGGCGATAAATCAGAAGCAGCCATTCAAGCCTACTCGATAAAAATAGTAAATGTCCTTCTCGAAAAAGGCTGCAAAGTAATTGTGATTGCCTGTAACTCTGCCAGCTCGGCATCCTACGAACTGTTAAAAGAATACGTGGGCAAGAAGGCTCACATAATAAATGTCATCGATCCAATGGTCGAGTTGGTGGCAAAGCAATTATCCGGCAAAAAGGTGGGACTTATTGGCACCAAAAGAACTGTGCAATCAGGGATCTATCCGAAAAAAATAAAAGAGCTCAATCCGAAGATTGACATTCATTCGCTTGCAACCCCACTGCTGGCGCCCATGATTGAAGAAGGATTCTATAATAGCCAAATTAGCCATGAAATCATTGCCAGTTACCTTTCTGATCCAAAGTTGGCTTCCATCGATGCGTTGATACTAGCCTGCACACATTATCCATTGATACAAAAGGAAATAGAAGAGTTCTTTGAGAATCGGGTAACTACGCTTGACTCTGCTGCGGTTGTTTCAAACGCATTGGCCCACTACCTTCAAACACACGAGTTATCAAACGACCAGCGCCAACCAGAACATCATTTTATGGTTTCTGATTTTACCGAAGCCTTTGAGGCATCTACCCGGATTTTCTTTGGCGAGAAAGTTAACCTAGAATGGTATCCATTATGGAATTAGAAAGTCGGAGTTGACGAATGGTCTGAGTAGGTTTTATTCAATTATTGCTTAATTTATGTCCTCTAATTTAGTCAACTTTGCAGTTCATTTGTTCAATTACCCTACTGCCGTGTTAAAATCGATAGCGCTACTTATTTTTATTGCCTTGTCTTTCATGAAATTTGAGCCATTACATGCTCAATCAAAAATTGATAGTTTGGGTACCCGCTTAAAAGAATCAACCAATGATTCTATCAGATTGAATTTGTTAGTCGAACTCTCGTCTGAATATCAATTCGTTGATATTTCAAAGGGGCTCAAACTTGCAGAAGAGGCGATCGGAATTGGCGAAAAAAAGGACTGGGCTTGGGGCAAGGCTATGGCGTATCGCAACAAGGCAAAACTCGAGGGCATCAAGGGAGACTATGCCTCTGCTATTAAATTTAATGACCTTGCTCTGATTTTCTATGTCCCGCTAAAAGATAGTTCTAGTATCGCCATTTGCTACAACAATTTAGGGACGAATTACTACGGGCTGGGAAAATTTGATGAAGCTTATTTTTACCACACTCAAAGCTATCGGATCGCCAATGAAAGTGGAGACAAATTACAACGTGCAATTTCCTTACACAACATCGCCTCCGTATTCAAAGAATTGGGTCAATACGATCGGGCAGTAGATTACTTGAAGCTTTCTTTAAAACTCAGCAACGAAGCAAACGATCACGAAGGCAAGCCTTATTACTACAGCGAAATGGGTGATATCTACATCCGAAAAAAACAATATGATTCTGCACTTGCAGCACTCAGCCTTTCTTTAAAATATGTAAGACAAGGAACGTTATCGACAAATGAGTTAGAACCCAAGCTACTGTACCATATTGCCAAAACCTATCTGTCTAAAAACGATAAGCCCAACGCTATAAAGTATTATGATAGTGCATCAATGTCTTATACCAAGTCTGATAATAAGGTGGGAAATGCCGAAGTAGATCTTGGTCGAGGGCTGGTTTTACTCAACGAAGACAAATACAACGAAGCTCAAATTTTAATTGAAAAAAGTGCTACTGTTGCCCATCAATTAAATGCTTGGACACTAGAAATCGAATGCTACAAAAACCTATCGCGACTTTTTGAGAATAAAGGCGATCTTAAAAAATCACTGTTCTTTTTCAAACAGTTCCATCAATTGGAAGACAGTCTGTTTAGCCAAGGTATGCAGGCTAAGTTGCTTCAAAACGAAATCCGTTTTGAAATAAATTCCAAAGAAGAACAGATCAAAATACTTACCCAACTAGACCAGCAGCGGAAAGAAGAAGACAAGAAACAAGAAATGGTGCGCAACATTCTTGCGGTAACAGTGGCGTTGGCACTCATCGTGCTCTTCACAGTCTACCGAAGTGGGCAGCGGAGAATCAAAATCAACAAACTTCTGCTGGAACATCAAGATGATATAAAAAAGCGGAGCATAGAACTAGAGCAACTCAATCAGGTAAAAGATAAGTTCTTCTCTATTATTTCTCATGATCTACGTTCACCCATGAACGCCTTGTCGGGGATATTAGATTTGATGGCTAAAGACCAAATTACGCCAGCAGAATTTTCGGTTCTTAATAAAGAACTTCGAATTCAATTCAATCACACCAAAACGCTGATCAACAACTTGCTGGATTGGACGCTGTTGCAAATGGATAAATTGAAAATCCAGACCGAAAGGATCGACCTTTCTGCATTGGTGGATGCTAATATCAAATTGTTAAGTTCAATGCATTTTAAAGAGGTAAAAATCTCGAGTTATGTATCGACTAACTCATTTGCACTTGGGGATACCAATATGATCAACTTGGTCTTGCGTAATCTGATCACTAATGCGATCAAGTTCTCGGAATCGGGAGATTTAATTGAGATCAATGCAAAAGACAGTGGCGACAGTTATACCCTATCTATCAAAGACAACGGAGTAGGCATTAGCCCGGAAATACAAAAAATTCTTTTTGAAAAAACCTCTGGCTATAGCACCCGCGGAACGGCCAACGAAAAAGGTACAGGCCTTGGTCTGATCCTCTGCAAAGAATTTGTGGAGCGAAACGGAGGAAAGATCTGGCTGGAAAGCGAACTCGGCAAAGGAAGTACCTTCTTTTTTACAGTAAAAAAAGCCTAGGCCACTTCGATCCTAGTTTGCCCTAATGGCCAACACCGGATCTAATCGCGCTGCCATCGCAGCGGGAACAATCCCTGCCACCAAACCAATTACCGAAGAGACTCCCAATCCCAACACAATATTTTTGACCGACAACACAACTTGTAAACTCCCAAATGGCGCTAGCGTCAACAGCCAGACTAAAAATAAACCGGCCAGTCCACCTATCATGCTAAGGAAAATTGATTCGAACAAAAATTGAAATAGGATAAAGTAATTTTTGGCTCCCAACGATTTCTGAAGTCCTATGATACTCGTTCTTTCTTTAACAGAAACGAACATAATATTTGCAATACCAAAGCCACCGACCAGCATGGAGAATCCACCAATTATCCATCCGGCAGTTCCGAGTACATCAAAAACACCGCTAATCGCTTTACCAATTGCCTCGGGGCGATTGAGTTCGAAGTTATCTTTCATAGATGGTTTCAATCCACGTTTCACACGCATTGCCCCTCGTGTCTCATTTTCTAGTTCTACCAATCCATAATCATTCTCAAATCCCTTTAACCCAATGGAAGACCCATTTTCACTCCATCGGCCAGTTCCAGTTTGATACATTTTCCGATAAGCATCGTAGGGTATGATACAACCATAGTCATTGCTCGTGTTGCCTATAAAACTCTCGCCTTCACGCTTAATCACACCGACAATATTGAAACGAAGGTTTTTTATCTTCACATAGCTGCCAACTGGATTATCCAATTTTGGAAACAACGCTTTGGCTACTTCAAAACCTAATACCACCACATTGCGTCCACCTTCTACTTCATCCGTTGTAAAATATCGGCCCCTTTCTACATTGATCTCAAAAACTCTGTCATAGTCCATTGAGGCTCCTGCCAAGCGGATTCTATTGATCCCATTGTTATTACTTTTCACGGTGACCTCACCCGTGGAGGCATAAATGGAAACAGTCTGACCGTTTTTCAGATTTGCTTTCAAAAACTTATATTCTGCAAAAGAGGGATTCGGTCTCTTGATGTAATCCTTCCACCAATCGCGGCTATTTCCTCCAGTGAAAGGCCATTTATTCACATAAATCACATTGCTGCCTAAGAAATTAAGGCTGTCCTTAATATTCTTCTCTAAGGAGTCCACTAGGGTGAGAACAGCGATAATCGAAAAAATACCAATCGTCACACCCAACAAGGAAAGTATGGTTCGCAACAAATTGGATTTCAATGCCCTCCAGGCAAATCCTAGGCTTTCAAGAATGAGTCGAAGTGTTAACATCAGCTAGCAACGAGTTAAATAACCTTCGAATTAACAATAAATTTATTAATTCGCGCGTATCGCTGACACTGGATCCAATCGCGCTGCCATTGCAGCCGGCACAATACCCGCCACCAAACCAATGATTGAAGACACGCCCAATCCTAAAACAATATTCTTGATCGACAATACTACCTGTAAACTTCCAAAGGGCGCGAGTGTCAACAGCCAGACCAAAAACAAACCCGCCAATCCACCAATCAAACTCAGGAAAATTGACTCAAATAAAAACTGAAATAATATGAAGTAGTTTTTTGCCCCCAAAGATTTTTGTAATCCGATAATGCTCGTTCTTTCTTTAACGGAAACGAACATAATATTCGCAATGCCAAAGCCTCCTACCAACATAGAGAATCCCCCAATGATCCATCCTGCAATACCGAGAACATCGAATATGCCGCTGATCGCTTTACCAATTGCCTCCGGCCTATTAAGTTCAAAATTATCTTTCTTCGATGGCCTTAATCCTCTCTTTATTCGCATAGCACCCCTGGCTTCACTTTCGAGCTCAACAAGACCAAAATCATTTTCAAATCCTTTTAACCCGATGGTTGATCCGTTTTCGTTCCATCTGCCAGTACCTGTTTGATAAATTTTCCTGAAAGAATCATAGGGTATGAGGCATCCATAGTCGTTACTCGTATTTCCAAGGAAGCTTTCGCCTTCTCGCTTGATTGTACCCACTACCGTAAAACGAAGATTTTTTATTTTTACATATTTCCCGATTGGGCTGTCGGCTTTTGGAAACAACGCTTTGGCAACTTCAAAGCCGAGAATCACCACGTTGCGCGCACCCTCTACTTCATCGTTGGTAAAGAATCGGCCTTTCTCAATATTCGTTTCGAATAATCTATCATAATCCAATGAAGTCCCCACCAACCTGATTTTGTTGATGGAGTTATTTTCGCTTTTTACAGTCACTTCATTGGTATCAGCAAAAATGGAAATGATCTGCCCGTTCTTAAGGTTAGCCTTTAAGAATCGATACTCGTTATAAGAGGGATTGGGGCGCTTGATATAATCCTTCCACCAATCGCGGCTGTTTCCACCGGTAAAAGGCCACTTATCTACATAGATTACATTGCTACCCAAGAAATTAAGGCTGTCCCGAATATTTTTCTCTAGTGAATCCACCAGGGTGAGCACAGCGATGATGGAAAATATCCCGATCGTAACGCCTAGTAAGGAAAGGATCGTACGTAACAAGTTGGATTTCAGAGCCCTCCAAGCAAATCCCAAGCTTTCCAATATGAGTCGAAGTGTAAGCATGGCGTTTTAACGCTGATTTTTGGGTTTAGGATTTACATTCACAATTTTTATTTTAAGAACCAAACAATTCCCTATTTTTGCAGCCTTATTTTACAAAACCGAAAAAGTATCGGTTTTTAAAGCCCGTAAGCTTCTATTATGAAATTATCTGAATTTAAATTCGAACTCCCCAACAGTTTAATTGCCAACCACCCAGCCGAAAACAGAGACGATGCACGGATGATGGTGTTACACCGCGACTCCGGAAAAATTGAACATAAAATTTTCAAAGACATCGTTAATTATTTTAATGATGGAGATGTGATGGTCGCCAACGACACATTGGTGTTTCCTGCTCGCCTCTACGGCAGGAAAGAAAAGACAGGTGCCAAGATTGAAGTTTTTCT
>Ga0209490_10005207_pt1 | contig 11883 bp, 8 predicted proteins | sample MAT06_FD_187209 | JGI IMG/M metagenome (GOLD analysis project Ga0209490, IMG submission 187209) | Freshwater microbial communities from Lake Fryxell liftoff mats and glacier meltwater in Antarctica - MAT-06 (SPAdes) (version 2) | ecosystem: Environmental > Aquatic > Freshwater > Ice > Liftoff...
CACTGCGGGCGTCAGTGTCTCCGCGATGCCCACTCCAATCCTGGCTCCACCCCACTCATCTTCAAGCACCAACGGAACTTCAAGCCCATTAGAATCCCTCCAATAGCCCAACCGGGCTTCGATACCGGCATGACATGCATTCCGGTAGATCTCCGATACCACCTCACTCTCAAAATTCCCGCTTCCCATCAGAAAATGCAGCTTAGGCCGTTTCACAATCCTCCTTCCAAAATCCGCCGCTATCGGCTCCAACTTCACGATCAAAAAGCAGGCTTCCAGCGCCTCAAGCCACCTCACCGCCGTTCGATGCGACACTCCCGCTTGCCGCGCCAACTCCTGCTGCTGCAACCCCGTCCCACTCGCCGCCCTTACCTTTTCGGCAAATAAAATCAAGCGATCCAGATCGCGCACTGGAACCAGGCCTCGTAAGTCCGCCTCAGGCCAGCCCTGATCCCGAACCCACCCCACATCTTCAACGCCACGCTTCACCCTCGCCGGCACAAAGCGGCCAATCATCGAAATCGATAACGCATTCCGTCTTTGCCTCTCCGCCAACGTCGGCCCATGCAATTCAAGCCGCCCGAGCGGCAACCCCAACCGCACCGGGCTTGCAAACACAAGCGGCAACTCTACCTCCACTCGCCGCAGATAATCCACCAGCTCTGGCGCACGCTGCAACTCATCAATTACCGTCGCGCGGCGAAGGCGCACCAAAAACCGCTCGGGGTCTTCACGAGCCCGTTGCCGGTCTGCTGCGTCATCCAGGCTTACATAAAGACTGTCTGCAAACTCCTTGCGAAGCATCGCCGTCTTTCCCGCTCGCCTCGGCCCCTCCAGTACTACCAGCCCTTGCGCCTGCACCGCGCGGCGCAAAGGAACCGCCAGATGTCGCTCTAAATACATACAAAAGCATTTTACAATAATGAAATAGCATATACAAAACCCGTTAAAAGTTGACGCTTGCCTCACCCGCCCTCTAGGCTGGGAATCGCATATGAGCCTCAAAATCAATCCCGCCAAGGGCAAGCTCGGCATTCTCATGCCAGGCATGGGCGCAGTGGCCACCACGTTTATGGCCGGCGTCGAAGCAGTCAAGAAGGACCTCGGCGCACCCGTCGGCTCCCTCACCCAACTCGGCACCATCCGCCTCGGCAAGCGCACCGACAACCGAACCCCTTATATAAAGGACTTCCTCCCTCTGGCAGGCCTCAACCAACTCGTCTTCGGCGGCTGGGACATTTTTGAGGACAATGCTTACGAGGCTGCTGCCAATGCCCGCGTCCTCAAGCCCGAACTGCTCACCAAGCTCAAGCCTTCCCTCAGCAAGGTCAAGCCTATGAAGGCTGTCTTCGACAAGAACTACGTCAAGCGCATCGACGGCCCCAATGTCAAAACCAAGGGGACCCTTGCCGATAAGGCCGAAGCCCTCATGGATGACATGAAGACCTTCAAGGCCGCGAGCAAAGCCGATCGTTTGGTCATGATCTGGTGCGGCTCCACCGAAGTATTCCAAAAGGCGTCCAAGGTCCACCAAACCCTTGAAGCCTTCGAAAAGGGTCTAGCCAAGAACGACCCCGCTATCGCCCCCAGCATGGTGTACGCCTACGCTGCGATCAAATCTGGCGTCCCCTTCGCCAATGGTGCGCCCAACCTGACGCACGACATCCCGGCCCTTCTCGATTTCGCCCGTGACCGCGAAGTACCGATCTGCGGCAAAGACTTCAAGACCGGCCAGACCTACATGAAGACCCTCATCGCACCCGGCCTCAAGGCCCGCATGCTCGGCTGCTCTGGCTGGTTTTCCACCAACATCCTGGGCAACCGCGACGGCGAAGTGCTTGAAGATCCCGGTTCCTTCAAGAGCAAAGAAGAAACCAAGCTCAGTGTCCTCGATCAGATCCTCCAACCCAACCTTTACCCCGATCTCTACAAAGACCTATTCCACTCGGTCAAGATCAACTACTATCCACCGCGTGGCGATGACAAGGAAGGCTGGGACAACATCGACATCTTCGGTTGGCTCGGCTACCCGATGCAGATCAAGATCGACTTCCTCTGCCGCGATTCGATTCTCGCCGCTCCCTTGGTCCTGGACCTTGTCCTATTTCTCGACCTCGCCCAGCGTGCCGGCATGAAGGGTGTCCAGGAATGGCTCAGCTTCTACTTCAAGGGCCCGATGACCGCCCCTGGTCTATATCCCGAGCACGACATCTTCATCCAGTTGATGAAGCTCAAGAACACCCTGCGCTGGATGCGTGGGGAAGACCTCATTACTCACTTGGGCCAGGAATATTACGACTAAAGTTGCCTATGCGGATCGGAGCAGGTGCTATACCAAAAACATGCGCCTGCTCTTTCTCGCTGCCCTAAGTCTCCAAGCCCAATCCCCGTTCACCCTCGAGCAAATCAAAAGCTACCCCTTCCCCAACGAACTCACTGCCAGCGGCAACAAACTAGCCTGGGCCGTAAACGAACAAGGCCTCCGCAACATCTATGTTGCCGAAGGCCCCACCTACAAGGCCCGCCGGCTCACCAATTACAAACTCGATGACGGCCAGGAACTTACCAGTCTCGCCATCTCATCCGACGGCAAATACGTAGTCGTCGTCCGGGGCGGCGAGCACGGTTCCAACTGGGACGTTACCCAGCCCGTCAACCCAGCCTCCCTGCCCACGCCTTTCAAAGTTCAAATCCTTTCGATCCCCTTCAGCGGTGGCGAATCCAAAGCACTAGCCGAAGGCGACCAGCCAGAAATCTCCCCCAACAGCGATCAAGTCCTCTTCCAGCGTCAGGGTGGCCTCTCCATCGTCCCCATTGATGGCAGCAAACCCGCCAAGCCCCTCCTCACCGCGCGCGGCTCTCTCAGTCAGGCCCAATGGTCGCCCGACGGCTCCCGCGTTGCCTTCGTCTCCAACCGCAACACCCACTCCCTCATTGGCATCTATCAAAACGACACAACGCCGATCCTCTGGCTTTCTCCAACCACCAATCGTGATTCCTCCCCACGCTGGTCTCCCGACGGCAAGCAAATCGCCTACATCCGACAACCCTCTCAAGGCGGCGAACCTCGCTCCATCCTAAATCCTGAACCCACGCCCTGGTCCATCTTCACCGCCAACACAACCACCGGTGAGGCCAAACGCATCTGGTCTAGCGGCAACTCGCGTCGTGATTCCATGCCTACCACCCACGGTCAGGCCAATCTCAACTGGACCACCAAAGGCCGCATCACATTCCTTTCTAATGCCGATGGCTGGCCACACCTCTACAGCATCCCCGAAGACGGTGGCACCCCCCTTCAACTCACCTCCGGCCGCTTCATGAACGAGTACATCGCGCTCAGCCCTGACAAAACCTATCTTCTGTCCACTGCTAACACTGGCCCCGACGCAAAAGACATCGATCGCCGCCACATCCTCAAGGTTCCCGTAGACGCAGCCAAGCCTCAGGTCCTTACCCCAGGCACCGGCCTCGAATGGACCCCAATCGCCACCACAGACGCTCTAGCCTACATCGCCGCAACCGCTCAGGCCCCTCCCATGGTTACAGTCCTGAGCAACAACAAGACCCAAACGCTAGCTCCAGAAACCCTACCCGCCAACTACCCAACCAAAGATCTCGTCACACCACAACAAGTCATCTTCAAAGCCCCCGACGGCACACCCATTCACGGCCAGCTCTTCCTCCCCAAGGGCGGCGGTGCCAAGAAGCCGGCCCTCGTTTATGTCCATGGCGGCCCACCCCGCCAGATGCTCCTCGGCTGGCACTATGGCGACTACTACGCCAACGCCTACGCCACCAACCAGTACCTCGCCAGCCGAGGCTACATCGTCCTCAGCGTCAACTACCGCCTCGGCATCGGCTACGGGGCAGACTTCCATCAAGCCCCGAACTCGGGCAACCGCGGTGCCAGCGAATACGGCGACGTCCTCGCCGCTGGTGAATTCCTCAAAGCCCACCCCCAGGTCGCACAAGACCGCATCGGAGTATATGGAGGCTCCTACGGCGGCTACCTCACAGCACTGGCATTAGCCCGCAACTCCAACCTCTTCGCTGCCGGGGTTGACATCCACGGCGTCCACAACCGATTCATCGGCCGCAATCGCCCCGTCTCAGACACAGGCTACGAGAAATCCCTGGACACAAACGAAGCCCGCGACATCGCCTGGACTTCATCCCCAGTAGCCGACATCGCCACCTGGAAGTCTCCGGTTCTACTCATCCACGGCGACGACGACCGCAACGTCGAATTCATGCAGACGGTCGACTTAACCCACCGCCTCCAAAAACACAAAGTCCCATACGAAGAGATCGTCATACCCGACGACACCCACCATTTCCTCCGTCATACCAACTGGCTCAAGATCGCTACAGCAACAGCAGACTTTTTTGATCGAAAGCTCAAGTAGAGTTCTCCCGCGCTACACGCTAACCTGTAGTAAATGCCCGGCGCTCTCTCCAACCCCCAACTCAAGCACCTTCGTGGCCTCGCCCACAATGCTCCTCCCGCCCTGCAACTCGGCAAGAAGGGCCTCACCCCCGAGTTCCTACAGGTCTTCGAATTCACTCTCGCAAACCAGGAGCTCATCAAGCTCCGATTCGCCAACTTCAAAGAAGAACGCAACGAACTCTCTGCTTCACTGGTTGCCTCGACAGGTGCCGCCTTGGTCTCTCTAGTCGGCCATACCGCCGTCTTCTACCGCCAGAGCCCAGACCCAGACAAACGCAAGATCGTGCTCCCCCGCCCAGCAACCCAGAAGAAGGACTAACCATGCCAGACGGAAACGAAGAACGTGAAGACCTGAGAACACGCCTCGAAGAACAAAAGCGTGAAAATACAGAGACTTGGATCGAACGCGAAGATCTGATTGAAGACGAACCCGAGCGCGTCGACTCTTAATCACAAAAAAGGGCAACAACCGAAGGCAGCGCTGAACTGGAAGCGATAGCGTTCCTTGAAGATTGTAGTCTTCAGCAGCGAAGCGTCGAGTGTCGGCACTCGATGTTTGCGCAGGTTGCCGAATAGCGGCGCCGTCTGACCGGGCGAAAAAGTTGCCGACCCACAGCCACCCTTAAGCGTTGAGGTTATTACCGCAACTAGAGGCCACCGAGTAAGGCATCGCGCTGCGAGTTCCATGTTGTTTTGACGGACCACGCAATTGCTATACCCACGAACCTGATGCTGATTCCAGTTGACGTCCTTCACGCGCGTATCCGTAAGACGCCGCGCGTTGCCAGGCAGGTTGGCGGGTTCGCCAGAGGCCCACTGGAAGAACCTGGTCACCTGCCAGCCACTCACGAATTTGTCAGTTATACCTTTGAAGCTGGAGAAGATTATCTTATCTTTGCCAAAGGATAGATGATAACTGTTCGACACCGTTAACCGGATCTATGAACCCGTCACGATCCGGCATGCGCGACAACGTGTAATTCGTCATCAGCGTCAGACCGGACATACGAACTTTGTAGTTCACCCGCAGCGAGTTGTAGTCGATTCGGCCGGAGTTCAAGCCATCAGGAGTCAGATTGCCGTTGAAGTGCGGGAAGGACCCGTTCAACTGGTAACGCAACAAGGTGTTAGCGGTAAAGAAGCTCGTGCCAGCGCATCTCCTTTGCATGATATAGGGTTTCACTCGCCTTAGCGTGCTTCCTGAATGGCGGCTCGAGAAGGTGCTCTAATAGTTCGGAAAGCACAGCCCATTATGTCTACCCACAATCGCTTCGGACGCCGCAGTTTCTTTGGTACCTCACTTGCCGCTGTGGCAGCGGGTGCCGCACCTTCCCAGGATGCCTTTGACTTTAATACTCCCTACAACCGGATTGGTACTGATTCGACCAAGTGGGATGCGCAAATCCGTCGCTACGGGAAGGAATCCATCATCGCGGGGATGGGGATTTCCGATACAGACTTTCGCACCGCTCCGGTGATTACCGCTGCACTTCAGAAGCGGATGCAGCATGAGAATTGGGGCTATCTGACGATGCCCGATTCGTTCCGTGAATCGATTATCAACTGGAACAAGCACCGCTACGGGATCACGATACATCCGGATCGATTGCTGCTGGCGACTGGAGTTCATCCCGCCATCATTAGTGCCCTACGCGCTTTCTCACCGCCAGGCAGCAAGGTGCTGCTGCTGACGCCTACTTACGATGGGTTTTTCGGGGATATTTCTGCTGCCGGGTGCAAGCCGCAGGAGTGCCCACTCAAGCAGGTGAATGGCCGCTACCATCTGGATCTTGAAGCGCTCGACAGACATATTTCGCACGACACAAACTCGCTGATCCTGTGCAATCCGAACAACCCCACGGGCAATGTCTGGTCTCGCCAGGATCTGACTGCCGTCGGTGAGCTTTGTACGAAGCGCAGGGTGGTTGTGCTGGTGGATGAGATTCACTGCGACCTTGTCACCAAAGGCAATCAGTACAGTCCATACTCGTTGCTTGAGAATCGCGAAGTCGTAAATAACAGCGTGACGTTTAAATCGGCGAGTAAGTCCTTTAACCTCTCTGCACTCAAGGCCGCCTGGATGTTCTCTGACAATGCGGATTATATTGCTCGCATCGCGGCTACGGGCCATAGCGGAGACGTGAATACGCTTGGGGTTGTTGCTGCGCAGGCGGCTCTCAATGAGGGGGAGCCCTGGCTGAAGCAACTGATTTCTTATATCGATGGCAATCACGAATTCGTTGCAGAGTTTGTCGCCAAGCGCATCCCCTTGCTTAAGTACACTAAGCCGCAGGGAACTTATCTTGGATGGGTGGACGTCTCTGGCCTGATTGAAAAGATCGGGGCTGGAGCGCAAGCTGCGAAGGCGAATCAGGGAAGGGCTGTGTCGGCTCGTCCCATCACTGCGGAGATGATCGTCCAGGACTTCCTGGTGAAGCAGGCCAAGGTGCAGATCAATGCCGGGACCAATTATGGGCAAGCCGGGACCGGGCGCATGCGGATGAATCTTGGGACTTCGCGGAAAACGCTGGAGTTGGCGCTTTCGAGTATTGCTTCGGCGCTGGGTTCCAGGACAGCTTGAGGCAAGCGCGGAGCGTTTTCTCTCAGTCTCAGTAGGTAGTGCAATCGAATACAATAATCATCGGCACCAATGACCGGACAAACCATATCCCACTTCGAGCTTCTCGACAAACTCGGCGAGGGCGGTATGGGCGTCGTCTATAGAGCCCGCGACACGCAGCTCAACCGCGAAGTCGCCATCAAAGTCTTGCGCCCCGACAAGGTCGCAAACACCAATCGCCGTTTGCGCTTCATCCAGGAAGCTCGCTCCGCTTCCGCGCTTAACCACCCCAACATCATCACGATTTATGAAATTGGTGAAGCGAACGGCACCGAGTTTATTGCCATGGAACTTGTTACTGGCCGTGCTCTCGATCAGCTCATTCCGCCAAAAGGAATGCGCTTAAATGACACTCTCAAATACGCGATTCAAATCGCCGATGCCCTCACCAAGGCCCATTCCGCTGGCATCACCCATCGCGACCTGAAACCGGCAAACATCATGGTCAATGCCGAGGGCCGAATCAAGATCCTTGATTTCGGTCTTGCCAAGCTCACCGAATCCTTGATTGGTTCCAGCGAATCGACAGCGACCTTTACCGTCCATCCTGAAGGCGGCCCTCACACCGCCGAGGGTGCCATCGTCGGCACCGCAGCTTACATGTCGCCAGAACAGGCGGAGGGTAAGCCCGTCGACGCCCGTTCCGACATCTTCTCTTTTGGTTGCGTGCTCTATGAGCTGGCCAGCGGCCATCGAGCCTTTCAAGCCGCCACTCCGATGGCCACCCTCGCTGCCGTCATACGCGAAGATCCAGCCAAGCTCCCAAAAGGGACTCCCCGCGAACTCGAAAAACTCATCGCCCGTTGCCTTCGCAAGGATTCCGAACGCCGGGCCCAACACATTTCTGATGTCCGGCTCGCCCTCGAAGAGATCAAAGAAGAAAGTGATTCCGGCACTCTGAACTCGCCCGCTCCTGGGGCGATCACCTCCAGCCGGCCCCCTTGGTTGCTTCCCGCTCTTGCCGCCCTTGTGCTCGTAGTGTCGGCAGGCGCGTGGCTCGCCTTACGCGCCCCAAAGCCGCCTCTTCAAGCCGAAGTCAAGCGCTCGGTGCTCACCAGTTATCCTGGCTCGGAAATCGAGCCTGCGCTTTCTCCAGACGGCAAGTATGTGGCCTTTGCCTGGAATGGCGAGAAAGAGGACAACTTCGACATCTACGTCAAGCTGGTCGACGCTGGCACCCCGGTTCGGCTCACACACGACCCAGCAAGTGACACGGCACCCGCCTATTCACCCGACGGTAGCTTCCTCGCCTTTGTCCGCACCAGTCAGGGCAAAGGTGGCTACTATGTCATTCCGGCGCTCGGCGGGAACGAGAGAAGAGTCGCCGATATCCCAATGCTTGGGTCGCATAGCCCATTCCCTTCCGTCGATTGGTCGCCAGATGGCAAGTCTCTCGTGATCACCGATACTTCCGTCATGCCTATCTACATTTCGATCGTTTCCCTGGCCTCAGGCGAAAAGCGCCGCCTCACCCTTCCACCTACGAAGTCATTTGGAGATTCCAAGCCTTTGGTTTCTCCTGACGGCAAGTGGCTCGCATTCCTTCGAACGGAGAACGTGAGTTCCAGCGATTGGTTCCTGCTCCCGTTTGATGAAAAACCGGGGGCGGAGCCCAAGCGCCTAACGGAGTTTCATGCCAATTTTCGCGCCGGTGGGGCTTGGCTTTCCAACAGCCGGGAACTTTTTCTCTCGGGTGCTACGGGAGCACAGACTCGTCCTTGGCGAGTTTCGGCTCAAGGAGGCGCTGCATCGGCGGTTCAGGTTCCTTTTCTGGGCGAAGCTGACATCTCTCCAGCCATTGCACGCCAAGGAGGACGAGCAGTCTTTTGGAGTGCCTTAACTAATACAAACCTTTGGCGCCTCGACCTCAAAAATCCAGCAACACCTTCCATGAGAATCATCGCTTCTTCACGCAGCGAGGTTCAACCGGACTATTCCCCAGACAGCTCGCGGATCAGTTTCATTTCTTCTCGCCTTGGAGAATATGAAGTGTGGGCGGCCAACTCGGATGGTTCGAATCCGATTCAACTAACGAACCAGAGTGCGAGCCCCACCGCTCCTCGATGGTCTCCAGATGGCCGACTCATCGCCTTTGCCAAAAGACCTGGGGGTAATGTTGATGTCTACATCATCAACGCCGAAGGCGGCCCTCCGCGCAGACTGACAACAGATCCGGGTAACGATGCCTCTGCTTACTGGTCACTCGATGGGAAAACGGTCTACTTCGCCTCGAATCGCACAGGCCGCAATGAAGTTTGGAAGATTCCCGCCGACGGCTCCCGTCCCGAGACCCAGATTACCCGCAACGGCGGATGGCGGAGCAACGAGTTCGCCAGCGGTACGATGCTTGCGTACCAAAAGTTCGATTTGCCAGGACTTTGGAAAATATCCGTCGCGGGCGGCGAAGAGCAAAAAATCGCAGATACCCCCGCTGGCGCTACTTATTTTGCAACCGGCAACACAGGTTATTGGTACTCCTCGGACCTGAAACTCCATCGGGTAGATCTACTCACTGGGAAAGAAAGTATTGTTCTTACGCTTCCACCCGCAACTACTTTGGATACCGTTAACTTCACCGTCTCCGCCGACCAGCGCTGGCTGGTCTACGTTCACACAGACCAAAGCATCAACGATCTGGTTCTACTCGAGAATATTCACTAAGTCGCCTCAGTTCCCACTATTCAACCACCCAATCGCCACTCCCAACGCCGATTTTAGGTTTTGGTGAGGCACTATCAAGCGGCAGGCAGCGAATCGCTACAATAGGGAATCCCATGCGCATCGCTCTCGCGCAAATTAACACCACCGTTGGCGACTTCGATGCGAACCGCAAGAAGATCGTTGACTTCGCACGCCGTGCCGCTGAAAAATCGGCACAGGTTGTGCTGTTTCCTGAACTCTGTCTGACCGGCTACCCGCCTCGCGATCTTGTGGAAAAGCCTTCTTTTCTCGATCGCGCTGAGGCTGAAGTCTTGCAGATCGCAAAAGAAACGGCGGATCTGCCGCTTCACATCATCATCGGCTCGGTTGCTCCTTCACACCAGACTGTTGGCAAGAAGGTTTTGAATTCCGCTGTTGTACTGCACCGGGGCCAGGAAGTGTTTCGGCAGACCAAAATGCTTCTGCCTACCTATGACGTCTTTGATGAGGGCCGGTATTTTTACTCTGCTGAGTCGCAATCACTGTTGTTGATTGAGGGCGTACCCGTTGCGCTTACCGTTTGCGAGGATACCTGGAACCAGAAGCAGATTTTTGCCGAACGGCTGTATGAGCGTGACCCGATTTCAGAGTTGAAGGCGCAGGGGGCGCAGTTGCTGTTGAGTATCAATGCCAGCCCCTATGAACAAGGGAAGCGGGCATTGCGGCGGGAATTGTTTGAGACCATCGCCCAACAACATGGGCTGCCTTGCGTTTATGTCAATTCGATCGGCGGTAATGACCACCTGGTCTTTGACGGCTCGAGCTTTGCCATGGATGCGCGGGGCCGAGTGATTGCCGAAGGGCCGAGTTTCGCTGAGAGCCTGATTCTTTGTGATGTTGCCACCGGTGAGGGGGAGATGAAGGCGACGCACCTCGAAGAGAATGAGGCGGTCTATGAAGCCCTGGTGCTGGGGACTCGGGATTATGTGACCAAGTGTGGATTTCGGAAAGTCCTGATTGGGTTGTCTGGGGGGATTGATTCCTCGATCGTGGCTTGTATCGCCGTGGAAGCTTTTGGCAAAGAGAATGTGATTGGAGTGGGGATGCCTGGGCCTTACTCGTCAGACCATTCACTCACCGATGCGCGGGCGATGGCGGAGCGGCTGGGCGTGCGCTTTGAGGTTTCGTCAATTCAACCGGGCTATGAAACGATGATGTCGACGCTGGCTCCATTGTTTGTTGGTTACAAGGCGGATGCGACAGAAGAGAATATACAGAGCCGTTTGCGTGGATTGACGCTGATGGCGTTGTCGAACAAGTTTGGGGCTCTTGTTCTCACTACCGGCAATAAGTCGGAGCTGGCAGTTGGGTATTGCACGCTCTATGGCGATATGTGCGGTGGACTGGCGGTGATCTCGGATGTACCGAAGACGCTGGTGTATGACTTGTGCCGGATTGCGAACCGGCGGCTGGGGGATGCGATCCCCGAGAATGTGTTTGTGAAACCGCCTTCGGCGGAGTTGCGGCCGGATCAGACCGATCAGGATTCGTTGCCGCCTTATGATGTGCTCGACCGGATTTTGAAGGGCTATATTGAGGGCTTTGAATCGCCGGTTGAGATTGCGAGCCGGGAAGATCTGCCGCTTGATCTGGTGCGAGAGATTGCGCGGAAGGTAGACCTTAACGAATACAAACGCCAACAGGCCGCACCGGGCCTGAAGGTAACTTCAAAGGCATTCGGCATTGGCCGCAGATTCCCGATCGCACAGCGATACCGGGACTAAGTACAAAGAGGAATAAACATGAACCGTTGGAACCCTGTGTTTCCGATTCTAGCGCTGGGTATTATCGGGGTGTGCGCGTTGTTCTCGCAGCCCGAGGGAATGAAAGTGGTTGGCCCGCAAGAGGATGGCAGCGTGTTGTTGCCTACGGGCTGGCGTGTGCGGCCGGCGGGGTCGCAGATCGAGACCGATACTTTCCCGATGGCTAGTGTGATGTCGCCGAACAAGAAATTCATGGCGGTTTTGCATGGTGGATACAACATGCCGTCGGTGGTGATGCTGGACCCGGCGACCCTGAAGCAAGTGTCTAGAATTGAGTTGCCCGACGGGTGGCTTGGGCTTTCCTTTTCTCCCGATGGGAAGAGCCTATATGTGGGTGGCGGATCGAAGGC